>Ga0209992_10001119_pt1 | contig 30235 bp, 22 predicted proteins | sample 2SBtaG_2_FD_182564 | JGI IMG/M metagenome (GOLD analysis project Ga0209992, IMG submission 182564) | Deep subsurface microbial communities from Kolumbo volcano to uncover new lineages of life (NeLLi) - 2SBTROV12_ACTIVE470 metaG (SPAdes)... | ecosystem: Environmental > Aquatic > Marine >... | reverse complement strand
TATTCTGATTTAAGAGAAACAAAATTAGTTGGAACTGCGATTACTATTAGTTCTCTTGATCTTCAAGATTACTTTATGGTCTTTGCATCTAATGCAGGAAGTGCTACAACATCTATAACTTCTAAAGATGTTGATAATAATATAATTGGTGTAGGAACTCAATTTATTGATAACATATACCAAGTAAGTGCAGTAAGTAATGTTACTAGAAATGTAGTTGGTGTGGGAATGACTGTTGTAAGAAGAGTTTATGCAAATATAAGTGGTCTTTCAACGGTTACCTTTGGAACCACTGGTATTGACTTCTCTTCTGAGTTCTATACTTTTGATGATGATGGTGAAGGAACAGGAAGTGGATTTGCAGGAATCATAACTGCTTCTAATTACTTTGGTAATTATAGTTGGGGTAAGATTACTCTTACAGGCAGATCTGAAACTAATCAGTTTGAGGTTTATCCAAATGATGGTATAAGTGGAATCTCTACTTGGCCATTAGTACAACGGACAATTCCTTTGAAGTCCTCTAATTATATTATCTAAATACTTTTAAATCTAGTGCTCTATAAATGGCAAAGTTAGGAATATCAACGGGGGCAGCACCAGACGACGGCACAGGTAGTAGTCTGTTAGTTGGTGCTGCTAGAGTCAATAGTAATTTTGATGAACTTTACACCTTATTAGGTGCAGGTTCGACTACCAACCTGGCACCTGGTATTGTTACTTCTATTGTTGCTGGAGATAATATAAGTGTTTCTGGTGGAAGTGGACAAGTAACAATTACGGGTTCAGCAGGTACATCTCATGTAAATACTGGTTCTTTAAATGTTTCTGGTATTTCTACTCTTGGAATAACAACTATCACAGATGACGTAGTTGTTTATACTGGTAAAACGATAAGTTTAATAGATGAGAATACAATTCACTTTGTTAATGGTGCAGGTAATGGTGATGTAATTAGATGGGGAAGTGCAGCAGATAATTTGAGAATTGGTTTTGGTTGGGGTTCATATGGTTCAACAGCAGCTATCTACTCCGTTTATGGTATGAATCTTGATAGTGGTGCTAGAACTAATATTACCGCTAGTGGAACAGATTCTAATGATAAGGTCTACCTTAATAGCAATAATGGAGTAGATATAAGAACTAATGCAGTTGTAACTGGAATATTAACTGCTTCTAATGTTTCTACTGCTGGTTCAGTAACTGCTGCTACTCTCTTTGGTGATGGATCAAACTTAACTGGAGTTGGTGGTGGTAGCACTGCATTTGTAGATACGGCTTCTTTAACTGTTGCTGGTATTTCCACGTTTGCGGGTGATATTAAAACGAATGGAAATATTATAGGTGATAACTCAACAAATATAACAGGAATTAGTTCTGTAACTACTACAACATTTTATGGTGATGGTTCATCAATTGTGACATCACAGTGGGCAGTTGCTAATAGTGGTTCTAGTCACTATACCTTTACTGGTCCAGGTAATTTGAGTGCTGCAGAGGATCCCACAATTTATCTTGCAAGAGGACAAACTTATGAGTTTGCTGTCAATGCAAGTGGTCACCCATTTAGAATACAAACTACTTCTGGTGCTTATGATGCTGGAACTCAATATGAAACTGGCGTTACCAATCCTGGTGCTGCTGTTGGAACAATAAAATTCCAGATTCCTTTTGATGCACCAAACACTCTTTATTATGTTTGTCAAAACCACTCAGCAATGAATGGAACATTGACAATATACCCATCTATATAATCTTTAATAAATAAATAAAAACTTCTGTCAAATGTCTGCGATTATAACTGATCAGATTAGAATATTAAACGCAAAGAACTTCGTTGCTGGAGTATCTTCAAGTGCAAATTCTTATTATTCATTCATTGGATTGCCTAATCCAACTGATTACCAATCTGATTGGGAGAAAAATCCTCCTGCACCTAAAGATAGTTTTAATGAGGAGAACAAATATTGGGATGATATGATTGCGTTGAAAAAGATTACTGCGTCGGATACTAGACAAGTAATTCCAAAACGCCAATGGACATCAGGTACAGTTTATGATATGTACCGTGCTGACTATAGCAGAACAAACACTGCTAAAGTTTCAGGTGCGACTAATTTATATAATGCCACATATTATGTTCTTAATTCAGAATACAGAGTTTATGAGTGCCTTCAAAATGGTACAACACCAGAAACGCCAAATGGTAAATCTTCTTTAGATGAACCTACATTTATTGATTTAGAACCAAGGTCAGCAGGAACAAGTGGTGATGGATATATCTGGAAGTATTTGTATACGATTAAACCAAGTGACATTATAAAGTTTGATTCGACTAATTTTATTCCTGTACCTACAGATTGGGCAACTTCTTCGGATAATGCACCTGTTCGTAATAATGCTGTTGATGGTTCAGTTAAAATTGTAACCATTAATAACCGTGGAGTTGGTATTGGTACTGCAAATAGAACTTATACTAGAGTTCCTATCAGAGGTAATGGCACTGGTGCTGAATGCACAGTGGTTATCAACAACGACCAAACAGTTGATTCTGTAGTTGTTTCTAGTCAAGGTTCAGGATACACTTATGCCAATGTTGATTTAGATGCTGGTGGAGTTCCTGCTGGAACTACTTCACCAAGTCTTGATGTTGTCATTTCTCCTGAAGGAGGACATGGTGCTGATATCTATAGAGAACTTGGTGCATACAATGTTCTTTTATATTCTAGAATTGAAAATGATACAGAGAATCCTGATTTTGTAACAGGAAATGAGTTTGCTAGGATTGGAATTGTAGAAAATCCAAAAGCAACACCATCTTCACTACTAGTTGCTGATAAAGCAAGTGCTTTGTCTGCATTAAAAATAACTGGTGTTGGTTATAGTAGTGCAGTATTTACTATGGATGGTGAATTTACACAAACAGTTGCTGCAGGATCTACTGCAGTGGGTAGAGTGGTTAGTTATGACCAGACTACTGGAGTGTTAAAGTTCTGGCAAGATAGAACTCTTGCAGGATTCAATACAGTTGGAACAGCACAAACTGACCCAACATACGGATATGAATTAGTTCAATTCTCAAGCAATCCAACAGCACCTGGAAGTTTAGATATTAGTCATGCATCAGTGTCTAATCTAAGCATAGATTCATCATTTAGCGGTATCAGTACCGTAATAAATAATAAAACATATTACTTGGGTCAAACTTTCACGAATGGTATTGGCAGTCCTGAAGTTGAAAAATACACAGGAAACATAATATATGTTGATAATAGACCTTCTATTACTAGATCATCCAACCAAAAAGAAGACATTAAAGTCATTTTGCAATTCTAAGGAATAATAAGGAATTATGCCACAACAAACTAATCTAAACGTTGCTCCGTATTTCGACGACTTTGATCCTTCTGATGATTTTCATAAGGTGCTGTTTAAGCCTGGATTTCCAGTCCAAGCAAGAGAGTTAACAGGACTTCAATCAATATTACAAAACCAGATTGAAAAGTTTGGTCAGCACTTTTTTAAAGATGGTGCTAAAGTAATTCCTGGTAATACAACCTATCAAAGGCAATATACAGGATTGCAATTAAGTAATACTTATCAAGGTGTTCCTGTATCTGCATATGCGGATCAATTAGTTGGTACAAAAATTACGGGACAAACTTCTGGAGTAACTGCATATGTTACTGAAGTATTGTTACCTACAAATTCCGATAATGGCAATTTAACTCTTTATGTAAATTATTTGAGTTCAAGTACAGTTAATAATTCAACTGAATCTTTTAGTGATGGTGAAGAATTAGTTTGTAATACCGATATTACTTCTGGTTTACTTGGTAATAGTTCGATTGCTGCTAATACTCCATTTGCGTCTACACTACAATCAGGGTCTGCTATTGTAGGATCATCATTCTCTATTCAGAATGGTGTATATTTCATTCATGGGAATTTTGTTAATGTTGATGATGAGACATTAATATTAGATCAATATTCTAATACTCCAAACTACAGAATTGGTTTAAATGTAAATGAAGAAATAATTACATCTGATTTAGATGAAACTTTAAATGATAATTCACAGGGATATAATAACTTTGCTGCACCAGGAGCAGATAGATTAAAGATTACAGCATCTTTATTTAAGAAATCATTAGATGATTTTGAAGATTCTAATTTTGTAGAATTAGGAACTGTTGAAAATGGTGTATTAAGAATACCTGGTAAAGTTGCAGGAAGTCCATTTCAAAAAGAATTAACAGAGGCTTTAGCAAAAAGAACATTTGCGGAATCAGGAAACTATACATTAGGTGCATTTGATGTTTCTGTTATTAATTCATTAAATGATAATGAAGGCAATAATGGTTTATATGACATTGAAGAGTTTACTGCAGGTGGAGATATTCCAGCAGAAGATAAAATTGTTTATAAAGTTTCGGAGGGAGCAGCATTTGTAAAGGGATATGAGGTTAGAAAAGTACGTCCTACTCTTGTTGATGCACCTAAACCACGCACTTCTTTTACTATAGAAGATGAGTCTATAATTTATAATACTGGCCCAACATTAAAATTAAATAGAGTTTTTGGTTCACCAGGAATAAGTACAGCAAATAATACTATTGTTAGTTTGAGAGATAGTAGAATCGGTGCAGGAAATACTACTGCTGGTGGTAATGAGATAGGTGTTGCTAGAATATATGATTTTGCATTAGAAGGTGGAACCTATAATAATAATTCAGTATTGAATGAGTGGGATATTTCTCTATATGATGTACAAACAACTACTCAGATTACTCTAAACCAACAAAGCACACTTACTACACCAACTCACATAAAAGGTGCTAATAGTGGTGCAACAGGATTCTTATTTAATCCTATCACAGATAATGCTAGTTTAGAAGTATATGAAACTTCGGGTGATTTCATTAAAAATGAACCAATAATTGTCAATGGTATCTTAAGTGGGAAGATTGCAATAGCAGTAACTGCTCATGGTATTGAAGACGTAAAATCCATATTTAGTACCAGAGATGTTGGTGCTACACCATATTCAGGTACTGTTGGATTATCATCTATCTTTAATGCTGATGTAATTCAATCAACTTCATCTAATATTGGTATTGCTACTATTAGTGCTTCCTCTGGTGGATTCAGTACAGTTACAAGTCCTAATGAAAGATTTCCTGGTACTTTAGTAAAAGTAAATAATCTCGTTCAATTTAGCAATTCTGCTAAATCAAATGATCCTACTTATGGTAAGGTTACTGCAATTGGTACAAACACTATAACAATCACAAACGTTGCTGATGTTGATGGTATAGTAAATGGAAGTTTGCCAACTTCTGTTAGAGAGGTAACTGACTTTAAAGTCTTAACTACAGAGTTGCAAAGTTCATCTGACAATAGTTTGTTTACTGAACTTCCTAATCAGTACATATCAGATGTTGATTTAACAAATGCATCGATTACAATTAGAAAAACATATAATGTTAGTATATCAGGTAATAAAACTAGTTTAGTAAATGCTGGTGATAATGAGTCATACTTACCATTCGATGAAGAAAGATATTCCTTACAGAGAACGGATGGGGCAACTGAAACATTAAGTGCAGATAAGTTTATCTTTACTAATGGTGGCAAAACCTTACAAATTGGTAATTTGGGTTCTGATACAACTAATGCAACTCTTATAACCACATTAACAAAAGTAAAACCAACATCAAAAACTAAAATAAGAAATAGAGTTAATTCTATTGTTGTTGATAAGTCTATTCTTGTTGGTTCTGGTATAGGAACAACAACATTAAATAATGGTCTAACTCATGGTAATTATCCTTTTGGTACAAGAGTAGAAGATGAGGTTATTTCTCTCAACACTCCTGATGTAATTGATCTACATGCTGTATTTGAGTCTGGGGATACTAATACACCAGCAGCACCAAAAGCAACTCTTAACACTATTACGAGTCCATCAAATACTACTGCAGAATATGTTGTAGGTGAAAAAATTACGGGACAGACCAGTGGTGCAGTTGCTATTGTAGCAAGTATTGTTACACCATCTCAAATTGAGTTTATCTATAAAAATGATGGTCAGTTTGTGGAAGGTGAGACTATTGCTTCCTCAGAATCAAATGTGTCGGCAATAGTAACAACCGTAATTGAATCTAGTTTTGATATAACAGATAATTATACTTTCTCTACAGGACAAGAAACTACTCAATATAATCAGGGATTTATTACTAAAAACAGTGATGTAAAAGTACCTTCTAATCAAATTAAGATTTATTTCTTGAGTGCATATTATGATGCAAATGATACTGGTGATATAACAACTTCAGATTCTTATGAGTCCTTTGATTATTGCAGCGAAATACCATATTATGAAAATATCAAAAATAGTGATGTAATTGATATTAGACCAAGAGTTAATGAATATACTGTTACTGAAGGTTCTAGATCTCCATTAGAATTCAAAGGAAGGAATTTTGATTCTTCTGGCAATTCTTCAAATAGTATTTTAGCATCTGATGAGAATATTTTAACTACATTCTCTCATTATGTTGGTAGAACAGATGTTGTTTGTTTGACTAAGAGTGGAAAAATACAATTAGTAACAGGATTATCTTCACAACAACCACAAAAACCAGCAAAAGTTGATGATTCTATAGAAATTGCTACTATCAGTCATGCACCATATCTTTGCAATATTGATCAGGATGTTTCAGTTACTTCTCTTGAATACATTCGTTATACAATGGGTGATATTAGAAGACTAGAGCAAAGAATTAGTAATTTAGAATATTATACTGCACTTTCATTATTAGAAACAAATACTCAAAACTTCTTTGTTTCTGATGCAAATGGATTGAACAGATTTAAGTCTGGATTCTTTGTGGATAATTTTGAGAACTTCTTGTCTCAAGATGAGCGTTTTATCAAAAATAGTATTGATACAAAGAACAAGGAATTGAGACCAAGCCATTATACAACTTCAGTTGACCTTATGTTTGGTCCTGTGGTCAATGTAGATGCAACACAAGATCCTACTACTGCTCAAATTGAAGGGGTTAATGTTAGACGTAATAATGGTATCGTAACTTTAGATTATGCTGAAGTTGAATGGTTTAAACAAGCATTTGCAACTAGGTCAGTTAGTGTAACACCATTTATTGTTCCTTTCTGGAATGGTATTTTAGCACTAACACCACAATCAGATACTTGGACAGATACGGTCAGAATACAAGCAAGAACAGTTGTAGAAGGTAATTTCTCATCACAAGTAGCAAGAGCACGTCAAATTTTAGGAAGAGACCCTCAGATTGGATTTGTTAATACTGCGTGGGATTCTTGGAGAGTAACATGGGCTGGAGATACTAGACAAGCAACATCTGTTAGTAACTGGGGTAGATCTCTAGGTAGGACAGAGCAAAGATTTAGAAGGGAATCCACAGCAACTTTACAAGATCAGCGTAGACAAAGATCTGGTAGAGAAGTTTTAGTAACAGAAACCAGAAATGATGTTTCTTTAGGTGATAGAATAATAAATAGAGAACTTATTACTTTTGTAAGGTCAAGAAATGTTCAGTTTACTGCTCAAGGTGTTAAACCATTAACTAGAGTATATGCTTTCTTTGCTGGTAGAGAAGTATCACGTTTCTGTGTTCCTAAGTTATTGCAAATAAGCATGTCATCAGGAGCATTCCAAGTTGGAGAAACTGTAATTGGAAGAATGAACTCTGGTTCAAATAGAAATAGTTCTTCTGCTTATATTCAATTTAGGGTTGCAAATCCTAATCATAGAAGTGGTTCATTTAATGTTCCTTCAAGAACCTATGCAGAAGATCCATATACATCAGGTTCAATCCCTACAACATATACATCTTCATCAACTTTATTGAACATAGATGTCGCTGGATTAGCAGATATAAGTCAAACTGACTTCTATGGATGGGTTGCTTCTGGAATGCTCCTTACAGGTCAAACTAGTGGTGCTCAAGCAAGTATTAGTAGTGTACGTTTGATTTCTTCATTATCAGGTTCTTTATTAGGTTCTTTCTTTATTCCTAATCCAAATAACAATACTTTCCCTAGTTTTGAAACGGGTAAGTCCTTGTTTAGATTGTCAAGTGATGCTGGCAATGCTCAAGATGCTACTACAAGTGCAGAACAAGATTATACAGCAACAGGAACTCTTAATACAGTAAGAGAAGATATTATTTCGACTAGAAATGCTACAGTCACTATTAATGAAGTAACAGCAGAAGACAGCATAACTGCAAATCTAGGTGTTACAACTAGAGATGAATTGACTGCTCAATGGCAAAGAAATGGTGACCCATTAGCACAATCCTTTATAATAGATAATCCTGAAGGAGTATTCTTAACTAGATGTGATGTTTTCTTTAGAACAAAAGATGACATGGGTGTTCCTGTTCAGTTCTCTATCAGAACTATGGAGAATGGAGTACCTACACAAACTATAGTTCCATTATCACAGGTATCGTTAGATCCTGATGAAGTGGTATTATCTACTGATGCTACTCAGTCTACTACTTTCCAATTTGATGCACCTGTTTATCTTGAAGCAGGTAGGGAATATGCAATGGTAATGTTATCCAATTCCGCAAAATATAGTGTTTATATTTCTAGAGTTGGTGAAAATGATGTAACCAATCAAACCTTTGTTTCTAATCAACCAATACTTGGAAGTTTATTTAAGTCTCAAAATGCTTCTACATGGGAACCTAGTCAGTGGGAAGATCTTAAGTTTACTCTCTATAGAGCAGACTTCATAGAAAGTGGTTCATTTGATACTTATAACCCACAATTAGATATAGGAAACGGACAAATTGCTCAACTAATGCCAGATTCTCTAGAAATCAATTCTAGACAAGTCAGAGTTGGTCTTGGTACAACAGTTGGTGACACAGACTTCTTATTAGGCAATACTGTTGTTCAAGGTGGAACTCAGGCAACTGGTGATTATGTTGGTTCTGCTGGAACTGCAGGTGGTCTTAATATAACCAATGCAGGTTTAGGTTATACTCCAGCATCTGGTCAATTAACCTTTACTGGAGTCAACTTAGTAACTCTTACTGGTAATGGTAGAAATGCAACTGCAAACATTACTATCAATGGAGGATCAATCGTTGCATCTGGTGCAACTATCTCTAACGGTGGTACTGGATATCAAATAGGTGATGTTGTAGGAATAGCAACTATTGGTGCTAATTCTATAGGAAGAAATGCTAAGATGACTGTTACATCTATTGGAAGCACTTCTGAATTAATTCTCGACAATGTTGAAGGCAACTTTGTTGTAGGTTCAGCAAATACTTTGAGTTTCATTAACAATGCTGGTATTACTACAGTATTGAATAATGCAAACGGAGGAGATGTTCAGATAGGTTCTATTGTTTCTGTAAATGATGGATTAACCATCAATGTCAATCATAAGAATCATGGAATGTATTCTACTGACAATAAAGTAACATTAGCAAAGATAGAATCAGATTCTATTCCTACAAAACTTGCTACTGCTTATCCTGTAGGATCTACAGCAGCAATATCAGTTGAAAATGCTGGTATCTTTACCAACTATGAGAATGTAGGTGTAGGAACTACTAACGTTGGACTTCTAAGAATAGGTGATGAAATTATCGAGTATACAAATACTTCAGGTAATACAATTGGTGGAAATATTGTAAGAGGTTCAACTTCAGTTGATTATCCAGTTGGAACTCCAGTTTATAAGTATGAATTGGATGGAGTTGGTTTATGGAGACTTAATACTACGCATGATGTAGTTGATGAGATTAAATTTGATTCCTACAATGTTAAATTGGATATGTCCAAGAAATATAAGGATACAAATGATGACAGAAGTAATGATGTTGGATTCCCACAACTATTCTTTAACAATTCAAAATCTGCTGGTGGTTCTAAGATAACTGCAACTCAAAATGTTCCTTTTGAAATTATTACACCTCTAGTATCTAATGTAACTCTTCCACAGACAAGCATTACTGCTAATGTAAGAACTGTTACAGGAACTAGTTTGGGTGGTAATGAAATATCATTCCTTGATACTGGTTTTGATGCTGTAGTTCCGAATGAAAGCAATTACTTAAATACACCAAGATTGATTGCTTCAAAAGTAAATGCAGACAATAAGTTAACAACTCTTCCTGGTAATAAGTCTTTGAATATGAAGTTTACACTCAATACAACTAACAGTTGGGTGAGTCCTGTAATTGATGGTCAAAGGATTAGTGCAATATTAACTTCTAATAGAATTAATAATCCAGTAACAAGTTACGCTACTAACGCACAAGTAAAGACTATTGATAATGATCCTAATGCGTGTCAATACATCTCCAAAGAAATGGAATTGGAAAATTCTGCATCTTCCTTGAAGATAATATTAGATGCTCATATTAATGTTAATACAGACATTAGAGCATTCTATGCAGTCAATGCTCAACCAGGAATTGATCCTGTGTTTGTTCCATTCCCTGGATATGCAAACTTGAACAAGAATGGAGAAGTTATTGACTCTGCAAATAATGATGGTTCGACAGACGATTTTATTACAAAATCAAATGGTTATGGACAAGATGCTAAAGATCTTGATTATGTTGAATATACATTTACTGCAGATGAATTGCCTTCATATAGGTATTACAGAATTAAACTTGTAATGACTTCAACATCACAGGTACATGTACCTCGTGCAAGAAGATTGAGAGTGATGGCATTAGCATGATTAACGTAGAAGGTAATGCGGATCTCAAACGAGATCCCAAATCAAATGCTATTATTAACACTAATGCTTCAGATTATGAAAGATATGTGACACGTCGTAAAGTAAAAGCAAAAGAAAACGATAAAGTAACAAATATGGAAGAGGATCTCGCTAATTTAAAAAATGAAATGAACGAAATCAAATCTTTACTTAAGGAGTTAGTCTACAATGTCAAGTAAGAATTTAACATTTGATCCTACAGCAGGAGTTCCTTATGCTGCTAATTTGACTCTTTATTCTGGTGCAGATTTTACAGCAAAATTTAATGTTGTTGATACCTCCAATTCTCCATATAATTTTACAGGATATACTGCATCATCTCAGATGCAAAAAAGTGCAGGTATAGGTGCAACCACCGTTCCTGCTACCACCTTTAATGTTGGATTTACAAGTGCAGCAGGAGGTGTTTTTGAAGTATCAGTGGGTTCCACAGATACTAGAACACTGGTAGAAGGAAGATATGTTTATAACGTTTTAGTTAGTTCAGGTTCTACAATTTATAATATAGTAAATGGAAATATCTTGGTTTATCCAGGTATTTCTTCTGCTCCCTAAATAATAGAAAGGTATAGTGTATAAATGGCACAACCAGCAAGTAGACAAGAATTTACTGATTATTGCAAAAGGCAACTGGGAGCTCCAGTGCTTGAAATTAATGTTGCCGATGAGCAAGTAGAAGACATCATTGATGATGCAATTCAGTATTTTAATGAAAGGCATTTTGATGGTGTCGCACAGGTATATTTAAAATATAAAGTAACCCAAGATGATATTGATAGAGGAAAGGGACCAGGACAAGCAGGTAATACAGGAATAACAACTACCATTGTAGATAAGAATGTTGGATTAACCACTGAATTTAAATATCAAGAAAATCAAAATTATTTACAAGTTCCTCCTTCTGTTATTGGAGTAACTAAAGTATTTCACTTTGATGGTTCTAATACTGTAACAAATAATATGTTCAGTGTTAAATATCAAATGTTCTTAAATGACATTTATTATTGGGGTGCAACTGAATTATTAACGTATGCAATGACAAAGACCTATTTGTCTGACATTGACTTTCTATTGACCACAGAGAAGCAAATAAGGTTCAATCAGAGGATGGATAGACTATACCTTGACTTTGATTGGGCAACATTAAATCCAGGCGATTACCTAATAATGGATTGTTTTAGAGCATTAAATCCAAATGATTATACAAGAGTTTGGAATGATTCTTTCTTAAAGAAATATGCAACTGCATTAATGAAGAGACAGTGGGGTCAAAATTTACTTAAATTCCAAGGAGTTAAATTACCAGGTGGTATTGAATTAAATGGAAGACAAATTTACGATGATGGTGAAAAAGACTTAGAAGTCATCAGAGAAATGATGTCCAATACTTATGAAATTCCACCTCTAGATATGATAGGTTAATATAGTGCTCAATCCCTTTTTTCAACAAGGAGCAAGATCTGAACAGAATTTAGTTCAGGATTTAATCAACGAACAGTTGAGGATGTATGGTGTTGAAGTACATTATATGCCCAGAAAATATGTTGAAGAAAATAAAATAATAAGGGAAGTAGTACAATCTAAATTTGATGACGCATATCCTTTAGAGGCATATGTAGATACTTTTGATGGATATGGAGAGAATCCAGTTCTTCTAACCAAGTTTGGTATTGAAGCAACAAACGAAATAACTCTTACTATTTCTAAGGAAAGATTTGAAGATTATATCTCACCTTTGATGAAGAATGAGGCAGATGTAAAATTATCCACTAGACCAAAAGAAGGTGATTTAATCTATTTCCCATTGGGTGATAGACTATTTGAAATTAAGTTTGTTGAACATGAAAAACCTTTCTATCAACTTCAAAAAACCTATGTTTATGAATTGAGATGTGAACTCTTCCGTTATGGAGATGAAGTTATTGATACTGGTATTGCTGAGATTGATGATGAGTTAACTGGAGATAATGCTGATGGGATTACAGAGGATGGTATTCCAACTATCTTAGGACCAACTCAAACATTCACTCTAGTCGGCACAGGATCGACTGCAGCAGCAGAAACAAGTATTATATCTACTGGTGGTATAAGATTCGTACAAATCACTGACAGGGGCGGTGGATACCTCCACAGTCCTACTATAGGATTCTCATCAGCACCTTCAGGTGGAGTAACTGGTATTGCCACTACAAGGATGATTGGTGGTATTCAAGTATGCAATTTAAATGTAAATGCAAATGCTAAATCTATTCAAAACATAGATTTAGTTAATCCAGGTTCTGGATATACTGTCGCACCTCTTGTACAAGTTACTGGAGGTGGTGGAGCAGGTGCAGCAGCAACTGCCTATATTGGTAATGGATTAGTGGGAGTTATCACTGTAACATCAAGTGGTGGTGGATTTACAACCTCACCAACTGTTACAATATCAGGTCCAACAGGAGTTGGAACCACTGCTACAGCACATGCAGTTTTAAGTTCTGGAGGTAGTATTACTGCTATTAATATCACCAATGCTGGTGCTGGTTATACTCAGATACCAAATATAAGTATATCAGATCCTTCATTAGATTCTTCAGGTAATTACATATTCAATGAAACCGTAACAGGTTCAGTAAGTGGTGCTACAGGAAGAGTTAGAACTTGGGATTCTATAACAAATATTTTAGAAGTATCTTCAATCTCTGGTGCATTTAGTATCGGAGAAAATATAGTTGGATCTGTATCTAAGGCATCACACGCATTACGCATTGTAGATGAAGAACCTACTGATGATGGATTTGCTGACAATACTAATATAGAATTAGAAGCAGATAAGATATTAGACTTTACTGAACAGAACCCATTTGGTACTCCCTAAATAATATACCAGGACTATAACAATGTTTGAATATTTTTATAACGAAATTCTGAGAAGAACCATTATTGCGTTTGGTACTTTGTTTAACGGCATTACTGTTAAGCAAACCGATTCGACGATAAGGGTTCCTTTGGCATATGGTCCTACTCAGAAGTTCTTAGCAAGATTAGAGCAATCACCTGACTTGAATAAGTCTACTGCCATTACTCTACCGAGGATGTCTTTTGAGTTTACTGGTCTTACTTATGATCCATCAAGAAAGGTAACTACTACTCAGCAATTTATTGTTAAAGATCCTACTGACGGAAGTGATGTTAAAAAGTCATATATGCCAGTCCCATATAATATGCAATTTGAATTGAGTATTATGTGTAAGGTGAATGATGATGCACTTCAAATTACAGAGCAGATTCTTCCATACTTCCAACCTGCATATAATGTAACTGTAGAATTAGTTGAAACTATAAAAGAAAAGAGAGATATACCGATTGTATTGGAAAATATTACAATGCAAGATGATTATGAAGGAGACTTTGATAAGAGAAGAGTTCTTCTTTATACACTAAGATTTACCGCAAAGACATATCTATTCGGACCAGTTGCCGATGCTACAAAGGATATCATCAAGAAGTCTTCTGTTACATATATTGCTGGTGGTGCTAAATCTGCTGCTAGAGATATCACATACTCTGTTACTCCAAGAGCAATCAAGAACTACACTGGTATTGTTCTTACCAACCTATCAGAGAACATCACATTAGGTGACACTGATATTACAGTGGATGATGGTTCTAAGATACCTGCAGTATCATCTACTGAGAACTTATATCTCGATATTGGTGGAGAAGAAGTTCTAGTTGTTTCAAAAGAGGGCAATCAGTTAATAATAAAGAGAGGACAAGATTCTACTACAGCAGTATCTCATATTAAGGGAACTGCAGTTAAATCCATTACAACTGCGGATAATGCATCTATTGAGGTAGGTGATGACTTTGGATTTGATGGCACTACTGAGAGTTGGTTATAAATTATGACAAAAGACAATTTGGATAAAACTTTTAATATCACTCCAGAAGTGGTAGAAGAAAAGAAATCGATTGAAAGATCTACTCCACCTCCTGATAGATTAACTAAAGATGATATTACAAGAGACTATGAGTATACAAGAGGTAATCTTTATAGTATAATAGAAAAAGGACAGGAAGCAATTGATGGTATTCTTGAAATTGCTCAAGAAAGTGAAATGCCTAGAGCATATGAAGTTGCTGGTCAGTTAATCAAAAGTGTCTCTGATGCTACTGATAAATTAATAGACCTTCAGAAAAAACTGAAAGATGTTAATACCGAGGATAAAAAATCTCCAACTAATGTAACTAATGCATTATTCGTTGGTTCTACTGCTGATTTAGCAAAACTAATCAAACAGCAGAATTCTGAAAAAGAGTAATTTTTTTCTAAAATAAATATTAAAATAGATGAGTAATATTCTGTGTCTCTAAATAAACCATCAGATTTTTTTGAGCGAAAAAAAGACGAAGAATTAGCTCGCAAAAAATTAAAAGAAGAACAGGAATTAGCAAATAAAAAAGTTTCTGCACCAAAGGAATTTTTTGGTGAGGAAGAAGTAGTAGAAATAGTTGAAGAAGTAAAACCTAAAGCAAAACCAAATCCTCTTACAAAGATAAGAGAAGATCTAAAAAAATTATCTAAATCAATTCCTGAGAAAACAGACCTTTCAGAAGTCTTTGGTAGGATTGAAGAGTTAAAAGAAAGGATTGATAATATACCTGGTCAAGTTAGTTATGAAGGGCATATTAATGTTTTACGTGCTGAAATAACAGAAGTAGAAGAGAGTATACCTGAACAATTTGACCCAACTGATTTATACAATAATCTATCATCTCTTAAAGAGAATATCGAAAGAGTTCGTTCAGAAATACCTATTATTCCTGAACCTATTCTTTATGATGATGAATTAAATAAGATTACTGAATTAGTAGAAGAAGTTAGGAATAGTATTCCAGAAGTTCCTGAAGTTAGATACTATGAGAAAGAACTTAATTTAATAATCGATTCTATTGAAGAAGTTCGTGAAGAGATACCTGTAATACCAGAAATAAAGTACTATGATGATCAAATTTCTGGTATTGAGAAAGGTATAAAGTTAATTGAGAAATCAATATCTAAGTTACCAAAAGTAAAATATTATGACAAACAGATTAAAGAAATTTTAGAATCTGTAAAAGAAGTTCGTTCAGAAATACCTGAAGTACCAGAAGTTCCTGAAATAAAATATTATGATGAAGATATAAAAGATTTAAAAGAACAAATTTCTTCAGTAGAGGGTTCTATTCCAACAGTACCTGAAGTAAAATATTATGATGAAGATATTAAAGGTATAAACAAAGAAATTAGAGGTCTTTATAAGAAGTACACATCAATAAAAATTCCTGACCAAGAACAGTATATATTAGAAGCAAAGAATTTATATTCTTCATTTGAAAAGAAGAATCAAAGTCTTCAAAATAAAATAGAAAAACTTGAAGAAAAGTTTAATGAAGAAGTTCTTACTGAAAATACTTTAAGTATACCACCTGATGAAGATAATTCTGACCCACTAACACCTTTAGATCAAAAGTATGTAACCTTTGAAAAACTTCAAGAAAATTATAGATTATTTGTAAATAGAGTTCAGCAACAACTAGCATCATTTGGTGGCGGTGGTATAGGTGATGCCCCTTATGATGGACAAGCATATGTTCGTAAGAACTATAAGTGGGTTTTAAGTAGTAGTGCTGGTGGCGGTGGTGCTGGACTTTGGCAGTCTGATTCTGTTGGTATCAATACCACATCAAATATTGGTGTTGGTGCAGATGCAGTTGCAGGAAAAAGATTATATGTATCTGGTGATGCAGAGTTTACTGGTAATGTATCGGTTGGTGGAACTCTTACTTATGAAGATGTAAAGAACGTAGATTCTATTGGTGTAATAACCGCCCGTCAAGACGTAAGGGTCGGTCAAAACCTATCAGTTGTAGGGTTAACCACACTAGGTTCTGCCAATGGGATAGGAACCGTACACGTTGGATTAGGGAATACCGCCCTATATGTGGACGGTGATGCAAGAGTTGTTGGTGTACTTACTGTTGGTAGATCATCTATTACTTTAGATGGTAACTCTAATATAATTAATGTTGGTATTGTTACTATTTCAAATACCACAGTAAATATTGGTGAAAATGTAAGAATTAATGCTATTGCTTCAGGTATTAACTCTGCACCTAATGTTTTATATGTTGCAAAGGATGGTGATGATGATAATAACGGCACATCTATTGATAATGCTAAACTAACAATTAAAGCAGCAGTTGGTATTGCTCAATCAGGAACAACAGTTAAAGTTCTTTCTGGTAGATATCAAGAATCAAATCCAATAGAAGTTCCTGCTTTTGTTTCTATCGTAGGTGATGATCAAAGAGCAGTTACCGTTACTCCAATTAATGATACAAGCGATATCTTTCATGTAAGAAAGGCAACTAAGTTAGCAAATATGACTTTTACAGGTCACTTAGCACCTTCTGCTGCAGTTGCTTTTCCAACTACAGAGATAGCAGAAAATGTAGGTGGTGGTAAGTGGAAAGGACCATATATTCAAAACTGTACAAGTGATACTACAACAGGAACAGGATTATATGTTGATGGTGACCAAGCAAGATCTTTGAGTTCTATGAACGTAGACTCGTATACACAATATAATCAAGGCGGTGTTGGTGTTGCTATTACTAATAGCGGATTTGCTCAATTAGTTTCACTGTTTACTATTTGTACTAATGAAGCAGTTACTTGTGATAAAGGTGGTCAAGCCGACATAGCAAATAGTAATTGTAGTTTTGGTAGTTTTGGTTTGGTTTCTAGAGGAGTAAGTGATTTACAATATACTGGTTTTGTTACTACAACTGCTGCAGTTTCTACAGCAGAGGTAGCAGTAAATGTAAGCACACCAACTTTAAATATAAACAACTTTGTATATGACAATCTATCAGGAATTGCGACAGTAACCACAAGTGCTGCTCATGGATTCCAAGTAGGAATGGGAGTTACTCTTTCTAGTATTTTGCTATCTTGTCCATCAGGACAGAAAACCTATCCAGAAAAGAAACCATTTGTTTTTGATGTAGATTCAATTCCTTCAACTACCTCTTTTGTAGTGAATGTAGGTATATCTACAATAGTTCATACTTATGTTTCTGGTGGTACAGCAAAGATTGATGTAGACCGTCCTTATGATGGTCAACTAGTATTCTTTGATAAATTATATAAAGCAGTTAATACTATTGCGGTAGGTTCAGGAGGAACAGGTTATACAGCAACTCCAAGTATAATTGTAGATGCACCAGCAGGACCAAATGGAGAGACTGCAACTGCATTTGCTACTTTAGAAGGAGATAGTGTTGCATCTATTACTGTCATTAGTAGTGGGTCACAATATGAAACTACTCCATCTATCACGATTTCAGCACCAGAAGTAGGTAGTAATACAGCAACTGGTACTGCCAATATGGAGGATCTTTATTATACGATAAATAGTTCCACGCCAGTTACTGCTGGAATTACTACGTTAAGTTTGGCGACTAATTTGCTGAATAGCGTGGGAGTTGGTTCAACAACATTCTTCTCACAAGGCAGTAGAATTGTTGCAAGTTCTCATACTTTCGAGTATGTTGGTTCTGGTAATCAGATTGTAACTGCTACACCTAAACGAGGTGGTGTTACTAATCAAGAAAATGAAGTCATCACTTTAGATGGTGGAAAGGTTCTTTATACCAGTACGGATCAAGCAGGTAACTTTAGAATTGGAGATGATTTGCAAATCAACCAAGAAACTGGTACTATCAGTGGTCGGTCTTTTAGTAAGAGTCTATTCTCAGAAATGACTCCATTTATCCTAGCATTAAGTTAATATGGCTCAGTTAGCACTCAATAGATTTCAAACGGTTACACACGAAGTTACAACCAGTCAGCAGACAATTTACACTGCTCCTACTGGTTATACCGCTATTGTGCTATATGCCCATATTACAAATTATGGTGATACTAACTCAACAGTAACTATGACGCATAAAAGATCTAGCACTGAAACAGAAATTATTAAAGGTGCTAATGTTCCTACTAATGATGCATTTGTCCCTATGAGTGGTAAATTAGTTTTGGAAACAAATGATTCCGTAACCATTGAAGCAAGTGCAGATAGTACTCTTAAGATAATACTCAGTCTTTTAGAAACCGCTAATTAATATCATGCCATATATCGTCGGAGTTAAACCACCAATATTTCAAACACTAGACACTAGTGCAGGGGTAATTCAATCAGGTATACTTACTACCACAGCAACTGGTATATCAACCTTAGTATCTGTAGAGTCTTCAAAATTCAGATCAGTTAATTATCAAATCCAAGCAGTAGAAGGAAATAATTTTAATAAAACAACAATTAACGTAGTTCACGATAATACTAATGCATACCTATCAGAATTTGGAACAATCAATCAACCTGTAGGGATAGCAACATTTTCTGTAGATATTGATTCTGGTAATTTAAGACTTTTAGGGTTTCCTGCATCTGCTAATTCGACTACCTTTAAAGTAATCTTTACTGCATTAGAAACATAATAAACCATAAATATAACGTAGGTATTGATTTAATTGATGAAAAGTTGCCCTTCAGGACAATATTACTGCACTCAAAAAAAGAAGTGTCGGAAGATTCCTATGGGATACCATGTAGGTCGTGGAGGTTGGTTAGAACAGGATTCTGACAACAACGGCAAAAAGAATGGTAATGGTAATGGTAATGGCAACGGTAATGGCAACGGTCATTCAAATGGTAATGGAAACGGTGGAGGTAATGGCGGCGGTAATGGTGGTGGAGGAATGGGTGAATCTAAAACATTCACACAATTTTTAGAAGATGTAAAAATAGAACATATTGATGGCAGTAGCACTACTGTGATTGATATAATTAAACCAGAACCGATGGTATCACCCAAAAATAATATTCAATATACAATACCAGAAAAAACAACTTATGTTTCAAAGAAGACTGGAAAATTAATACATGTCTATTTGGCGTGGCGAGGAAAGAACTATATGTTACAAATGTTCTTCCCCCAAGTCAAACTTCCATCACGCAGAGAAGTACAGGATCAAGTGAGAAAAGTGTATCCTAATGCTAAACTCTGGAACTACCAAGTATCAGAATATGACCCAGGAGAACCACTCCTCCAAACAGGGGGAAAATAAAACAGAAGAGTTAGAAAAGAAAGTAAAAAATTTAGAGAAGATACTAGAACTGCAAAGGAGAACTATAGAACACGATAAAAAATTTGGACACTATGAAATGATGTAGGACTTATTATGACTGAAGACATTTATTTAGGTAACCCCAATCTAAAACGGGCAAATACCAAAATTGAATTTACTCAAGAACAGATTCTTGAGTTTATGGCGTGTAAGCAAGATCCTGTTTACTTTGCCCAAAAACACGTAAAGATTGTTACTCTTGATGAAGGTTTAATGCCCTTTGAACCTTATGATTTTCAGCAGAAGTTAATTAATAATTTCCACGATAATAGATTTAACATTTGTAAGATGCCTCGTCAGACAGGTAAGTCCACAACTGTTATATCATATTTGCTACATTATCTTCTTTTTAATGATAGTGTCAACATTGGTATTCTTGCTAACAAGGCAGCAACTGCTAGAGAACTATTAGGTCGTTTACAAACGGCATATGAAAATGTTCCTAAGTGGATGCAGCAAGGTGTCTTATCATGGAATAGAGGTTCTCTGGAGTTAGAAAATGGTAGTAAAATCTTGGCTGCGTCTACCTCTGCTAGTGCTGTTCGGGGTATGTCTTTTAACATCCTCTTCTTGGATGAATTTGCTTTTGTTCCCAATCACATCGCTGATTCTTTCTTTGCTAGTGTTTATCCTACTATTACTTCTGGTAAAAATACAAAAGTAATTATAGTTTCTACACCACACGGTATGAATCACTTCTACCGTATGTGGCACGATGCAGAAAGAAGTAAGAATGAATATGTACCAACTGATGTTCATTGGTCAGAAGTACCAGGTAGGGATGAGGTATGGAAAGAACAAACTATTGCAAACACATCAGACCAACAGTTTAGAGTTGAGTTTGAATGTGAGTTTTTAGGTTCTGTTGATACTTTGATTGCTCCTAGTAAGTTAAGGAGTATGGTTTATCAGACTCCTGAAACAAGAAGTGCTGGATTTGATGTGTATGTTGATCCGCAAAAAGGGCATGATTATGTTATTACAGTAGACGTTGCAAGAGGAGTTGGAAAAGATTTCTCTGCTTTTGTTGTAATTGATATAACAGAGTTCCCTCATGCTGTAGTAGCAAAGTATAGAAATAATGAAATTAAACCTATGCTTTTTCCAAATATTGTAGAATCTGTAGGAAGAAAATATAATGATGCATTTGTTTTATGTGAAGTAAATGATATAGGTGACCAAGTAGCATCTATATTAAATTACGATTTAGAGTATAAAAACCTTCTTATGTGTTCTATGAGAGGTAGAGCAGGACAAGTTGTAGGTCAAGGATTCTCTGGTAAAAAGACTCAGTTAGGAGTCAAGATGTCCAAGACTGTTAAAAAGGTTGGTGCTCTTAACTTAAAAACATTAATCGAAGAAGATAAATTACTTTCTTGTGATTATGATATCATGAGTGAGTTAACTACTTTTATTTCCAAAAGTAATTCATTTATGGCAGAAGAGGGTTGTAATGATGACCTTGCAATGTGTTTGGTAATATATGCGTGGTTAGTTCAGTGCGATTACTTTAAAGAATTAACTGACCAAGATGTAAGAAAAAGATTGTATGATGAGCAAAAGAATCAAATAGAACAGGATATGGCTCCATTTGGTTTTATGGATGATGGGTTGGATAGTGGTTCAGTTATAGATGCTGATGGAGATAAATGGTTTGCCGCAGATGAGTACGGAGACAGATCATATATGTGGGACTATCTTTCATAATGTTCACGCACTGTTCATAGCATTTTTTGCTTTCGTAAAGTTACCTTTTAATAAATAATTTCAGATTAATTCTGAGATTCGGAGAAAGAAAACATGGCGACTCCTCAATTATCTCCTGGGGTACTGGTAAGGGAGGTTGACTTAACAGTAGGAAGAGCTGATAATGTATTGGATAACATTGGTGCTATTGCAGGACCGTTTCCAATTGGACCTGTTAACGAGGCAACAGATATTGCTACTGAGCAAGATCTTATAAACGTATTCGGTAAACCAAAGTCTACCGATAATCAATATTCCTATTGGATGAGTGCATCATCATACCTTTCGTATGGTGGAGTACTTAAAGTAGTAAGAGCAGCAGGAACAACTTTAAGTAATGCTAACGCTGCCGTTGGTGTTTCATCAGTTGCAATGACTGGTGCAGGTAGAATTGACAACTACGACGACTATATTGCTAACCATAGTGAAGCATCAAACTTTAACTACGCTTCTAAGAACCCAGGTACTTGGGCAAATGGATTAAAAGTTTGTGTTATTGACGACTTTGCAGATCAAACACTTTCTTTTACAGAAGTTCCTGATGCTGCAGTAGTTGGACAAGGTGTTTCAGTTTCTAAGACAGATTTAGTTGTTCCTGGTGCAGGTTCAACATCACTATTCTCTGGATATATTAAAGGTATTGTTACTGGTATCAATACAGCAACTAACGTAGCAGACGTTAAAGTTGTATCAAGAGTAACAACTGCAGGGGTAGAAACAAAGATTGATTATGAAGAGGGTGCAGGATATGCATCTTTCAGTGCTGCTGATTCAGTTACATTCTTGAATGGTAGTGGTGTAAAAGTTGGTGCATCTCATACAGTTAGTACTGCTGTTGACTGGTATGACCAGCAAACACTTGGTTTAACTAACGCAACAACTTTCTGGAAGTCAATTGCTCCAAGACCAGTTACTAACAAGTACGCTCTTGATAGACAAGGTAAAGGAGATGGTATCCACGTTGTTGTCGTTGATGATGACGGAACTATCACAGGTATTCAAGGTAATATTCTTGAGAAGCATCTAAATCTTTCTAAGGCACTTGACGCAGTTTCTGCAGTCAATTCTCCTCAGAAGATCTGGTACGAACAGTTTATTGCAGATTATTCAGAATATGTTTACGCTGGTGGTAACCCATCAAGTGCTGCTGATAGTTACTGGGGTACAACTCCTGCTGCTACTGGATTTACATTATCTAATGGTACTGCTACTTCATACTCACCAATTTCTACTGCAGATGGTCTTTGGGGACAGGATGCTCAAGGAATTACATTTAGTGCTACGGGTGCTACAACGTATATACTGGTTAACGGAACTGATTATTCAGGAACGCTTGGTAGTGGTACGGGAATGAAGGCATCACTAGCAGACTTAATCACTGGATACGGTAAGTTCGCTAATGAAGATGAAATAGAAGTAGATTATGTTATTATGGGTCCAGGATGTGATGAAGAGTATGATTCGCAAGCAAAAGCAAATTATGTAATCTCTCTTTCTAATGCAAGAAAAGATTGTATGTCAACAGTTGGTCCTCATAGAGCAAGTGTTGTAGGTGTTACTAACAGTGATACTCAAACTAATAACTTGATTAGTTACTTTAGTACATTATCATCTTCTTCTTATGCAGTATTTGATAGTGGATATAAGTACACATACGATAGATTCAATAATAAATTCCGTTGGGTTCCAACAAACGGAGATGTTGCTGGTCTAATGGCTCGCACATCAGTTAATTCTTATCCTTGGTTCTCACCTGCTGGACAGCAACGTGGTATCTTGAATAATGCAATTAAACTAGCATACAACCCAACAAAGGCACAAAGAGACAAACTTTATCCTGCAAGAGTTAACTCAATCATAACTCAACCTGGAATTGGTACTCTGTTATTCGGAGACAAGACAGGTCTTGGATTTGCATCTGCATTTGATAGAATTAATGTTAGAAGATTGTTCTTAACAGTCGAGCAAGCATTATCTAAAGCAGCAGAAGCACAACTCTTTGAACTCAACGATGAATTAACACGGGCAAACTTCCGTAATATCGTTGAACCATATCTACGTGATGTTCAGGCGAAGAGAGGACTCTACGGATTCCTAGTTGTTTGCGACACAACAAACAACACTCCTGATGTTATCGATAATAATGAATTCAGGGCAGATATCTTCCTGAAGCCATCGAAGTCAATCAACTACGTAACTCTAACCTTCGTTGCAACGAGAACTGGTGTCTCGTTCGAGGAAGTGGTCGGTAGAGCGTAACTTTATAATCTAAATAACAAACAGGAGGAACCCCAATCATGGCAACAAGTAGAGAAAATAAAACCATCTCAATGTTTAAGTCTGCACTCGTCGGTGGCGGTGCAAGACCTAATCTCTTTGAGGTGGAACTGACCACACTACCAGCAGGAATTACTTGGAGTGCAGATAACTTCAGGTATATGTGTAAAGCAGCAGCATTACCTGCTCAAAACATTGCAGCAATTGACATTCCATTCAGAGGTCGTATTTTTAAAGTTGCTGGAGACAGAACTATCGACACTTGGACTGTAACCGTCATCAACGATGAAGGATTTACATTAAGGAATGCATTTGAAGAGTGGACAGAGCAAATAGCAAAACTTGACACCAACCTTGGTGCAACTGACCCAGCTGAGTATATGGTTAACGCTAAAGTTTTCCAACTTGGTAGAGGTGCAACAAAGTCAAGTTCAACTAGTGAAGGAACAGAGAATGTCGTATTAAAAGAGTACGAATTCATTGATATTTTCCCAACTAACGTTTCTGCTATTGATCTTTCTTATGATACTGGTGATACAATCGAAGAATTCACTGTTGAATTCCAAGTTCAATCAATCAGCGTCACAGGATCAGGTCAGCCAAACTAATATAAATATAAGAGTAAAGATTCAATAAATCATGTCGAAGTTATTTGGGTTCTCTATTGAGGACACTGAACCACTATCTCCTACGGCGGTATCCCCCGTTCCTCAAAATGACGAGGACGGGGTTGACCATTATGCGAGTAGTGGTTTTTTTGGATCATATGTTGACTTAGAAGGAGTATATAGAACAGAATTTGAATTAATTAAGCGTTATCGTGAAATGGCACTTCAGCCAGAATGCGATAGTGCTATTGAAGACATTATTCATGAGGCAATTGTATCAGATACAAATGACCAACCTGTTCAAGTTGAATTGTCGAATCTTAATGCAAGTGATGGAATTAAGAAAAAGATTAGAGATGAGTTTAAGTTTATCCTTGATTTATTAGATTTTGACAAGAAAGCACACGAAATTTATAGAAACTGGTATGTAGACGGAAGAATCTACTACCATAAAATAATTGATTTAAAGAATCCACATGAAGGAATAAAGGAATTGCGTTATATTGACGCAATGAAAATGCGTTATATTAGGCAAGAAAAGAAGCAAGATCCTAATAGAAATCCTACAAGTCCAGTTGTACAGGCTAATGCTAATCCAATGGATTATGCGTGGCCAGAGTTAGAAGAGTACTTTATATACAATCCAAAGTCACAATACCCAACAGGAAACATAAATGCAACAGGTGCAAGTGCTGGAATTAAGATAGCAAAAGATGCAATAACGTACTGTACATCAGGTTTGGTAGATAGAAATAAAGGAAATACCCTATCTTATTTGCACAAAGCAATCAAATCACTCAATCAATTAAGAATGATTGAGGATTCTTTAGTAATATACAGACTATCCAGAGCACCAGAAAGAAGAATTTTCTATATTGATGTTGGAAATCTACCTAAAGTAAAGGCAGAGCAATATCTCCGAGATGTGATGATGAGATATCGTAACAAACTAGTCTACGATGCTAACACAGGAGAAGTCCGTGATGACAAAAAGTACATGGCGATGCTGGAAGATTTCTGGCTACCTAGACGAGAAGGAGGACGTGGTACTGAGATTTCTACTCTTCCTGGAGGTCAAAACCTGGGTGAGATCACGGACATCGAGTACTTCAAAAAGAAATTATACAAATCACTGAATGTTCCTATCTCTAGAATAGAAGGAGATGGTGGATTTAACCTTGGAAGATCTTCTGAGATACTTCGTGATGAGGTTAAATTTAGTAAGTTTGTTGGACGTTTGAGAAAGAGATTCTCAAGAATGTTCAATGATATGCTTAAAACTCAGTTACTTCTTAAGAATGTTATCACTCCAGAAGACTGGGAGGTAATGAGTGAGCACATACAATATGACTTCTTATATGATAATCATTTTACAGAACTCAAAGAAACTGAGTTATTTAATGAAAGATTAGCAGCAGCAACAACTGCAGAACCTTATATTGGTAAGTATTTCTCACAAGATTATGTAAGAAGACATCTTTTACGTCAAACTGATGTAGAGATTATCGAACAAGATAAGATTATGAAGAAAGAAATTGCTGATGGTATAGTTATTGACCCAATGACACCAGTTGATCCTGAAACTGGAGCACCTATGGCAGACCTTGGAGCACCTATAATGGAACCAGATTTAGAGGCGGCATCTCAAGCTGCTACTGCAGATACTGCTGCACTTGATGCAAGTATCACAAAACCCAAAGGTGGAGAGATATAAATATTAAAAGATTACTCACATATTTGACATTTTAACATGACTGATACCCCTGATATGAATAACGTACAAAGTGAATTGATGGATATGATCATCGCTGATGAGTCTCCATCCACTATTAGTGACAGAATAAAAGATATGCTTTTTGCAAAGTCTGCAGAAAAAATAGATTCTTTTAAACCTGAAGTTGCCAATCATACTTTTGGTGACGATGAAACTATTGATACTGATGAAGTATCAACAGGTGAAGAGTAATTATAAATAACTATTACATGGAACTTTAAGGATAATGGCTCTTAATCCAATTGGTGCTCAAGTAAGTATAACGACTAGTGGTTCTTCTGCAAAATCAGCAGCACAAGCACATAAGACAAAATATTTACGTGTTGTCGCTAAATCTAATGACGCATATCTTGAAATAGGTGGCGAACCAACTGCAACTACTGGTAGTTTTTATTTGGTGGCAAATGTTCCTGAAGTAATAAGCACAGGTCAAGTTAGATCTCAACCTGTTCAAAAAGTTACTAAAGGTGCTACTACCATAATAGATTTCCAATCAGGAACTGGTTCTCAGTTTGTGGTAGGTGATTATGTTTCATTGACTGCACCAGGACAAACAAGTTTTGAGTTTTCTCATCAAGAAGTAACTGCGGTTAATGACACTGCAAATTTTGACGGATTCTTTGGAACACGAATTACAGTTGATTATAATTCATCTGGAGCTAGTGGTACATGGGATGAATCAAAATTGGGTTCAGATTTAAGAGAATCATTTAAAGTTGCTGTACTACAAGCAGGTGGTGCAGGTACTGTGAAAATTCAACAAGTTCAAGTAGTAGGAGATTCCTAATGAAACTGATTAGAGAAGAAATTGAATCTGTAGAATTTATTACAGAGGAAAAAAATGGTAAGAAGTCTCTCTATATTGAGGGAATTTTTCTACAAGGAAACATCAAGAACAGAAATGGTCGGATGTATCCAATGGAAACACTTCAAAAAGAAGTGAATCGTTATAATGAAGCACACGTTCAAAGTGGTAGAGCACTTGGAGAATTAGGTCATCCTGATGGTCCAACTGTTAACCTTGACAGAGTTTCTCATAAGATAACTTCTTTGAGAGAATCTGGTTCTAACTTTATAGGTAGAGCAAAAATCCTTGACACACCAATGGGTCAAATTGCAAAGTCTCTTATAGGAGAAGGTGTAAAACTTGGTGTATCTTCAAGAGGTATTGGTTCATTGAAACCAACTAAGGAAGGATTTAATGTTGTTGGTGATGACTTTATGTTAGCAACAGCAGCAGATATCGTATCCGACCCTTCTGCACCCGACGCATTTGTTGAGGGAATTATGGAAGGAAAAGAGTGGATTTGGGAGGGAACAACTCTTCGAGAACAACTCGCTAACGATACAAAAAACAAGATCGAGTCTCTTGTTACCCAGAAAGCACTCGAAGAACATAAAATTAATCTTTTCAATGAGTTTATTCGCTCATTGTAAACATTATCTTTATAAATAAATATAGATTTTAACTTTTATACAGGAAATCGGAGAGAAACACAAATGTCTAGTGGCAAAAATTTACAAGAAATGGAAGTAGGCACAACTCCCTCTAAAACTGCTGCCAACGCAAATGCGGCTCCAGGAAATCCACTACCTAAAGCAGGAAGTAATGCTTCTGGGGTAACTACACCAGGCAATTCGGCACAGGTAGAAGATCTAGGCGGACCTACTCCAGACAACTATAGTCCAACCAACGATTCAGCAAAGCTGAAACCTGCTGGTGGAACTTTAAAGCAAGTTCGTGACGTAGTTAACAAAAACGCCACTGCTGGTGACAGTGAGGCTGGAACAAGTGCTACTCCTGTTAAAATGGAAGAAGTTGAAGTTACCGACGAGGTAGTTTCTGAAGAAGAAGTTACCAACGAAGTGGTAGCAGAAGAAGAGTCAACAACTGAAGAAGTAGTATCAGAAGAAGAAGTTGTTGCAGAAGCACCTGACTATACAGAGATAAGCATCGATGAAGATGTTAAAGCTCTTGTAGAAGGTGAAGAACTTTCTGAGGAGTTCAAGGAAAAAGCAAAAACAATCCTTGAAGCTGCAGTAAAAGGCAAAGTAGTACAAATTAAAGAAGTACTTACTGCTGAATACGATGCAAAACTTCTCGAAGAAGTTGAGGAAATCAAAGGTGCTCTTAATGAGCGTGTTGATTCCTACCTAGAATATGTTTCTGACGAGTGGTTCACTGAGAACCAACTTGCAGTACAAGGCGGTCTTAAGGAAGAACTCACTGAGTCCTTTATGACTGGTCTTAAGAGTCTTTTTGAAGAACATTATGTAACTATCCCTGAAGAAAAATATGATGTACTACAGAGTATGGTAGAAAAACTAGATGATATGGAGTCCAAACTCAATGAGCAAATCGAGAAGAATGTAAGTTTGAATCAAAGACTTTCTGAGTCTGCTTCAGATGTAATTCTTGCCGATGTTTCTGAAGGTCTTGCTGACACTCAGAGAGAAAAGCTTGCCTCACTTTCCGAAAGTGTGGAGTTTGAAAGTGAGCAAACTTATCGTGAAAAGTTGGAGACTTTAAAGGAATCTTATTTCCCTACAAAGGTAAATCCAGCAGTTAAATCAGAGAGTTTATCAGAAGGTGTCGATAGTTCTCCTGAAATTGCTTCAGGGACAATGGCAAAATATCTAAAAACCCTCAGTCAATTTAACAAGTAACTGATTTTAAAATTAAATCAAACGTAAACACTATTTTTTAAGCAATGTTCAATTCAGAACAGTTGCAGGAAAAGTGGGCTCCCCTTCTAAATGCAGAAGGAGCCGATGCTATCAAAGATAACCATCGTAAGGCCGTCACTGCAGTCCTGCTCGAAAACCAAGAAAAATTTCAACAAGAATCAAACGCATTTAGCGAGTCTGGTTCTTTCCTAACAGAAGAAACTCCAACTAACAGCACAGGTGCTGCAGTTGCTAACTTCGATCCCGTTCTAATTTCTCTAATTAGACGTGCAATGCCAAACTTGGTCGCATATGACCTTGCTGGTGTTCAACCAATGAGTGGTCCTACTGGACTTATCTTCGCAATGCGTTCACGCTACTCTACTCAGACTGGCAACGAAGCATTCTACGACGAAGCAGATTCAGCATTCTCTGGACAGGATGCAGCATTTGACAATACTGCTGGATACACTGATATCTCAGCTGGTATGGGTACAACTGCACAGTCAGGTACTAACCCTGCTGTTCTTAACCCAGTTGGTGCTGGTGGTTCTAACCTAGACTACAACGTTGGTCAAGGTATGACAACCAACGAGGCAGAAGGTCTAGATGGTCAAGGCGATTTTGCCTTCAACCAGATGGCATTCTCCATCGAGAAAGTAACAGTTACTGCGAAATCTCGTGCGTTGAAAGCTGAGTACTCACTAGAACTTGCTCAAGACTTGAAAGCAATTCATGGATTGAATGCAGAGGCAGAACTTGCCAACATTCTTTCTACTGAAATCCTTGCTGAAATCAATAGAGAAGTTATTCGTACTATCTACAAGACTGCAGAACAGGGTGCTGTTCAGAACGTCGCAACCGCAGGTCAATTCGACTTAGACATTGACTCAAACGGTAGATGGTCAGTTGAGAAGTTCAAAGGTCTACTATTCCAGATCGAGAGAGATGCAAACGCTATTGCACAAAGAACTCGTCGTGGAAAGGGTAACGTAATCCTCTGCTCTGCAGACGTTGCTTCTGCTCTAACAATGGCTGGTGTACTTGACTACACACCTGCTCTTAATGCTAACCTTAATGTTGATGATGCTGGCAACACATTCGCTGGTACATTACAAGGTAAGTACAAAGTCTACATC
>Ga0209992_10001118_pt1 | contig 30281 bp, 25 predicted proteins | sample 2SBtaG_2_FD_182564 | JGI IMG/M metagenome (GOLD analysis project Ga0209992, IMG submission 182564) | Deep subsurface microbial communities from Kolumbo volcano to uncover new lineages of life (NeLLi) - 2SBTROV12_ACTIVE470 metaG (SPAdes)... | ecosystem: Environmental > Aquatic > Marine >... | reverse complement strand
TTCTCTTGTACCAACTGTTTGATCTTGATCTAAATCTTGTTCTTGCGATGTATCAGCAAGCTGCATTGCATCTTCTCTATCTAAACTAGCACGTTCACCTTTACCTATATTTTCTCTAGTTATTCTCTTAGCTCTAAGACCAAATAAATTACTAGTTTGTTTTCCTGGTCCTTGGAGATTTACATCTTGATCTTCATTATACTCTCTTAATGTTAATAAGTATTCATTTTCCAATGCTGTTCTAAACTGATCTCTTGTTAATAAACTACCAGGTTTATATTCTCTTTTTAAAGCCGCTTCTATTACAGGAGCCGCTGCTTTTAATGCTCTTCTTTGATCAAATCTATTATCTAAATCAAAATCAGCATCGTTCATAAGTCTATCTGTTCTACTATATGAATCGTTTTCAGCAACAATATTTCTAACATCAGGTGTTTTATCTCTACCTTCTTGTATCAAGTCTGATTGTATGACTTCTGCGGCTACTGGAGTAGGACTACCACCAGCAACTTCGGCTTGTATTATTTCACCTTCTACTGTCTGTGGTCTATTAGTTCTTGTTATTTGATCTTGAGTAAAATCTTGTACACCTTCATTTAATTTAGGTCCTTGTTGTGCTGGAGAAATACCATCATCAGCTATACTAAAATCTCTATTTAAAGCACGATCTCTAGGATCTACAAAGTTTTGAACACCTGCAAATCTAGATACATTATTAAATATAGCATCCATTACTTTTGGAGGTATAAGAGTGTTACGGGTAATAGGTTTATTATTAATATTGTTTTTTATAACATCAGATATTTCAGTATTTATTTCTGATAACCTACTATCTAATCCTTGAGCACCACTTATAGTTTTATCATTAATTTTTTTAATTTGATTTGTAGTGCTTTTCTTTTCTCTTAATAAATCTATCAACGCTTTTTTATCTGCACCTCTTACTGTTGGAGGTACTTTTATAGCAGCTTCTCTAATATCAGATACTGTTTGTATTTTATTTCGTTTTTGTACAGGTGTTAAATTATTATTAGTTTTAATAGCTTGTTGTATATCTAAAAACGCTTTATTAGCAGCAACACTAATACCAGCACCACTTCCTCCTGGACCACTTTTTCCTGGACCAATTCCTCCATCATCATTATTAAACCCAGATATATCATATTTCTCAGCTATTTGCATAGCTCTACCTTCATAGTTTAAATTATCATAATTACCACCTTTATTACTCTTGTTACTTAATGCAACACCACCAACACCCATGAATATACCCATGTTGAAACCCATTTTAGCTTCTTCTATGATCTCGTCTACATCTATATTTTTATAAAATATACTAGAAGTAGCTTCATTTTCCATATCACCTTTATAAAGGTTCATAGCATTTTCAGCTACTTGAGCCATATATGACTGAAAACCTTCTGTTGCTCCTTCAATAACACCATCTACGGTTGTAGCAGCTCCATATGAAACTAAACCTCTAGCGTAATTAGCAAATGTAGCTCCTAGTATTTTATTACCAGCTGTGCTTTTTAATATATTACCAGCAATATTACCTGTTATGTTACCACCTAATTTACCAAATAAATATTCTGACGCACCTGTTAACGCCGCAGCTGTTAAAGCCGGCATTTGAGAACCATATTCATCTTTTGACAAAGCATCTAAATAATCTTCAGTTGAAAAACCTCCTTCACCATATTCGCCTTCCATTTGTCTTCTAAGACCCTGCATATAAACATCAGCGTAAACTTGAGAAGCCATAACACCAGATCCTACAGCTAGTAAACCACTACCTAAAGTAGCAGCGGGTACTCCTGCAAATGAAAGAGTTCCTCCAGACATAGCAGTTGTTGCGGTACCAGCAGCTATTAATATACCACCTAATGTACTTGGCACCATATGCGGTGCTTGTTTTATCATATCAGCTGAACTGTTTACAAACCAGTCAGGAATAGCATACCCATCTAGCTCCATGTCCGCGTAGTCAGCAGCAAAACCACCATATCTTTCTTGTTGTGATAAATCACCTAAATCTTCAGTAAGATCTCTTACAGTGTTATCGTATCTTTCTTTTCTTTTAGCATAAAAATCTTTTAATGAATCGTCTTCACTCCAACCATGTAGTAAATTCCACTTCATCCAACTGTCTATTTCTCCATTAACCTCTCTAGCTTCAGCTAAAGTCATGTCTTCAGTAAGATCTCCATTTTCTATACCATCTTTTATAGAATTATATATTTCAGATCTACCTTCCATTTCAAGTTCTTTTTGCAATGCTATCTCTATAGTATTAGATACGGTTCTTACACCCGAAGGTATACTAGCAGAAGAACTTCTAACTTTTTGCCAAGCTCTATTCCACCAACCTCCAGTAGGAATTACTGTTTCCATAAATTCTATAACCGGACCACCTCTACCTGAATCTAATGCTTGATCTATTTCTCTATATACATTATCATCTAACCATGTGTCATAATTATATTTTTCAAACGATCTAAATCTATCGCCGTATAATTCAGCTGATGCTAAACCATAATCTTGGAATAATCTTTTAGCTACTTTATTATTCTTTAAGTTTTCTTGAGTAGTATTGTTATACCAGTCTGCAAATTCTTCTTGCATCAAAGGCATGTTTTCTTCACTAACCAAACCATCTTCATCTACATATTTTTCTCTTAACTTTTCTATATAATCTTTAGAAAGTTTATCAGTAGCTTCTCTTGCTTGTGTTGTAGCAAATTCATATCTAGGATCTTGATGAACAGCATCGTTAAAAGTTGATTGATAAGCTTCTTGAAAAGCATTAAATTCAGCATCTTCAGCTTCATCTGATGTATATTTTTTTTGAGTCTCTGGATTAACAGTACCCATAAAATCATCTTTATTGGGTATCTTACTATCTTCAGGCATCATACTTAATACATAATCTTTTACTTCTGGATCTATTGTAGATATTTTAGCTAATTCTGCGCTGCTTAAATCTATTTCACCATTATAATATTCTTGTAATTTTGTTTCATTAGCTCTTTGATCTTCCGCTGATATTAATTGATTATTATTTTTTAAAAAATCTAAAATAGTTTGTTGATTACTAGATGTAGGCTGTATATTTAATTCTTCTCCATTAGGAGCTGTAATTAATAAAGATTCTGTTTGATTACTATAGTCATCTGGATCAGTACTTTCTTCAAAAGAAAAACCAGCTTTAACATAAGGTTGTAAAGCTGTTATAGCTCTATTTGTACTATTGTCCCAATCGCCTCCAACTCTATCTTCACCACTTAAATCTGGAACCATTATATTTTTTTCATCTAGATTTAAATCAACATCAAAATCAAACTCTTCTATAACTGGATTTACTTTAGCAATACGAGTATTAGGAGCATAGCTTTTTATTTCTCTTAATTTTTTATTTAAAGCATCATAATCAATTGTACCATCAGGTTTAAGTGGTATAGCATCAGCACCTCCCTTAAATATTTCATTATAAGCTTCTTGTTGCGCTACTAATTTATTTTTATATTCATTGCCTTGTTGAGCTTTTTCATTTGTGTTTAACTGTCGAGTTATATCAAAAGGAACTCCTTCTACATCAACAGATGTTTCACGAGGTTCACCTACCTCATCACCAAAAGTTAAAGTGTTAAACGTGTTAAAGTCAATATCGTTAGACTCCATACCGTTTTGTCTTAGTACACCATGTATCTTCATACGATACTCAGGATTATTCACAGCATGCTGAACAAAAGTATCATAATCTAAAGCTTTACCTTTTAAAAACTTAGCTTTTTTTAATTGCTCGTGAATACGCTTCATATTAGCGTCATCAGTTTGTAAGCTTTTTTCTTTATCTATAATATCACCAGCTTTGTCAATATTTTTATCTTCATTATTAGCCAACCAGTTTTGCACGTAAGAACCTACAAGCTCATGATTTTCATGGTTTGTAATATCCCAATCCTTTTCAAACTGGCTTTGGACACGATCTCGATGATATTCGGGTATGTCATTCCAAGCGGCTTTATCTCGCCACGCGTAATCTTTAGGATTTACCATGTTGTTATTTTATACAATTTCTAAACTATCTTGGGTTTTACCTTGTAATCTTGATAATTCTTTTTGTGCTGTTTTTAGTGAGTTCTCTTCATCTACAAATGCTCCAGTTTTTCTTGCAAAAGGATCTCTATTCATTTCACTAACAACTTGATTAACAGCTCTATCTGTATATACTTTATGAAAAGCTGCTTTTTGATATTTATTTAACTGAGTTAAATCTGAAGGCCAAGCGCCTGTAGCTTCTAACCATAAACTTTTCACATCTTCATCACTCATACTAGCAACTTCGTCAAACTCACCAAAAGCATCTCTCATTAAATCTACTTCCATAGGCTCTGTACCTAAACTTGGAGCTAATCTATTATTCCAATATGATCTAGCTCTATCAACATCACCACTTGATGGATCTAAAAACTGAGCTACATTTATATTTATTGATTGTTGCATTGCTTTTCTTACTTTAGTGCGATCTATATTCCATGTTTGAAAATCATACATAGCATCTGGATCTGGTATATTTGTAAAACCCATTGCAATCATATCAGATCCTTTAACCTTCATAACTGTACCATTTTCACCTGCAACAAAATCTCCATCCATTCTATATAAATCAATTTCATTTTCAAATGAACCACCAGTTCTTTCACCTTTATCATTATACTCAGCACCTTTAAAAAGGTTAGAGTCTTTAATTACACCATTTATTTGATTCGTTTCACTAGGTATACTTTGTATTAAATCTTTATCACCGTCTTGTAGCGCTTGTAAATCATTACTATTTAACACATACTCACCATCAGGAAAATTAATTTCTTTACCATTTATATTACCACTACCTGAAAACACATATTCTATACTATTATTTGGTCCTCTTCTCATTTTATAATCAAAACCGCTTTCACCAGGTTTATAACCAGGCTTACCATTTAAAATATAAGAGGCTAATAAAGGACCACTATCACCAGTTAAATCTATTTCTCTATCTTCAATATCTAATTGTGAACTAAGATTTTCTAACGATGATTTAAGATTTGCAGGAGAAGTATTGATAAAATCTAATTCAGCTTTTAAATCACCATAATTTTCTGGTTTAGGTTGCTTTCTCATTTCCATAGTTATTTCTTTCGCTCTTTCTGCCCATGATATTGTTCTACCATCTGAAGTTTCATAATTATCAAAAAAACTATCTACTTTACCAGTTGTAAACTCATCGCCATAATTTGTATCATTGATACCTTTTATAACTTTAGCAGATGCATTACCACCCATAACAATATCTTGATTTCTTTTTACATCTGCTTGATACTTTTCTCTAGCTATTGTAGTTTTAGAAGTCAACACAGCAGAGTCTATCTTATTCTGCATGTTCTGGAATAAATCCGCTTGTGATTCGTTTATATATCTAGGTTGTTCGTATGACATAATATTTATTTTAATTTTTTTCAGCTGGAGTACCAGGAACTTTAGTTAATGCGTTAGCTATACCTCCAATTGCTCCAGTAATTGCAGAAGTACCATCTCTTTGAGCTTGAGCTACAGCGGCACGGGCATTATCAAGTTGAGCAGCTGTTCTATTAATTTTTTGCATCTCTCTGTTTTCTCTTTGGTTAAACATAAATTGTTCACCTTGAGCTCTAGCTTGTTGAACCCTTTGAGCTTCAGACATTTTAATTCCTTCTATTCTACCTTTTTCTGCTATTTGTCTTTGTTCTAAACTCTCTTCTCCTTGTGCTCTCATTTTTTCGTTCTGAACTTCTTGTTGTTCAATACTAGCAGAAACTTCTTTTTTACTTTGTAAAGCAGCTTGTGCTAAAGCAGTAGCACCACCAGCACCACTACCTGTTTGCATCAACGTGTCTAACGTATTAGCTAAACTAATATCAGCTTGTTCTATCTGCATTTCAGCTGCTTGAGTAGCAACAGATAAATTATTGTAAGCATTAGTCATCTGTGAAGATCTATCTAAAGCCATACCAGAAATATCTTGTATACCTCTAAAAGGATCAATTATAGCTTGTCTATTATTTTCTAAGTGGTTTAGTTTATTTTGAAGTCTTTTTGCTTCTCTTTGAGCTCTTCTTTTAGCTCTACGAGCAGCACCTCCTCCAAAGATACCTGTCACTACACTTGACGCTATTCCTAATGTTACTGGATCTAATGGCATAATTATTTTGTTATAAATTCTGAGCTGACCGCAAATAAAGATTTTGGTCCCCCGTTGTTAGTTGTATTATCTGTTTTCATTGTTACTGTTGTAAAGTATCCTTTTATACCCATTGTTTGATTACCAAATATAACCTCACCATACATAGGTGTTTGAGTGTTGTTAGGTACCACAGCGTAGTATTTATTTTGTTTTCTATAGAAACCTGCTCTATATTCAATATTGTTTTCTGTGTATAATCCTTCGTTATAACTATATATTTTATTATAACTAGTACCACTGGCTGCACCTGTAGAAAGTCTAACATTACCAGTTGCTTGATCAAAATTACTTAACCAGTTACCAGTAGGTGTTACTGAAGCGTTTTGACCTGTACTATCAGATTTAAAATCACTTATTTCCCAACCATTACTACCTTCATAGTTAACAGTTTTAAATGTTTTTATAAAGTTTGGTTCTGGATTAAATACAAATTGTACAGATGAAGGTGTTTTATAATTATAAAAACTATTTCTATCAGCATTAGTATAATGTTTCCATAAATATGAATCTGTACTTATAGCTCCACTTGTAGGATTATAACTTGGTGATGCTGAATAAAAATCACCTCTTACACTAAACATTATATCTGGTTGATATGTATAAAAACTAACCCAACCAGCATTTAGCTCGTCCCATGTTAATGTTTTATATAAATCAGTAGTTGTATTAGAACTAGAATATCTACCGTTAGGTTGTAAAGATATGACGTAGTTTTTATTATAAACATCATAAGAACCTAATATATCACCATCTGTACCAATAGCTGATAATTGATCTCTAAAGAAATCAGTCATACCTGCTTGTGATATTTCCTGTATAGATGTTCCTTCCATTTTTAAAACAGCGTTTCTATCTTTGTCTACAAAATACTTTGTATATCCATATGTAGCAAAAGATTCAGGGTTAGTACTAATACCCCAGTTTCCTGGAATAGGAGTAATTGAACCTATAACTTGATTAACTGTGGTTAAAGATCCTCCACCTTCTGCGCTGTATATAGCATCTTTATCTATTAATGCTACATTACATTTTCTTTCTTGAAATACTGTTAAGTTAGTATCTTCTGCATATAATTTTTGTATTGATCCACCTACAGGATCTACACTTTTAGTTATTTCTTCTGCAACACTAAATTGATTTGTGTTATTTATACCTGTTCTAGAGTTATATATACCTGAGTAAATTAAAGAATTACTTTTCCTTTGTTGACTATCGTTTTCTTCTACAATATACGCTTTAACACCTATATCCATACTGGTATTATTATAACCACCTCTTATTCTAGACTCTTCAATACACCAGTCATAAGTAGGATTAGATACAATAAGACTATTTTCCCAACCTGATGATCTTGTTCCTTGGTTGCTAGCATAAGGTATTTGATCCGTAGCACCATTACCATCACTTGCATAAACTCTTTTTAAAACAAAGGAATTAAAGAAGTTAACATCTATTGTTATAGCCATTTATTATATTATTACTTGTTTTTTTAAATAATTACTCTTTACAAGGACCAGTAGTAACTTGATTATAAGCACCGTCCATAAACTCTACTTCAAATATAGCGATACCAGATTGATCACCACTAAGTCCACTTGTTAAAACTCTGTACTCTCCAAGCTCATCAAATCTATAGTTTTTACTTACATTTCCTGCTGAACCAGTACTTTTAGTAAGTTGAACTGTGCTTGTACTAGCTGTCCATACATCTAATCCACCACCAGTAACACTGTTTATAGAAGACCAACTAGCACTACTACTAGTTCTGTATTGTATAGAAAAAAGCACACTAATATCTCCTGCAGCTGTAGAGGTGTTAGATAACTTAGGTGTTATCTTTATAGTTCCTTGGAATAAATCAGCGGTTGCTGTTCCTGAACAAGCAGCACTTCCTTGAGCACTAGCATTGTAAAGTTTTTTAATGTTAAATACAGTACTGGCTGGACTACCAAAAGGACTTCCAGAACCGTCTGCTGCATAACTATTAGCAACATCTGCAAATATATATTCACCACTATTGCCAGTACCTGTTAAATTATATGAATTTAAAGGAGCAACTTGACCACTACCTATAGCTTTAGGTGCTAACGCAGTACCAGCTGTCCAAGTTATAGTTCTACTTATAGCTATTTTATTAGATCCTGTATTGTTTACATCGATTAAATTTATAAATAATCCATAACTTCCTTCGTTAGTCATAGTAGCATTACTAGTTATTAAACCTGTGTTACTAATACTAAAATCAGAAGTTGCTCCTCCCGATCCTGGAGCTAAACTACCTATTGTCCATACTAATTCTTGATTTCTATTAGTAGTATCAACTGTTCCATTAGCACCATATAACTGAACTATGTTAGTATCGTTTACAGCTGGATTTGGTGTAACTGCAAATGATGTGTTTATTGGAGTACTATAAGCATCACTGTACATTATTGGTGAACTGTTTGATAAACTAAGTGTTAATGCTCCATTTAAATTGTCTACATAAGTTCCACCAGAACTTGTTACCTGTAAATTAAATATATAAACATCACTAGAAGGTATATTATTAGAAGCAACACCGTACCAAAAAGTTGATGCTGTTCTTATTTGAAATTCATTATTAGAAGATGTTGAAATAAGTGTAAATAGTCCAGGTACATTTGTCTGACTAGCATCGTTCTGTCTATACACTTTGGTTATAATAGGTGTTCCTACAATACTACCATATGCTATTTCTGCTCCAGAACCATTTATAAATTTAAATGCTGGTCCAACGTTAGTTCCACTTGCTGTTGCTTCAGAAAAAGTACCTTCACTTGCATTGATTCTTACAGCTCCATTATAATTAGTATCTATCATACCATTTAATGTTTCTAACTTACCAGTCATCGCTGTTTCATAAAATAATTCTAATGCTGAATACACAGGTTTAGTTTCTGCAACAGAAAGTATAGGCTCCATGTTTCTTTGATTTGACAATGGAGTTCCATTTGCGTTATAATTAGTATCGTGCTGTATAGGATAATTACCTCCTCCAAAAGCACCTTCTCCTTTTCCTACAACCATTGCGCCTATAGGATTACCAAAGTTTTCTACTTGAGCAATTTTCATTATAAAAGGATTTTGTTCAGAACCATAAAATGATTGAACATCTCCTACATCTCCATAAGGTATTCTTCCCGCGTTTATAGTAGCTGTAGCCTCTGTAACACCATTAGGATTATATTGTGTTACACCACCATAATCTCCTTGATTACCAGTAGCACCTATAATTATACCACCAAAAGTGTAACTTGTTCTAAATTTTGCAAAAGGTATAGCTGCTAATTCTGTTTCTTTAGCTGTTCCTATGTTTAAAACATTTTGAGCTAATTGTCCAGGATAATATTGTAAGTTTCTAACTTCCTCGTCTTTAGTAGCATTAGGGTTGTTTACTCTTATATATAAAATTTCATCACTGTTAAACTCTCTATCAGTTGGTCCCACTTCGTTTAGATTTCTAGGAACTTTATTTATATTGTCACTTAATAGTGTTGAAAATAATATTTTATTTCTTTGTGTTTCAATAGGTGAAAAAGAACCAACACCTAAAGTAGGTGAACCATTCCATACTTGATTTTGTATTGGTAAACCATTTATAAATCCAGGTAAATAAACATTGTAGTACTCTTGTTCTTGTTGTTTAACAACTATTTTATAGCTATACCAACCTAATGGATTAGCAATACCTGTATTTATAGTAAATGCTCCAGCACCATCCCCTCCAGTTATAGTTAATTCATTTCCTTGTGTGTAACCACTACCAGCGTTTATAATAGTTAAACCTGTTATTACACCACCACCTCCAACACTTGTAACTCTAACCACACATCCAGTTCCTGTTCCACCTGTTGTAGCATATGTCGTGTTTATTTCATAATTACTATCACCATCAGTTATAGCTATTACACTAGCAGCATAACCATGTTCTCTATATAAACCTGGCTCACCTGTTTCAAAGTTTTGTGTACCTCCAAAAGATTCATCTATGCTTACTGTTAAATTACTACCTAACCAGTCTATAACCGGTGCGCTTGTAGCTTCTCCGCTAGATCTATAAGGAGCGTATACACTAGAACCTGATTGATTATTATCATTGTCAAATGAAGATAATATAACATCTGATTGTCTTCCATAATAATCTACTAATACAAAACCTAATTGATAGGTTCTGTTTTGCTTTATAGTTTGATGAGGATAAATAGCCGCGTAATTAGAAGATTCTAAATCACTGTTAGTAACACTAACGCTATATGGTATAGTGCTAGGAGGTGTCATTCTTTCTACAAAATTCCCATATATAACTCTATTACTAGAAACTTCTTGAGCTAAAGCTCTAACTGGAACTTTATCATAAACTCTAGTTGTTTGATTTTGTGGTAAAGTTTTATAAGGTTTATTTGATTTATAATTGTAATTATAATATTTTTGACTAATCAAACCGTTTACATCATCGTTGTAATCTATAGTTTCTAAAGTTAAACCAGGTGTACTTAAATCTATAGTATCTAAAACTTTTGTAGATAAAGCATCAGATTCTTTATATAATACATCTATTTTTTGTATTTTATAATTGTTGATTAAGTTACTAATAGTATCTGGTAAAGGTATTTTAACGTCAACAGTGTCAACATCATTTTCAAACCATTCAACTATAGTGCTTGTATACGCATCAGTTTCATCTTGATAATAATTATTTATATCGTCTACTTTTGTATTTATTTGACCTAAATTAAATTGACCTTGTTGTTTAGGTATAAACATTATATTACTAAACGGCGCCATTAAAGAATATTCATTGTCATTAAACTTAAACCTATAGCTAAATCTAACAAATTTATCTTCTAAATACTTAGTATCGCCTTTAAAAGTTGCATCATAATCTTCATTGTTTCCAATTGCTATTTGATTACTATTAACAATACCAGCTAAATTACCACCAGCTGTCATATCTTTATCAAATGTTATTGTCCACCTACCAGTGTCGGTAGTGCTAACATTGGAAATTGCTACATCAGTTACTCTTAATGGATAACGATAAGCAGCAGTACCATGGTTTAAATTAGGTATAGCATCAGGAACAGTTAAATTAGTTACAATATCACCAACTCTAGGAACACCACCTAAAGATGCATTAGCAGTAATACGAACTTTAGTATTACCACCAAACGAAGCATCATCAATAGTTTGTATAGAATAATTAGAAACATATTGTGAATTACTATTCTTCATACTACTTCTAGTAAAATCAATATTTGCGCCTGTTGGTAGTCTAGTTCCGCCACCAGCTATTGTCATTGCTGGGCTAACTCTAAACTGAGTGTTAGTGCCTGGATTCATAACTTCAACAACTCTTACAGGAGGTAAAGTATTTGTAATAATTAAACCAGTAACATCTGTTTGATCAAAATCAGTTACTATATCACCTACTTTTATATTAGGAGAAGCAGAACTTCCATGTAAAACTATCACGGTCGTGCTATTTGTAGCACTACTACTAATAAGTCCTTTTGTTTTTTGTATAGGAACTACTGGTATACAAGGATAATATTTTGCAACAGATATTTGCATTTCTTCTGTATAAGCTCCTGGATTACCAGCTGATATATATGGGTTGTTTCTTGCTGTAGTTACGTTTACTTTTCTTGGTTGATTTAAATTATCCGTAAAAAATAATAAATCTTCTAATAAATTAACCCCGTATATAGGAAATTTTTGATTAAAGTTTAACCAAAAACCACTCACTAAAACAACAGGTGTTATAGGTATTTGACCGTTTAAATCAATTTCTATTATAGAACATGTATTAGTAGAAGCAGCTCTAGCACTTGCGGCTGCATTACTAAAATCAGTAGCAAATAAATAAACTTTATTATTTGTTTCATCTGAAAAACTACCAATAATACGTAGTCTTTTATTAGTTGATATAGCGCTAGCCTTAGTATTACCTAAAATATTTTCAAACTCACCAACAGTACTACCCTCAGATCTACTAATCAATAAGTTGATAGCTTCCCTATATTCACCATTTGGTAAAATACGAGAGTCAAGATCTTGATTCATTCTACCTTTTAAAAAGGAGTTTTTTATTTCTGGCATATTTTAACGTTTAATCCATTTAGCTTTGTTTCGCATTACTTGTACGATTTCATCTAATTTAATATTAGATAATCTAATTTTAGCGTTACGCAAAGCAGCGTATCTTTGTCTTTTATATTGAGGAGCAATAGCAGCTGTGTCTCTTCTAGTAGACATTACACTGTATAATAAATGTTGGTACATAGCTTCTTCTGCTAATTTAGGTATTTTAGTATCTAAATCATAAGCTAAACCATCAGATATATATTCTAATATTATTAACTTACCCATTAAATCACTAGAGAAATTAAAAGTACCTCTTCTTTCATCTATATTAAACCAACCATTAACCTGCATGTTAACAGGATCACCCCCGTATCTTTGTCCATACCAACCCCATGGACCACCTGGTTCACCCCACCAATCATACATAAAAATATCTGGATTACTAGTGTCTACTGGCCAAAACCCTGTTATGTTACTAGGATTCATTGCTTGCCATCTGTCATTTGTTAATGAAGTACCTTCAATGTTGTCACTAAAATTATCTTGAACTGGTTTACCATGTTTATCTTGTATAGGCGTGTAATAAGGACTACTAGTTAGTTGTGTAGGATAAATAGTATGTTTTACTCCGTTACCATCTATGTATGAAAGCTTAACATAGTTTACATAATCTTGTGGTATTATTAATGAAAGATTTTCTGGTATTGTTAATTCTTGAGATTTAATACTTTTTAATGTATCATAGCTAAATTCTTGTAAACCTCTTTTAGCATGAAATATAACATCTGTTCTATTAACTCTAGGTATTAATTTATCTTGACCTACATAACCTACAATAAAATTATTAATAACATCTTTTAATTTTATGTATTCATAGCTTCCGTAATTATCTTCTACAGCACCTTGTTTTAATTGTACTTTAACATATGTACCAACGGGTTGACCAGCTGCCAATGTTATTCTACTAGTTAAATTTGTACCGTCTTGAATATAAGTTAATGTGTATGCTGTAATAAACTCAGTCCAACTGTTTATACCATTAGGACTTGTATATATTTGAAAATTATTTTGTATATAATTAGGATCAGTAGGTGCGTAACTAGTTGTGCTTCCTAATATTAATTTTGTATTAAAAGTAAAATTATATATAGTAGTTGCTCCTGCTGAAGTATAAATAATCTGCGCGCCGGCGTAATATTGTAAATTGTTTTCACGGATTAACCCGCCATCTGGTTTAGGCATATCTTATTGTTTTGCATTTTGTTGTTCAGAAGCTATTTCTTGTTGAGCTACTTGTATTATTGTAGGATCATTTATTATTACACCAGCATATGATAATACTCTAGTTATAATATTACTTTGCTCAGAAGCAGCTAGTTCAAAGTTTATAGATGTTCCTGATGCATATTCAAATTGTCCTAATGAACCTACACCATAACTCCATATTGGAGCTTCTGGTTTTTTGACATAAGAAAAAGTTATATCTGCTGGAGTAATTATACTCGTAGGATATATATAAAACTTATCGTTCTCATATAAATATATAGGAAAATTTGTTGTTGGTTGAGTTAACGGGGAAAGTAATAATTGTGTTATCTCGTTTCTTTGAGCATATTGATTTAATTCTACTCCTTTATAAAATACTGAACCTACCCTGTAAATAGTATCTACTACCGCGTTACCATTATAGGTGGTTGAACCTGGGGTTAAAGTAAAAGGATTTGCTCCCGCACCAGTTCCTGTTCTTTGAAAATACTGTAGTTTTTGTTCTAAGTTTTCTATTCTATTAGCGTATTCAGTATCGTTTTGAGGCAATCTATACTGTTGATTTAAATCTTCAAAATAACCTTCAAATACATTTAGTTGTACCTGATCTGCAACTTTATTAAATTCATCAGGTGTCATGTATCCTCTTTGTTGTTGGTTAAGTATTAATAAGACTGTTTTATATACAGTATTTACGTTTATTGCCATTATAATGTTTTTATAAAAAGGCGGGCGAACCCGCCTTAATTATTTATTTAAGCTTTTTAGCAATAGATTTATACATTTCTACTCCTTCATCTGTTTTAAACCAAGCAGCTAATGCTGAATATGGATTTTCATCAAAAGGTACGCTAAATAACTTTTTATTGTTTTTACCTATTGTAAAGCTTCTTTGATCTTGTGCTAGGTTTATAATACCAGCTTCAGTAGCTTTAACACCAAAGTTTCTAAGTTCTACATTATCATCTTTTGCTAATTCTAAAAATAAATATGATTGATCTTTAGCAAATTTAAGTAAATCTCTTCTTAATTCTTTTGAACTTAAATCGTTTACTTGAGATCCTATTTCAGTTCTCATAATAGCTTCTGCTTGATCAATACCCATATCTCTAGCTAACATCATAGCATCGATCTGATAATTAATAATTTGAACTTCATCTTCAGCTTCTTTTACAGGCATTAATTCTGCAAATCTTTTATTTCTATCAGGGTGATATAATGAAAGTAATTTTTGCAAAGCCTGTTCTTGTTTTGGTACAAAAAGAGCTCCATCTTCAAACACAATATGTCTTAATGTTACTTCTCCTTTTTGTTCATCAACAAATGGTGAAGCTTGATTTGTAGCATATCTTAACGCTCTTTGTGTATTATTATCTGTATCAAAATATAACAGAGGATATTTTTCTGTATGTCTTGATTTTATTGTAAATGTTAAAGGGTTTCTATCACCTCTAATAACATATCTTCTATCTTTTATTTCCCAGCTTTCTTCAGCCGAGTTTATCTTTTTTTCTTTTGACATAATATAATATAATTAAATAAGTTAAAGGTATTGGGCGCCGAAGCGCCCTAACCTTATAAAAATTAAGCTACAAATAATACGAAATTATTTCTTGCTTGAGTACATAGACATCTTTCTGATAAGAAGTTAACTTCCATAGCATCAAGAGTAGAAGTACTAGCACCGCCAACAGAACCTGTTAACCATGATTTCATTCTTCTATCATCAGCTTGAGAAGCTCTATATCTTACATGTAAGAAAGGTCTTCTGATGTTTGTTCCTAGTAATTGATCATATACTGTAGAAGTTCCCGCAGGTACTAATACACCATCGATGTTATCACCGTTAACAAAGTTTGAAGATCCACCTCTTAACGAAGCGTCATTTAAGTATTTCCAAGAAGTTTTGTAGAAGTCATATGAACCTCTTCTAAATCCAGAAAAACCTAGGTTAAGCGCCATGTCTTCAGAGTTTTCGAATACACCGTAAGATGTACCACCAGCTCCGTAAGAATTTTGCTGTGCCAACATATTATCAAATAATAGTTCAGTTTTTCTGTCTAAGAATAACATATTTTCTTCAATTGCTCCTTGACTGTCTAATAATCTTAGTACAGAGTCGAAATCTTGAAGTGATCCAGCATAACCAGAAAGTACATTACCACCATTATTAATAGCAGCAAATAAACCTTCAGTACCAATTTGACCAGCCGTAGCTCCTGCAACACCAGCTTGTGTTCCAATAGTAGCGGCAATAGCGTTTGTAGCAGCTAATTCACCTTCAATCATTGACATTTCTAAGTAATCTTCGAATCTTAATCTAGTTTCACCTTCAGCTTTTAAATACCATAGGTAACCAGAATTACCATCTTCAGTAGCAACCTCAACCCAACCGATTTGAGCTGTATCAGAACCAGATACCGCGTATCTATCTCTGATAATAATTGGTTTGTTACTAAATACTGATAATTGTGGCTCAATAGATTGAGCAGCTCCTGGTCCGTTAACACCTTTTGCAAATTCAGAACCGTAGACAAATATCTTTAATCCAGTTCTGTTAGCAGCTCCAGCGTTAACACTAGCTCTTGTATAAGCTTGTACAGTAAGAGCTCCAGTTGCAGGTGCAGCTGTTGCACCAGAAGTTAATACCATTGCTTTACAAGTAAACGAAGGATCAGCAGGATCCATAATTACAATAGTTTGGTTAGGGAAAACAACGTTTACGATGTTTGCACCTATACCTTGAATAGTTAAAGTGTTTGCAGTACCACCATTTCCACAAGTTACATTATCATAAGATACATGTAATCTGTTTTGTTCCGACCAAACAACTTGATCAGACATCATTGGCATTTCTGCTCCCACCATTCTTAAGAAGCCTCCAATCGTTCTGTTTCCATAACGTTCTACCTCGGCTTCATAAATTTCAGGTAGATATTGTTGCGCGAAATCGTTTCCTCCTCCATCAGCAAAATTTAAATAATTTGATGATAATGTTTCTAATTGGGGAGTAGGAATTAAATTTCCGAACTGAGGACTTAATACACTCATTTTTAAATAGTTTTAATTGTTAAATTTACTTTTTTTAATTCTCAATTTAGAACTATCTACACCGTCTATAGCTTTAACCTTAAGACCTCCGATAAAAATATCACCTTGAGTTTGACGAGCTTCATTAGAAATATTCTTTGAGCTGTCTACTACAGTTTTAATTCCATCAGATTTCCCTTGTTCGTAAAAATGATTTACTATTTTATCTATATTCTGTGCAGCATATATAGCCTTATGATAACCTTTCGTATCTTTAACGTTTCCTTCTGTGTCTAAGAACTTCCCGACGAAGTTGTTTAAATTGGATTGATTCTCTGCAACATCATTAGCATTTTTAACCCCATATCTAAAATTCTTTTCTCCAACTTCGAAATCAAAACCTTTGAATTCATCAGAGAAGTAGCTTTTAGTGTTGTTAACAAAGTCTTCGTGTTGTTGCGTTGCTATTTCTTGTTCTGTGTTGTAGCGATTAAAAAAGTCCATAGCCTTTTGTTGTTCTTGAGTTACTCCAGGTCTTAGTTTTATTTCTTCATAATACCTTTTCTTCAAGTCTTCTAAATGACCACGCGCTTCTGCAACCGCCTCTTTTTTAGCAAGTTTCTTTTTTTTGATGTCTCGCTCTTCATCAACGTCCTCATCAAACGTAAATTGATCTTCCATTACAAATGAAATTTCATCATGCGTAAGATGTGGCTTAGTATTTTTATAGTATTCTCTAAGTAAAGATTCATCATTAACATTTGAATAATCATGATTTAATCTCACATAGTCTTGAACAGTACCACCAGTATCTTCCATAAAAGAAACAAGCTTTTCAATATTTTCAGGTAGTTTTCTACCTAATACTTGCTCATCTCTTTTAGCTTCAGCAACTTTCTGTTCTACTTTTTTTATTTCTTTTTGCTCTTCTTTATTAAGTTCGACAATAGGCGATTCGGACTCTGATACTTTTCCGTCCACTTTTTTGCTAGCTTCGGGTTTGTCGCCCACAGGTACCTCCTTTGTTTCTCCGATTTGAATGGCATTATCTTCTTTTTTAATTTGAACTTTTACTGGTTCCTCAATTTTTACATTAGGATCTTTTCTTAAATCAACTTTTACAGGTTGATCTTTTGCAGTAAACTTTTTAGGCTTAGATTTTATTTTCATATCACCGCCTTCTGATTTGACCTCTTTAGTCACCTCAGGCTTTTTTGTTTCTTTTTCTGACATAATAAAATATTATAAAATTAGTAATTAGTATTTACATACCTTGTTTTTGCTCAAAATTTATAGGCATAAGATCATTATTTCTTTGATCTATCATCTCGCTTTGTTGAGTACCTTCCATTTGAGTTCTTTTATCTTTTCTATCTTCGATAAAAGATTCTTTTTCTTTCATAGCATCAACTTCCATTTTCTTTAACTCCATGTCAAACATATGTTGTTGTTGCATTTTTTGTTGTTCAAGCTTTGCTTGATATTCTAGTTTTTGAATAGCCATTTGATTTTTAGCTTGTTCATACTGTACATTAGAAGCAGTAAGAGCTTGTTGTTTCTGCATTTCTGCTTCAGCAATAGCTTGAGCTGAAGCCGCTTTAGCTTGCTCTTGTTGTTGAGCCATTTGCATTTGCATCTCCTGCTCTCTTTTTTGTTTTGCTTTACGTTTTTGTTTTAAAACGTCATTAGCTAGTTTTAAGTTTTTAATTCTTCTAATATCAATAGCATCTTCTAAATCTATACCACCTTGCTGTATAGCCATTTGAATATTTTGCTCTAATCTAGCTTTTTCTTCTTCTTCTGGTTCTAAATCTAAATAAATACCAAAATCATGTAATGGTAAGTTTTGTATTTCTGATAAAGTAGCAGTATTATATGTTGATATAGAACTTTTTAATGAGTTAACTAATAAAGGATTTTTTAATGAGTCAGCTACTTTTAAAGATATATTTTCACAAGTTCTAACTGTTAACCACAAACTAGCCTGCATTAAATGTCTAGTAGCAGTATTAGAAGCATTAACTGCCATTTTTTGTAAACCAACTAATGTATCTTTTTCTGGCATACTACCATCTCTAGCTTCATTTAATCCAGTGCAATCTCTTATTAATTGTAAATAATATTGATACGTAGCTATTAAACTTTGTATTTTACCTTGACCACTTGATGTTTGTAATTCTTGAATAGGTACTTTACCTGGATTCATATCACCTTCTTGTGTCATAGATCTACCAACAATACTACCAGTTTGAAAATACATATTCAAAGCTTCAGCTGGATTATAATTTGTACCATTACCTAAATCAACCTCAGCTAAACCATCCATGTCTAAAAATACACCATCTGGAACTGTACGAGCAATAACTTGTTGTAATTTTAAATGGGTTATTTGAATCATATCAGCAAAACCTGTAATTTTACTAACTATAGATTCAATTCTACCTTTATACATACGAGGAGCACACAGCGTGTAACTCATTTCAACTTTTGTATTGTCTGCAAAAGGTCTAGTCATATTTTCAGATAAATCCCACTTTATAAGCTCATTGTTTCCTAGTATTTTTACACCTTCATATAATACTTCTATTTTTCTAGAAACTCTTTGAAAGTTATCACTAGGTGGAGGGTTAAATATATCTGTTTTTTCTAATGCTTTTTCTAAACCAGTATCAGTTTGTTTTATTTTAAATACTTGTTCATTGTAGGTTTTATATTCAAAGAACAAAACAGAAACAGTATTAGGATCATAAGAATTATAACCGTACATGTTTACTCTTTCTTTTTGATAACCTTTAGTTTGCTCTATTCTTTTTAATTGCTCTTGAGTTAATTGTGGAAACTGTTTAGCTATTTCAGGTACTGTTAATTGTTTTACTTCACCTATATAATATATATCTTCAAAATGAGGATCTTCTGTATAAGAATATATTAAATTAGCTGGATCTACATATTTTAAATTAACACCATTAGACATATTCCAAGCTGTTTTACAAGCTCCAATACCTAAAGTTACAAGATCATAATTAAATCTTTTCTTTATATTTTCAAATCTATTTCTTTCAAGAGTATTATTTATAACTTCTTCTTCAGCTATCTCTACACTTTGCTTATAACTTAATTGCATGTGAATATCTAGCTCTTCTTCTGTTTCAGGTAATTTGTTTTGATCTGTGTTAAATTTATTAACACCTAACGTACCTTCAAGATTATTTAAAAAAGGTTTAGCTAACATATCTGTTAAGATAGCATCAGCATAAGCAGTTCGTTTTTTTAATGATACTGGATCTTGAGCATAAGCTTTTACTTCATAAAGCTTGTTATTCATACCATTAGAAACTATATCTACAAATTTAGATATAACAGGAACTGGTTTCCAGTCTAAATTTAAGTATGATAAATCACCATTTATTGCTAATTCATCTTTATACTTTTGAACAGATTGTTCACCTCTTGCGTATAATCTTAAACTATTAAATCTATTATAAGAAGTAGCAAATCTTGTACCATTACCACCCTGCTGCCACCATTCACCTTCAATAGCTTGCGCAACTTGTCTTCCATATTCTTCTGAAGATTTTTCAGCATCAGAGACTGTTTGGCTAGGAAAAGCACTATTTGGATTTGCGTATATATTCATTTACTTAATTATTTTTGATAACGAACCTCGATTATCATATTTTTTAATTCCTAAATCTACTGGTTCACGTTTTCTTCTACTCACAGGTGCATATCTATTTCTATTACACGCCATTAAAGCTAAACCTGAACTAATAGATGCATCATGTGTTGTTCTATTGTTTATATCAAAAGCTGCCCAATCTTCTAATGTTCTTTGAAAATATATATTTCCATAACTATCACCGTTAAACCCAACGGCTGTTTCAATATAAGATTCAATAGCTGCAGCATGAGCTTGTTTAATATCTTCACTTGAATTAGGTATACCACCTATTTCTTTTTCTGTAACTGATAATTTATTCCATACTTTATCAGGTCTATTCATAGCGAAACCTCTATAACCTCTTCTTTTAAAATGATAAAGTAATCTAGGCTTATTATTTTCCACTAGTATAGGCATACCATAAAATATACATGCCATTAAAACATCTTCAAAAAATATCTCTGCTGTTTGTGGTCTTGCTATATATTCTAAAAAAAATTGATCAGCTGGAGCGTTTTCCATGCTAAACTTAGTAAGTCCATGCAAAGAACCGTTAGAACCTCTTTTATCTACAGTTCCTGATATATCATAAGGGTCGCAACCAAAAGCTCCCATATGTTCATTACCAGGATATTTAATACCATTTTTTTCTATATATCTATTTTGTAGGTTTGCATCCGGTATCCAAGAAATAAAAAATCTTCCTTGATTATTAGGTGCAAATATTACTCTACTGTCTTTAACTCCATTTTGCCATAGAAAATTACCTTGAGTAACTAATTTTTTATTATTAGCATCTTCATTAAAATCTATTTGTTGATATATTTTAGTTAAATTAAATAAAGATGATTTAGATTCATCTCTAAATGCGTGTTTAGTAGTTCTAGGAAACTGTCTATAAAATTCATTTAAAGAATCTTGATTATCTTTTAATCCTTCAACTTCATTTTCCCAGTACTCAATAACTCCAAGGTCGATAAACTCGCCTTGTGGTCCAAGTATTTCTTTGTCGGGAGTTTCGAAGACAGGTAAGCCATAAGAATCAATGTATCCCTCGTAGTTCCATTCCATAGGTATGAACAAACTATATAATCCCGAACTAGTCTGTCCGTTGCGGTTTCTTTTAGTAACATCTGATTCATCATAAAGTTTTTTAAAGTTTCTACCACCTTTGTCTAAAGCGTTTGATGTTGATCCCATCATACACTTGCCAATAATTTTACTACCTAATCTTAATGTGGTTTTCGTAACCCTCCAGTTGTTGAGGATGTTGTTGGGCTTCTCCCACTTCCCCGATTCATCATGGACGAGGAGTTTAAGTTTCTCCCCATCGTAGGAGTTGTCACCGGTATTCTTCCAGTCGATGGTGGTGTCAAGTCCCTGTAACTCCTGTTGTAAGGTTTCGTCGGCATCGGTGGTAATGGTGATGGAACGTCTGGTAAATTTGGAGGCTGGGACACGGTAGGCAAGCTCGGTCTTGGGCCTGTCCATTCCGTCCTGGGTCGGCTTGAAAAAGAAGGGATAATTAACTGATATGGGTACCACCTTATCTGTGAACATCTTCTTTGCATCAGGACCGGACTTGGATAATATACCATACCTACTGTCACTTGATATGGTTGCCAAGTTAACCACCTCTCCTGAGGCCATGAAAGAAAACCCGGAACGCCTGTTCTTAAGGTAACACATCCCATAGGATCGTGAATCTGCCTTACAAGCTTCCCAGAAAATAAAGAATAATCTATTTGACTCCCTAAAGTCTGGTGCCCCGACGTCAATTTTAGACCACTGCAAGTACATGTAATGAGTACCACTAATGTAAGTAGGAACGTCTTTGTTATAAAACCAAAAACCTTTCTCCCTACGGGTAAATTCATTATCGATGTAATCATACCATTTTGTTTTAAAATCCTCTGGATATTGTCTCCAATCAAATACTGTTTTTATTCTTGATAAAACTTTAGGATACTCCAGTTTGTTCCATGTTTTATTTTCAAACTTATATATATTTTTAGCTTTAGGTAATGCTATTTTTAAATTTTGTATTTCATATATTTCACCTATTTCACCTGTTTTACTAATAACTATAATATCATGCTCTTTATTATAACCATATTTCCATTTTTTATAACGGTTCATGCGGTTTATAATTTTAGGTTTTACATAATTATCAAGTACTGTATATAAACTTTGCTTATACATTACTTGGCTCTTCTTTCAGCAAAACCTTTAAAAGATTTATCTTTTTTAGGTTCTTCTTTAGGTTTGTCTTCTAGCATGTTTTGTTCTTCTTCAATACGATTAAGTATTTCAAAAGCATCAAATATTGCTAGCTTTTTTGTAGCTGCAGCATTTTTAAGTCTATCTGCAGAAATATCAGGTCCAAAATCTATAATAGGTTCTTTAGCAACTTTAATTAACTCTTTAACTGCTACGCGCCCAGCTTGGATTATATTCTTCTTCGTTTCCTTTGTACTCATATTTAATTACAATATCATTTGATTCCATACAATAAATTCGCTTGCCATCAATAACAAACTCCCATTCTCTACCTGGTTTATAACCTATTAGGTCTCCTGGGTTAATATCTTGTGCCTCTAATGCATTATTACCTATTTTTAGTATACCAATACATTTTTGCTCTAAATCAACTGTTATAGAGCTTTTGTCTTTGATAGGCATTACAAAACATCTATCCATAAACGGCAGCCATTTTTCACCTTTTTTATATAAGTAAATCTGGTCTGGTTTACAGAAATATAAATCTTCTTTAAAATATTGACTACTATTTCTTTGATTACCTCTAACATCATACCATCTTCTAAAAATATTATGATGTATTATTATTTCATCACCTTTTTTAATATCAAATTTATATGCTAAAGGAACAGATAAAACAGTAGCGTGGCGACTAACCATCTTGTGATCTTCTATATTAGAATTAACAACAAGGGTTTTATCGCCTACTTTAATTTTATTATTATATCTACTATTAGTAGGAGTTATAATAAAATCATATATACTGTTCATTAATATTCTAAATCGTATTCTACAGATATAGCCATATTGGAATTAAATTTTTTCCAAGGCATTATCTCATCATTTTTCTTTATAAATATATTATAAGAATTATCTCTTTCGCTGTGATCAATATTGTTTATTACATGACCACCATATACTTGTTGGCCTACAGAATAATGCATAGCTTCATTCTTGTAATCAGCACCAATACTGATTTTTCTTATAACTGAATACATTACTCTTTATCTTCGCAATCTACGCAGTCTTCTTTTTTTTCTTCGCCACAATCATCACAGTCTTCTTCTTTAGCTTCAGGAACTTCAGTAGATTCTACTTCTTCCCAAACACCTGTTTTTAAATTAATATTAACTGCTCCATATTTTGCTTCAAGCTCTTGTTTAGTTTTTTCTAAAACCTCTAATGCAGCTTTATATTCTTGCATTTTTTTGTTTTTTTCGATGTCTAGTGCACCCATATCGAAAACTGCTCTTTGCAAATTATTATTTTGCTCGTTAATATTTTTTAATTCTAATTGTTTAATTTTTCCACTTTTTGCCATTTGATTAAATTTTAATTATTATTACTATATTTATAGTTACTTGTTAATATATACTTTTACTTTTTGAATATACTACTCGCCTTTTCCGTCGTTCGACCTCCGAAATAGGCTAATACAACGGACATCATTACTTTCTCAAAAGTATCATTCCATAATTCATTTATATGAAAAGGTATTGTTTCCACGCTATCTAATATACCCGCAAAAGAAAATACAACAATACACCACACTAAGACTAACGGACGTACGTTTTTAGACATCCAAGAGTCTGACATAGAATCTGCTTTCCATCTTGATGTAATAGCTTCAATCTCTTTTGTTTGTTGTTCGTAGATTATTTGTTGTAATTTTATCTTATCATCTGCTGGAGCATCAGCTTTTGTTATAGCTTCTATTGCTTCTTTTGGTGATGTTACACCTTGTAATACATTTCCTAATGTAGGATTTATTACAGATGCCGCACCAAACAATAATTGTCCAACGGTTGTATCTTTAAATTTCTTTTTACTCATGATTTCTTATATGCTTCTGCTTCCCACGGTAGGTTTTTAGCTCCTTCATGCATTTTTGATCTTGGATATACTTTTCCTTTCCAATATACATTTTCATCATCATAATCCAGATCACCTCTTTTAACTTGATCAATATGTACTTCTTCATGATCTATAACATCTTCATGTTTATGTAATGGTACATCACTACCAATAAGTATAGTGCCATTTTTATTGCCTTTACCCATAGTACCTGGTTCTAATTCACGCTCATATATAGGTGAATTTTTTTTAAACGGAGGTGTTAATTTAAAAGACATGTCTATGATTCTTTTGGTTTTGGTACATATCCAGCAGGAATAATTTTATCATTATAATCCTCGCTATCAGCTGTTGACATTAAGCCTGAATATTCAGCACCAATCATTCCTTGTTTAATCTTCTTACCTGTCTTAGCAGCTTTACCTACTTTCATTGCTTTATCAGTAACTTTAGCGGCTATTTTAGCTCCAGCAAGACCTTGTCCAACAGCTGGAATCATCGATCCCGCATTTAAAGCCATATTACCTAAATGTCTTTTAACGTCACCACTACCAGTAACACCAGCGTGAATAGCTCTTCCTCCAGAAACAAGAGTGTTAACACCATCTGCAACATTACCTATAAGAGGAACTGCTCCAGCCACGGTTAAACCATCTTGAACCCAATCTAACCAACTACTAGATTTTTCTTCTTGTGCTTTAACGTTTTGTTTTTCTATAACATTATTAGCTTGATTATCTTCACCACCCATCATTTTCATAGGCGATACCATATTCATTGGAGAGTTTCTATTTATACCAAATCTCTGTACGTAAGACATTATCCGTATATTCTACCTTTACCTTCTTTTTGTCTTAAATCTTTTAAACTAGGTCTACGCTTTGAAGGCTTCTTTGGACCTACTCTTCTACCTGAAGCGTCTTTGTCAACTGGATTATCTTTCATAAGATCTTTTTTCTCCTGCTTATCTTTTTTAAATTTTGCTAAATCAGGTTGATTACCAGAATATTTTCCTTCTTTTTTCATAGGAGCTTTCATAGACATGCCTTTATCAGCTATGTCGTTTTCAAGATAATGTAATCTCGCTTTACCACTTAAGTTTTTATCATAAGCCATTTTAGCGTCATATCTTTCGTCTGATTTACGAGCTTTCATTCTTGAGCTCATATGTTTGTGTATTGGATGCATAATTGTTTTTTTTAATTGTTTATATAAATGCTGTTATTTCTTTTGCAGTAGTAAGTGTGTTAGGTATTCCAGCACCAGCGTTAGCTGCTGTTCCTACCATTACTCTTTGTACTACTACATCTAATGTTTCACCTGCAGAAACTCCTTGTATGAAAACATCGTCTCCATCAATAGTTTTTACAAATATATCACTTTTAATTTCTGCGTTTTGACCTTGTTTATCTCCAACATATAATATAGCTCCTTTTGGTTGAGCTTGATTCGCATCATATATTTTATATTGTTGAGTTGTTGAAGGCGCGCCTGTCACAGGAAATATATTTTTACTAAGTGTTAACACGGTGTCACTATCTACTGCATTAACTACAGCTGCTTCTGGTCCTTCCCATGCGGAAGTAGTTGCAGCGGTCATGTTATATACTATTTGTCCTACTTGAACACCACGGTTACTAACAACACCGTTAGCGCCTATTACTTGTTCAAATGCTCCACTAGTATCTACAAGTTTGTTATTTGTTAAACTAGTTGTAGTACCGGACTTTGTTGCTTTTGGTCCCGGAATATTTATATCGTTATCTATTGCTACCGGGATTGCATTAGTATATACACTTGCGTTTATTAACATGATTAATTATTTTTTATTTTTCTTTTTATAAGGACCGCCTGTCTGTGCTAGTTCATGATCTTCTTTCATTCTTTTCACAATTTTTTTACCAAGTTTAGCAGCTCCTTTAATTAATTTTTTACCTCCTTTAATTACTTTTTTACCAGCAGATATAGCGGCTGTAGCAGGTCCATAAACTTTATCACCACTAAGATCACCCATAGGTGAATTTGTATAAGGATTTCTTTTACCACCTTTCTTCATTTTAGCTGGAGATTTACCCTGTTGAGTACCTTTAGCTCTTGCTTGTTGATCAGCCATTATTTCTTTTCTAGTTTTACCAGATTTATGAGATTTTCTATCTCCATGAGCAGCATTTTTTGGCTCATGAAATTTAGCTGGTGATTCATTTTTAACACCACTTACATTATCTTTTTGTTGTTGTCTACTTTCTTTTATAGCCATTGATTTTTGACTAGCAGATAACTCTCCTTTTCTAGCTTTTTTTCTTATAGATCTTCTTTCTTGTCTACGCTTTTTTCTTTCTTGTCTGTTACTACCGTCTCTACCTTCTGAGCTTACAACACCTTTATTTTTAGCTGTAGCTGGTTTTTTATCATTTTTTGCTTTTTGATCAGCTACTTTTTTACCAAAATCTTTTACAGCTTTACTAGCAGTTTCTACTGTAGCAGGTTTTTCTTTTAATAAAGATTTATCTTCAACAGCTTTAGAAAACATACCTTCTGCATTTGCTGGAGATGGTTTAGCAGTTTGTTTAGCTTCTTTACCATGACTCTCAATAAGTTGTTTCTTTTGATCTTCTAGTTGAGATAATAATTCGTAATCAATACCACCTTGTCCTTCAGAACCTTCTTTTGATTGTCTTACTCTTTTAATTCTTTTTTCTAAAGCTTTTAATTTTTTATCATGAGCTTTTGCTGGAGAACCATCTTTTTCAATAACACCTCTACCAATTAACACATCTTTTTTAGTTACTTTACCATCACCTGAAAGATCTTCCATTTTTGCAGCAGAACCTTTGGCTCTTGCTTTTTGAGCAGCAGTTGGTCCAGAACCAGCGCCCTTCATTTTAGCATTAGCTACTTTACCCGCTATTTTAGTTGCAGCTTCTTTTGATTTACCTTGATTCATTAGTTTTCCTACTAAACTATCGAAACTGTTTAACGGTGAGTTAAAGTTTAATGGATTTTTACTAAACGGATTTTTACCTTGATTATATGCCATGATTATCCTCTTTTTGCACGTTGTGTTATAGGCATGCTTCCTCCATAAGGAACTGCCCCTAATTTTAATTTCATTCCATCACTTCCGGAACTTCTTCCTGGAACATGTGGTCTACCTGCTTGATCTAGTGGTCCGTCCCATATAGACGTTTCCCCTACAATACCTACAGAATTCTTTTTTGACGCATGAGTATGAGCTTTATCTTCAATCATACGTAGTGGTGAGTTGTATTTTTTCATTATTTTTTATTTTTATTTAAAGGGTTTCCCATGTCTTTATCAAAAGATCCAGGTATTTCATTTCCAAACATAGAGTTAGCGTTTTCTATAGCGCCTGGTGAAAAAGAATTCATAGGCATAAGATCTGGTTGAGCATCAGCTTGTGGATCTAAGCTTCCAGGTAAACCGGTTGCAAATTCAGGTCCAGAGTCATCAGCTTCGTTACTGTTTCTATCACGCATTAAAACACCCATTTGGTTTTCTAACTTATTAATTCTTTTACCAAGTTTTTTTCTACCTCTACCGCTTCTTATGGCACTTGCTGCACCCGCTAGGAAACCGAACTCTAATGGACTTTTACTCATCTTTGTTTGTCTTTATTTACATTATACATTGCTTGATACATAACTTTATCTGTATATGTTTCTCCCGCAACTAATTTGTTTCTACGCTCACTCATAGGTATATCATCTAATCCTAGCATAATTCTATAAACTCTGCTAATTAACTGTTTACCTTTAAATGATATTTTATATATATTATATTTTTGTGTAGTTCTATTTCTATGTCTCCACACTTTTATCCAATCATTTTTTATTAACTTACTCCATCTACGATTATTCCAGCTAAACGTATATGTTCCAGCTTCAAAATCTTTTTTAGTAAATAAATCAATACAGTCTAAATAGATAATTAATTCAAACTCAGCATCAGTTAAGCCGTTGTTTTTACAAGCCCACTTACGTATTATTCGATAATGTTTTAACAAGTTTAAATCTTTAAGATCACTTGCTTCTAGCTTTTTCATAAAACAACGACAACATTTTCTTGTCTTATAACTTGATATGGTTCTTTATCTATTTCTATTCTGTGAGCAGCTGCTTTATCAAAAAATATAATATCTTTTGTTTTAACAGCTACTACTTTTTCACCTACTTTAATTACCTCAGCTTTTTGAAATCTTACATCTTCTCTTTGTTTTTCCGTAAGAAGTAAACCACCTTTAGTAGATTGATTAGATTCTTCTATTTTTTTTATAACTAAATTATTACCTATCGCCCTCATGTAATCTAATATTATTAATTATACAATCAGTTGATAATATAGTTGTTGCTACAGAAGCCGCATTTATTAGCGCACTTTTTGTAACTAACAGAGGATCAATAATCCCGCTGTTAATCATATTTACCATATTTCCTGTAACCACATCAATACCGTGACCATCTTCAGCTGCAATAGTATATTCTTTATAACCAGCGTTGTCTAGTATTGTTTTAAAAGGTGATAATATAGCTTTACTTAAAACTTTTTCTCCAGCATTTTTTTCTTCTATTTTTAAAGCAGCGTTGAGTAGAGCAATACCACCTCCAGGTACTATACCTTCTTTTATAGCGGCTCTTGTAGCGCAGATAGCGTCTTCGACTCTATCGCTTTTTTCTTTTAATTCTATTTCTGAATTAGCACCTACTTTGACAACGGCTACTTTAGCAGCTAATAACGCTAGTCTTTTTTCATATGCCATTTTTAATCCGGACAATTTTTCTTTGCTTTGCTTTTCATGAAGCTCTTCAATAAGCTTCTCTACTGCAACCGGTGTTTCATCAACTTGTATTATAGTATTATCTTTACTACTAACTATTTTTTTAGCTTTACCTAAATGATCTACACTAATTAAATCCATGTCATCACCTAAGTCTTCATTTATAACAGTAGCGCCTGTCATTAACGCTAAGTCATTTAGTTTTTCTTTTTTAGTAAAACCATATGTCGGAGCATCTACAATACATACTTTTATATTACCTTTCATTTTATTCATAGCTAGAGCAGCTAACACTTGAGGATCTACGTCCGCAACAATAAATAAAGGTTTGTTGTTTTTTATAACATACTCTAATACACCTTGTATTTTACGTATGTTTTCTATTTTAGATTCTACTATAAGAACAAGAGGATTTTTTAACTCAGCTGAACCCTTGGCTTGATCAGTAACAAAATGTAAACTTTTTAAAGGTTTTTCATATTGCATACCATCAATTATTTTAACAGAGCTTTCTAAGTCTTTAGATTCTTCCATCATTACGATACCTGTTTTTCCTACATCTTTAAACGCTCCTCCAATTAGTTCACCTAATTTAGAATCATTGTTTGCAGATATAGTAGCAACTTGATTAATCATTTTGCCTTCAACTGGTATGCTAATTTTTTCTAAATAATTAACAACTTTTTTAACAGCTGAATTAATACCCTCCTTTAACTCTCTAGTATTAGTTTCTTCTTCAGCAGCATATCTTAATATAGCATCAGCTAAAACCGTAGCTGTAGTAGTACCGTCTCCAGCTTCTTCTACAGTTTTTCTTGCTGCTTCTTTTAATAACGTTGCGCCCATGTTTTCAACAGCATCGAATAATACTACTGAGTTTGCAACAGTTACACCATCTTTAGTTATAATGGGTTTTCCTTGATCATCTTCCAGGATAACACACTTGCCGCTAGCTCCTAATGTGGAGCTAACAGCTTTAGTGAGTTTTTCTATCCCTTTAAATATTTGATCTTTTGCATCTTTACCGAAGTTAAGATGTTTCACAA
>Ga0209992_10001117_pt1 | contig 30288 bp, 20 predicted proteins | sample 2SBtaG_2_FD_182564 | JGI IMG/M metagenome (GOLD analysis project Ga0209992, IMG submission 182564) | Deep subsurface microbial communities from Kolumbo volcano to uncover new lineages of life (NeLLi) - 2SBTROV12_ACTIVE470 metaG (SPAdes)... | ecosystem: Environmental > Aquatic > Marine >... | reverse complement strand
CCGTCGCGTCGTCGTCGTCCGCCGCGTCGTCGTCGTCCGTCGCGTCGTCGTCGTCGGTGGCGTCGTCGTCGTCCACCGCGTCGTCGTCGTCCACCGCGTCGTCGTCGTCGGTGATCCCCCCGTCGCCCGGGCGGGGATCGTTGAAGTCCACGCACGCGCCGATGGCGATGAGCACTGAGAGGACCGTCCAAGGGAGGAGCCGTTGCATCGAGGCGATTCTACAGCCCGGCGCTCACGCGCGTGTCTGGCTGGATCCCGGCGCTTCGTATCTATATGGTGCGGGCCTTCCTCGGGAGAGATCCGCATGCTTCGCCGCTTCTGCACCGTCCTGACCGCCGCCGCGTTCGCCTCCTTCGGCCTCGTGGGCTGCGGCGCGCCCTGCGACAACTACTGCGACGCGACCGCCGACTACATCGAGTTCTGCCTCGAGAACGGCTCCCAGGCCGCGTGGACCACCGCCGCGACCGCGGGCTGGAACAACTGGGGCGCGGCCGACAAGGACGCGTACGTCGGCGACTGCCGAGAGGACGTGCCCGCCCAGGCCGCCGCCTCGGAAGACACGGCCGGCTTCGAAGAGGCCTGCACGGACGACGCGAACCGCTACACGCAGCTGTTCGAGCGCGGCTTCTGCGCCGACCTTCCCTAGTACACCCGACGCCCGCCGGGTGAGCTCACGACCCTCCCTCCACGCCGCGGCCCTCGTCGCGGCGTCGTTGCTCACGGCCTGCGGCGAGCCCGCGCCGCCCCCCGCCCCCGCCGAGATCGTCGGCGGGACCGAGCCGGACGAGCAGCCCGAGCCCACCCAGGCCCCCGTCCAGGCCGACTCGCCTTGGTCCGGCGAGCTCATGAGCAAGGCCCCGCGGGACCTCGTCGCGACCGGCCGACCCGCCCCCGAGACCGTCGCGGACCGCTCCGCCCCCGACGTCGTGCTCATCACCATCGACACGTGGCGCGCGGACCGGCTGGGCGTCCACGGGTCCCCGCGCGCGGCCACCTCGAAGACGCTGGCCGAGTGGGCGGCCGGGGGCGTGCTGTTCGACTCGGCCTGGGCCCCCGCGTCCTGGACCTGGCCCACGATGTCGTCCCTCGTCACCGGGCTGTACCCCTCGGCGCACGGCGCGGTGGGGCCCTCGTCCGGCCTCTGCGACGCGCCCGCGACGCTCGCCGAGGTCTTCCATCAGAGCGGCCGCCGCACGGGGTTCGCGGGGTCCAACGCCTACTTCGAGCCCCCCGGGCCGGCGCCCGTGGACTCGGGCTTCGGCCAGGGCTTCGAGTTCTACTGGGCCCGCGGGCTCGAGGCCGGGCCGCGGGTGATCGAGTTCGCGTCGTGGTTCCTCGAGGGCATCGCCGAGGACCCGTCGTTCCTCCACCTGCACCTCTTCGATCCCCACTGCCCCTACGACGCGCCCGCGGACGTGATCGCGTCGGTCGCGAAGCCCCGGTTCGGCCACACGGGCGGCCACGAGAGGGTGAGCGCGGCCTTCCCCGCCGCCGTCCGCGCCACCGGCGCCTGCCACTTCCTGCCCGTCGTGGAGCTGGGGCTGCCCGACCGCGAGATCGCGGAGATGAACCCGGACACCGACCTGCAGGCCTACCTCGACGCCTACGACGCGGGGCTGGTGGTCACGGACGACCTGCTCGCCGACATCCAGGCGCTGCTCATGAAGCACGGGCGCTGGGAGAACAGCTGGATCGTCGTCACCGGGGACCACGGCGAGGAGTTCGGGGACCACGGTCGCCTCGGCCACGGCAAGTCGGTGTACGCCGAGACCTCCCGCGTCCCCCTGCTGATCCGTCCTCCCCTGGGCGCGGACGGCTGGGCTCGGGGCGCGCGCGTGGCCACCCCCGTCTCCCTCGTGGACCTGGCGCCGACCCTCGCGACCGTCACCGGGCTCCCCGCGCCGACCGTCTGGCAGGGCCGGGACCTCGCGCCCGCGCTCCGCGGTGAGGCGATCGAGGCGGCCCCCGTGCTGTCCGAGACCGACTACGAGACGACCGCGCGGCTGATCGTCGCCGACGGGCTCGCCCTGCACCGCGATCTCACCGACGGCCGTCGCCTCTACGACCTCGCGCAGGACCCCTTCATGAGCGCCCCGCTCGCCTCCGAATCGGAGGACACGAAGCGACTCATCGCCCCGCTCGAGGCCCGCCTCGGGGACGAGGAGCGCCGCATCGCGAAGGGGCGCATGTGCCAGGGAGAGGGCCGGGCGATGACCCCGCAGCAGCTCGAGAACCTGAGGGCGCTCGGCTACCTCGGCGACGCCGACCCGACCCCCACCGGCGCGCCTTGACCTGAACACCTGTTCACGTAGGCTCCACCGATGCCCGACTTTCGCCTCGTCGCCCCCCACGAACCCGCGGGGGACCAGCCCGCGGCCATCGAGGCCCTGGTCGCCGGGCTGAACGACGGCGACCGGTTCCAGACCCTGCTCGGCGCCACCGGCACGGGCAAGACCTTCACGATGGCGTGCGTGGTGGAGCGGGTGAATCGGCCCACGCTGGTCCTGTGCCACAACAAGATCCTGGCCGCGCAGCTGTTCGGGGAGTTCAAGGAGCTCTTCCCGGACAACGCCGTCGAGTACTTCGTCTCGTACTACGACTACTACCAGCCCGAGGCGTACGTCCCGAGCAGCGACACGTACATCGAGAAGGACTCGATGATCAACGAGCGCATCGACAAGCTCCGGCACTCCGCCACGCGGTCGCTGCTCGAGCGCCGCGACGTGCTCATCGTGTGCTCGGTGTCCTGCATCTACGGCCTCGGTTCGCGCGAGGCCTACGACGGCATGGTGGAGATCCTCGAGCCGGGCAAGAAGCTGCGCCGGGACGACCTGCTGCGTCGACTCGTGGACCTGCAGTTCGAGCGCGCCGTCGCCGACTTCCATCGCGGCACGTTCCGGGTGCGCGGGGACACCGTGGACATCTTCATGGCGCACGAGGACGCCCAGGCGGTGCGGGTCGAGTTCTGGGGCGACGAGATCGAGAAGATCAGCCACATCGACGCCCTGCGCGGGAAGCTGCTGGATCAGGCCGACCGCGTGGCCATCTACCCGGCGTCGCACTACGTGACGCCCGAAGAGCGGATGCAGATCGCGATCGCCGACATCAAGGTGGAGCTCACGGATCGCCTGACCGAGCTGCGCACCGAGGGGATGCTGCTGGAGGCCCAGCGCTTGGAGCAGCGCACCCTGTTCGACCTCGAGCAGATGCAGGAGATGGGGCGCTGCCCGGGCATCGAGAACTACTCCCGGCACCTGTCGGGCCGGTCCGAGGGCGAGCCGCCGCCCACGCTGGTGGAGTACTTCGCCAACGACTTCCTGCTCGTGGTCGACGAGTCCCACGCGATGCTGCCGCAGCTGTACGCCATGTACCGCGGCGACCAGGCCCGCAAGTCGACGCTCGTGGAGTACGGGTTCCGGCTGCGGTCGGCCATGGACAACCGGCCCCTGAAGCACGAGGAGTTCTGGGAGCTCACGAACCAGGCCGTGTTCGTGTCGGCCACGCCGGGGGACCTCGAGCTCGAGTGGTCGGGCGGCATCTCGGCCGAGCAGGTCATCCGCCCCACGGGGCTGCTGGATCCGAAGATCGAGGTCCGCCCCGCGGGGGACCAGGTGGACGACTTCCTGGACGAGATCCGCGCCCGCGCCAAGCGCGACGAGCGGGTCCTCGTGACCGTCCTCACCAAGCGCATGGCCGAAGACCTGACCGAGTACTACGAAGATCTCGGCGTCCGCATCCGCTACATGCACAGCGACGTGGACACCCTCGAGCGCATCGAGATCCTCCGTGATCTGCGCAAGGGCGAGTTCGACGTGCTGGTCGGCATCAACCTCCTGCGCGAGGGGCTCGATCTGCCGGAGGTCTCCCTCGTGGGGATCTTCGACGCGGACAAGGAGGGCTACCTGCGGTCCCAGCGTTCCCTGCTCCAGACGATCGGGCGCGCGGCGCGGAACGTGGACGGGATGGTCGTCCTGTACGCGGACAAGGTCACCGACTCGATGCGGCGGGCCATGGACGAGACCGACCGACGTCGGGCGAAGCAGGCCGCGTACAACGCCGAGCACGGGATCACGCCGGAGACGATCCGCAAGGAGATCCGGGACATCCTCGGCAGCCTCTACGAGCGCGACTACGTGGACGTCACGGGCGACGACTCCCGGGCGCGCCTCCCGAAGGAGCTGCGGCAGATCGACAAGAGGGACGCCCCCGGCGAGATCGCCGCCATGCGCAAGGAGATGTTCCGCCTCGCGAAGGACCTCGACTTCGAGAAGGCCGCCGACCTGCGCGACAAGATCGGCGCGGTCGAGGAGTGGCTGCTGAAGCAGGGGTAGGCTTCGGGCTCCATGGCGGAAGTGACGCAGGTCTGGGGGCTCTGGGACTGCAACGAGTGCCTCGCCGTAGGCGTCTCGGGCAAGGCGAGGAGCTGCCCCTCCTGCGGCGCCGCGCGCACCCAGCGAGAGCTCGACGCCATCTACCTGCCGCCGCGGGACCCGGTCACGAACCGGGTGATCGGCAAGGAGCACTACGTCCAGCCGAGCGAGAACGACCGCATCGGCCACGGGGCGGACGGCGACTGCCCCTACTGCCAGGGCACGGTGTCCGCCGCCCTCACCCACTGCCCCAACTGCGGGGCGCTCCAGGAGGGGGTCCGCTATCCCCCGCGCGAGGAGCCGCCGCCGCCGCCGCCCCCGCCGGAGACGGGGAGCCGCAAGGCGCGGGGCTGTCTGACGATCCTCGGGCTGTTCGTGGCCGCGGCCGTGGGCTTCGGCATCTGGGCCAACGCGACCCACGAGGTCCAGGGGACCGTCGTGGCCATGGAGTGGTCCCACACCACCTGGACCGACACCTTCAAGCCCACCACGAAGGAGGACTGGCGCGACTCGATCCGCGTCGGCGCGCCGCGCATGCCCGTGAACGGGTCCGGCGAGATCCCGGGCGGCAGCCTCAAGACCTGCCGCAAGAAGCACCATCACTACAAGCAGGTCCCCGACGGGACGGAGCGGGTGTCCGTCACCAAGACGCGGCAGGTGAAGACGGGCTCGCGGGAGTCCTGCTCCCACTCCAACAACGGCGACGGCAGCTTCACCCAGACCTGTCGGGACGTCCCCACCTATACGACCGAGACGTACACCGAATACGAGACCCGCACGAAGTACCGGGACGTGTCGGTGGAGAAGCGGTGGTGCGTCTTCGACACATACGCGTGGTTCCCCAACCCGAAGAAGACGCTCGGCGGGGTCGGCACCGAGGGGATGGCGTGGCCGGAGGTGGACGTCGGGACGCTGGACCGTCGGCGCCGGGAGGGCACGTGGTCGGTGTGGGTGCAGTACGTCGACGGCGACGAGACCCACCGCTACGACGCGAGCCCCGGCGACGAGACGGACTATCGCAGGTGGTCGGTGGGCGACACCGGGACCATGCTCGTGAACAACCTCGGCGGCGTCGAAGAGGGCCTGCGCCGGGAGGTCGTGGTGCCCCGCTGAGCGGGCGCGGTCGACCTACTCGTCGTACTTCTTGACGGTGACGGCGTCTTCGCCGAAGAGGTCCTTCAACGCCTGCAGCAGCGCCTTCGTCTCCCGCGCCGGGGCCTCGGCGGGCTCCTCGGCCGCTTCCTCGCCCTCGACGGGCTCCGCCTCGGGGGGCTCCGGGACCGGGCCGACCGGCACCTGCGCGTCGGCCGTCCCGACGACCATGCCGAACAGGTTCGCCGGGTCGTAGGCCGTGGACGCAGCCTCGTTCACCTGCTCCAGGGTCGCGGCCTCGACGAACGGGAGCAGCGCGACCGGGTCGTAGCCCGTCTGCTGCTTGCGCACGACGTAGTTGAGGCGCTTCGCCGGGGTGTCCGTGTAGAAGGCCGCCGAGTTGAGGATCGACTTGCGCGCCGACTCCAGCTCCTCGGCGGTCACGCCGTTGCCGGCGAAGTCCTCGAACATCGACATGAGGAGCGTCACGGCGTCCGCCGACTGGTCGGCCCCGGGCGCGATCCACATCGTGAACGACGACAGCGCCTTGCGGTGGGTGATGGAGCCGTAGGCCCCGTAGGACCAGCCGCGCTTCTCGCGGATCTCCTTCATCATCCGGGCGCTGAAGCTGTAGCCGCCGAAGACCTCGTTGGCGAGCCACGCGTGGGCGTACCGCTCGCGGTCGATCCGGTCTTCGCCGTCCGGGCGCAGGAAGAAGTGACCGAACATCATCTGGGTCTGCGTGCGGCTCGGCTTGTCCACCAACCACACCCTGCGCCCCTCGGGGTCCATCGGCCAGATCGGCTCGGCGTCGCCGGTCACGCCTTCGCCCTGGAGCCGGCCCGCGATCTTGGCGAGGTCGCCGCCCGCGCCCGCGTCGAAGTCGCCGAGCAGGGCGAGGATCGCGTTCCGAGAGGCGAAGTACTTCTGGTAGTGGGCGACGACGTCGTCGCGGGCGATGCCGGAGAGCGTCTTCGCCGTGCCCTCGACGGGGCGTCCGTAGGGGTGGTCGGCGTAGAGGCCCTTGGCGTACCAGTCCGCGCCCAGGCGACGGTCGTTGTTCCGCGCCTCGACGATGTCGGCCTCGACCTCGTCGAGGAGGTCCTTCAGGTCCTCGTCGCGGAACGCCGGGAACTCGAACGCCTCGGAGATGAGGTTGGCGACCCGCGGCCAGTTCTCCTTGAGCACCGAGCCGGAGATGGTGACCGAGTCCACGCCCACGGACGCGCCGATCGCCGCGCCGAGTCCCTCGAGGGTGCGCTCGAAGACGTCGCGCTCGCGGTCCATGGTGCCCCGCAGGAGCATCTCGGCCGTGACGTTGGCGAGCCCCAGCTTGTCGGCCGGGTCGTCGGCCGCGCCGGTGGGGAGCACGAGGCGAAACCAGACCATGGGAGTCGACGGGTCGTACACGAGGACGCGCGTCCAGCCGCCCGTCTCCTTCTGGTTCACCACCCCGACCTCGTACGACGGGGGACCCTCGAGCGGCCGGTCCATGACCGCGGGGAGCTCGCCCCCGGGCTTGGTGATCTTCGGGAGCCGCTTGCTGCTGAACGACAGGAGCTTCTTGCCGTTGGGGCGGCCCACGACGAGCGAGCTGCGCTCGTCCAACAGGTAGGCCTGCGCGACGCGCTGCACGTCCTCGGCGCTGACCGCGCGGTAGGCGTCCAGGCGCGCGAGCCCGTTCTCCCAGCTCCCGCTCGCGACCTCGTCGAAGCCGATGAAGCCCGCTCGCCCGGAGTTGGAGAGCAGCTGGCCGTACTGGTCCGACAGGAGCAGGTTCTTGGCCTTGTTCAGCTCCGCGTCGCTGACCAGGTTGTCGCGCAGGTCCGCGACCTCGCGTCGGAGGATCTCGACGCCTGCGTCCGCCGCCTTGCCGGGCCGCATCGTCACGACGAACTCGAACAGCGCCTCGTTCTGGAAGATCGGCAGGAACGCGGAGACGGACGACGCCCACCCCGAGTCCACGAGCCGGCGCTGCACGCGGGAGGCGTTGCCGTTCGTGAGGACCGCCTCCAGCACCGCGAGGGCGGGCCAGTCGGCGTGCCCGAGCTCCGGGACCTTGTATCCGAGCTGCAGCATCTCGGACTCGATCTCGAGCTCCATGTCGGCCCGGCGGGGCTCGGTCTGGGGCTCGTCCGCGCCGTGCTCCACGCGGTTCAGCTCGGACGCAGGGATGGCGCCGTAGGCCGCCTGGAGGAGGCGCAGGGCGTGGTCCCGCTCGAAGTTGCCGGCGAGCACGATCGTCGCGTTGTTGGGCGCGTAGTAGTCCTTGTAGAAGGTCATGCACTCGTCGACGGTCATCTCGACGAGGTCCTTGTCCCACCCGATGGTGGGCCAGTGGTAGTTGGTCTTCTCGAACGCGATCGACCAGAGCTTCTCGTTCATCAACCCCGTGGGCTCGTTGTCGACGCGGAGCTTCCGCTCGTTGCGGACGACCTCGCGCTCGGCGTCGAGCTGGGCCTGGTCGATCTCCAGGCTCGCCATGCGGGTGGCCTCGAGGTCCACGATCAGGGGGAGCTGCTCGGTGGGCAGGGACACGTGGTAGGCGGTCATGTCGAGCCACGTCCAGGCGTTGAGGTCGGGGCCACCGGCCTCCTCGATCGCCTTGCTGAAGTGCGAGTCGCCGTACTTCGACGTGCGCTTGAACATCATGTGCTCGAAGAGGTGGGCGATCCCGGTGATGCCCTCCTTCTCGTCGCCGGAGCCGACGTTGTAGTACGTGTGGTAGGCGAACGTGGGGGACGCGTCGTCGTGCACAAGGAGCACACTCAGCTGGTTGCTCGGGAGCACCCAGCGCTCGACCTCCAGGTCACCGAAGAACGGCTTGGTCTCGACCTTCTCGAACATGATGGGGGCCTCCTCGACCACTTCGGCCGGCTCTTCGGGCTTCTTCTTGCGCTTCTTCTTCCCGAAGGGGCCCGCGTCCGCGGGCGCGGGAGCGAGCAGGGTCGCCGAGGTGAGAGCAGCGATCAGGATCAAGAGACGTCGCACGATTTCCTCCGAATGGCGGCGGAATCTAGCAGACGACTCACAGGACGCAGCGGACCCCGCCCAGATCCATCTCCGCGACGCACCGGTTGCAGTGAGTACACCGGCTGCTGGAGACGAGCCCGTGCACGCCGGCGGCTTCGAGGGCGCGGGCGATCTCCACGGCGTCTTCGGCGGTCGAGCCGCCGGGCACGCCGTCCTCCAGGTTCGTCTTCCCGAGGAGGCAGACGTCGTCGCCCACGGCGTCGCGGACGGCCGCCACCACCGCCAAGTAGGCCACGGTCGTGAGCGCCACGCCCCGGCGGGCAATCGCCGCGTGGTGCTCGACCAACGCGTCGCTCACCCGCCCGCCGGGGCTCATGCCCTCGTACGTCGCGGTCTTCACGAACCGGTTGCGCAGCCGCAGCGGACCGACCTCGACGGGCGTCATCGCCGTCACATGGCCCCCAGGAGGCGGCTCCGGTGGACGACCCGGAGCCGCGGGGACCAGCGGCGGGCAGATCCACCCCGCGGCAGTGGACGTCGGGGAGCTCCTCCGCCAGGCGCTCGAGGCCTGCCTCGTCGCGGTCGACGGCGCTCACGCGGGCTCCCCGGGCGTGGAGGGCCCGGGCCGTCGCCGCGCCGAGGCCGCCCGCCCCGCCGGTGAGGACGACCACGGCGTCGTGGAGCTTGGTCACGCGCGGAGGGTAACCCCCGAACGTGGTCCGGCGTACCATCCGGCATGCCCTTCATCGAGCGCGACGGTCGCGGGATCCACTACGAAGTCTTCGGCGACGGCCCCCCCGTGCTGCTCGCGCACAGCTTCCTGTGCTCCATGGCGATGTGGGCGCCGCAGATCGAGGCCCTGAAGGCCGACCACCGGGTCATCGCGGTGGACGCCCGGGGCCACGGCGCGTCGGGCCCGGCGCACGACGGGTTCTCCATGTGGGACGCCGCGGACGATCACGTCGCCGTGCTCGACGCCCTGGAGGTCGACAAGGCCCACTGGGCGGGCCTGTCGATGGGGGGCATGGCCGGCCTGCGGGCGGCGCTGCGGTACCCCGATCGCATCGCGAGCCTCATGCTCGTGGACAGCACAGGCTCGGCCCAGACCTGGTTCGTGCGGACGAAGTACCGGGCGATGTCGGTCGTCGCGACGCTCGCGGGGGTGAAGCCGCTGCTCCCCGCCGTCCTGCCGCTCATGTTCGGTGCCACCGCGCGACGCGAGCAGCCCGAGCTGGTCCAGGGATGGGCCTCGCGCTTCCTCGACCTTGACGTCCCCTCGATGATCCGCGGCATCGACGCGATCCGGCTGCGGGACGAGCTCGGTCCGCGTCTCTCGGAGATCCGCTGCCCCGCGATCGTGATCGTGGGCCTCGAGGACAAGGCGCTGCCGCCGTCCCTGTCGCGGAAGGTCGCCGCGGGACTCGGGTGCGCGTGCGTCGAGATCCCCGGGTGCGGGCACCTGTCGGCTCAGGAGCAGCCGGAGCAGGTCACGGCCGCGATGAAGGCGTTCCTCGCGGGGCAGGCCGGGTGAGAGCGAGCGCCGTCCCACCGCGAGAGCCCGAGAACCACGACCACGACGGGCCCCCGGCGGTCTCGGATACGCTGGCCGCATGACCGCGCAGCGGAATCATCGAAGCCGCATCTACTGGTTGGCGACGCTCCCGGTCGTCACCGTCGCGCTGCGGGGCCTGACCCACCCCGTCCCGACGCTGGACCTCGAGAACACCTTCATCCCGAACATCGGACGCTTGGCCTGGCACGGGCACATCGGCGACCTGCCCGCCTACCAGATCGAACTGTGGCGCGCGGTGCCCCTCATCGACGGGCTGCTGTCGTCGCTCGGATTCCGGATCTTCGGCGACACGCTCCCGGCCTGGCACAGCGTCACGCTCGGCTTCACGCTCGCGTCGACCCTCCTGGGGATGGCCGTCCTCTTGCGGACGGCGGGAGCGACCGCCGCACGGCTGTTTCCGGTGCTCCTGGCGGTGTCTCCCTTCCTGCTGCGCGACGGCCTGATCGGGGGGCTCGTGGGCCACTCCCACGCGATCGCGTTCGTCTTCGCCGCGGCGTGGCTGACGCTGCGAGCGGCGGACGGGGTGGCGGGGGATGCCCCGTGGCGGGCCCTGGGCGCGGGCGCGGTCTTCGGGATCGGCATGTGGTACGAGCGCTCGGTCCTCGCCATCGCGCCCGCCCTGCTCTATGTGATCGCGCCCCGGGGTCGGCGCGCGACGATCGCGTTCCTCGCGGGCACCCTGGTCCTCCCTGCGCTCATGGTGTGGAACACCGATGCGTTCATCGAGTCCGGCACCCGTCGAGGCCGCGCCGGCTTCGCTTCCATGTTTCGGCAGGCGATCATCGGCATCTCCGGGTCGAGCGAGGCCTGGGCCGCGACCAAGGTGGGAGACGTCTTCGCGCTGGGCTGGGGGAACATCCTCTTCGCCCCTCCGCCGGGCGCCCTCGGAGAGAGCCCCCAGCAGTCACTCGGCACGCTGTTGGGGCACGGCTGGTCCCTCCTTTGGGTCGGCGGCGCTGCCGGCGCTGCGCTGCTCCTGCGGTCCGGCCGGCGCGCGGGGGCTCTGCCGCTGCTCCTCGCAGGCGGGTACTCGCTCGCCTACGTCCTGGCCCCGTTTCGGGTCGAGCCGGGGCTCTTCGACCTGCTCCGGCAGGAGGCCCCGCACGCGCCTACGCTCACCGAGGCGCGCTACATCATCCCGATCCTGCTGCTGTGGACCTGGGTCGCCGCGGGCAGTCTCGGGCGTGTCGCGGACGGGAGCGCCAGGGGACGCCGCGCCGTGCGGCTGGGGACGACCGTCCTGGTCGTGCTGGGAGCGATCGTCACCGTCGGCGACGCGCGGTCCTTCGGAGCCCCGTCCGGGGTCTACGGCGAGGTGCTGCCGTTCCGATACCACGACACCTACGACGCGTGGGACGGACCTCCCGCGGCGGTGCACCTCGCCTGCGCGCATCCCGATCCGATCGAGCGTGCCCATCACCATCGTGCGCTCGGGCAGGCCATGAACCTCTCGGTCCGGTTCATCGATCCCACGCTGGACCCGGGGGCGCGGGCGGCGCTCGACGACCTCACCATCCGCGGGCGACTGGACGAGCGAGCCCGTCGATTCGTCGCGCACGGGATGGGGATCGAGAGCGCGGAGGCCGTGTACGTGTTGGGCAGCGCGGGCTTCCCCGGCCTCGTGGAGCGGCTGCGGCAGGAGGCCGAGTCGCTGGGGCCATCCGACGGTGAGGCCTTTCTCGTCGGGGCCTCGGAGCGCCGGAAGATGGCGGAGGTCGCGCAGACCGTCCCGGAGGCCCTGAGGATCTCGTGCCGCCCCACGTCCTGGGGCACCCGGCCCCTGTGCCCGCTCATCGCCGACCCCCATGCCCTTCGACCCCGCGAGGGGTTCCGAAGCGCGGAGGCGCTGCTGAGGGCTCGCACCCGCCGCGAGAGCCTCCCTGCCCCGGTGCGCGCCGAGCTGGTGCGGGGCATCGGTCGTGTGTATGGCTACACGCTGCCCCCCTCCGCCCGACCGCAGGTCCGCGACTGGGCGACGGCAGATCTCGCGATGTTGGAGGACGGGATGCGGACGGGCGGCCGTTACCGGTGGCGCTCCGTGAGCGATCCGCGCGAACTCGCCCCGTGGCACCACCCCTGAACGAGGCGCCCACCCGGGGAGACCGTCCCGATGGACGCCTCTACCCGTTGTACTCGCGGCCGAAGAACTCGTAATTCTTCTTCGTGTATTCCTTCCAATACGCGGGGACCTCGTCCTCGTCGAAGATCGCCTCGACGGGGCACTCGGGCTCGCACAGGCCGCAGCCGATGCACTCTTCAGGATCGATGTAGAGCATCGTTTCCTTGGCGTCGTCGCCCTTCGACCAGCCCTCGGGGGGGTGAATGCAGTCGACGGGACAGACGTCGACACACGCGGTATCGCAGACGCCGACACACGGCTCGCAGATGATGAAGATCATCGAGTACAGGCTCCGTAGGGAGGGCCGCGCAGGCGGGATACCTGCGCCGCGGGGACGTAGTATGTCCGCCGATCCAGGGCGTCGCAACCGAGGCACATGAGCCGCTTGAACACCGACATCTCCGGGCTCCCGACCCAGCCGGGCGCGTACCTCTTCCGAGACTCCTCGGGGGAGGTGCTGTACGTGGGGAAGGCGGTCGACCTGCGGGCGCGCGTGCGCCAGTACTTTCAGGCCGCGGGCGGCGACGGGCGCTTCCACATCGGGTTCCTGGTCCCCCAGATCCAGGACGTCGAGGTCGTGGTGACCGCCACCGAGCGCGAGGCGCTGATCCTCGAAGACACCCTCATCAAGAAGTACCAGCCCCGCTACAACGTGCGGCTCAAGGACGACAAGACGTGGCTGTCGGTGCGCCTCACCGTCCAGGAGAAGTGGCCCCGGGCCATGCTCGTGCGCAAGTGGCGGGACGACGGGGCGCGCTACTTCGGCCCCTACCTGGACGAGGTGAACGCCCGCAAGGTCCTCAAGCTCATGACCCGGACGGTGCCCCTGCGCACCTGCTCCGACGGCGTGTTCCGCGCCCACAACCGTCGGCCCTGCATCGAGTTCCAGATGGGCCGGTGCTCGGCGCCCTGCGTCGGGTACGTCGAGGAGGAGGAGTACCGCGAGCACGTCGGCGAGGCGCTCCTGCTGCTCGAGGGCCGCAACAAGGAGCTCGCGAAGCGGCTGGAGACCCGCATGTACGGCGCCGCCGAGGGGCTGCGCTACGAGGAGGCCGCGCGCCTGCGAGACTCGGTGAACCTGATCCGCAACCTCAAGGAGCGGCAGTCGGCGCAGGGTCGCCCCGGCAAGACCGACTCGGACGTCTTCGCCCTGCACCGAGAAGGCGAGCTGGCCGTCGTGGCGCTCATGCCGGTCCGCGGGGGCCTGCTCCAAGACGCGCGCGGCTTCTCGTTCCAGACGGTCGCCGAGGAGGACGACGAGCTGCTCGGGCGGCTCATCACCCAGCTGTACAGCGACACGATCCCGCCCCCTCCCGAGATCGTGGTCCCGGTGGCCGTCGCCGACGCCGATCTGCGGGCCGAGCTGCTGAGCGAGATCGCGGGACGCAAGGTCCGCATCAAGGTCCCGCGGCGGGGCGGGAGACTCCGGCTGCTCGACATCGTGGGCCGCAACGCGAAGGTCCGCTTCGACGCGCTGCACAGCAAGGCCGAGCGCGCCGAGCGGGCGATGTTCGGGCTCCAGAAGGCGCTGCGACTGCGGTCGATCCCCCGTCGCATCGAGTGCTACGACAACTCGAACATCCAGGGCACCGACCCCGTGGGCTCGATGGTCGTGTTCAAGGACGCCAAGCCCCACAAGGCGGGCTATCGGATCTTCAAGATCAAGACCGTCGTGGGCGCGGACGACTACGCCACGATGAGCGAGGTCTTGGGGCGCCGCTTCAAGCGCGCGATGAAGGGCGACGACGGGTGGGAGTGGCCCGACCTCGTCGTGATCGACGGCGGCAAGGGCCAGCTCGCGATGGTCGTGGCGGCGTGCGAGGACCTGGGCATCGAGGTGGTGACCGCCGAGGGGGCCCAGCTCATGGACTTCGCCCGGCGGGCAGGCCGCGAGCGCAAGGACGACCGCCCGAAGCTGCGCGTGGTGGGCATCGCCAAGCCGAACGAGGGCGAGGCCACGGACAAGGTCTACGAGCCCGGCCGCGCCAACCCCGTCTCCCTCAAGCCCCACGACCCGGCGCTGCACCTCCTCCAGGCCGCGCGCGACGAGGCCCACCGCTTCGCCGTGTCCCACCACCGCAAGCAGCGCAAGAAGCGGACGCTCAGGTCGGGTCTGGACGCCGTGCCGGGCATCGGGCCGACCCTTCGAAAGCGCCTGCTGCGGTCGTTCGGCAGCCTCAAGCGGCTGAAACAAGCCGACGTGGAGGCCATCGCCGACGTGCCCGGCGTGGGGCGCAAGAAGGCCGAGGCGATCGCCGCCGCCCTCGGGCCGAAGCCGTAGCTACGCGAGGCCGGCGCGGATGTGGTTCAGCGCCGATCCGGCCTTGAACCAGTCGATCTGGTCTTCGTTCAGCGAGTGGTTCGCGGCGAAGGACTCGACGGACCCGTCGTCGTGGGTCAGCTCGATGGTGACGGTGCTGCCGGGCGCCAGCGTGGTGAGCCCACGCACGGCGACGCGGTCGTTCTCCCGCACCTTGTCGTAGTCGACGGGGTCGGCGAACGTCAGCGGCACGACGCCCTGCTTCTTCAGGTTCGTCTCGTGGATGCGCGCGAACGACTTCACGCACACCATGCGGCAGCCGAGGTGCCGGGGCTCCATCGCGGCGTGCTCGCGGGAGCTGCCCTCGCCGTAGTTCTCGTCGCCGAACACGACCCAGCCCTTGCCCCCCGCCTTGTAGCTGCGCGCCACCTGCGGGAAAGACTTCGTCTCGCCGTCCAGCTGGTCCTTGCCGGTGCCGTTGTCCCCGGTGAACGCGTTGAGGGCGCCCAGGAACATGTTGTCGGAGATGTTGTCGAGGTGGCCTCGGAACTTGAGCCACGGCCCGGCCTGGGAGATGTGGTCCGTCGTGCACTTGCCCTCGGCCTTGAGGAGCACGAAGAGGTCCTCGTAGTCGCGGCCGTGCCACGCGTCGAAGGGCTCGAGGGCGGCGATCCGCTTCGAGGTCGGAGAGATCTGGACGGTCAGGTTCGAGCCGTCCTCCGCCGGCGCCTGGTAGCCGTCGAGGTCGAGCGTGAAGTCCTGCTCGGGGAGCTCCCGCCCCTCGGGGACGCCCAGCTTGATGCCGTCGATGGTGTCGCGGTTGGGGTCGAAGTCCAGGCGGCCGGACAGCGCGATCGCGGTGACCAGCTCGGGCCCGCCGATGAACGCTTCGGTGGTGGGCGAGCCGTCGGCCCGCTTGCGGAAGTTCCGGTTGAACGACGTGACGATGGTGTTCTGCTCGGTCTCCACCCCGTCGTCGCGCTTCCACTGCCCGATGCACGGACCGCACGCGTTGGCGAGGACGACGGCGCCGATGGCCTCGAGGTCGGCCATGAACCCGTCGCGGCTGATGGTGGCCTGGACCGTGTCCGAGCCGGGCGAGACCCAGAAGGGGATCTTCGCCGTGAGGCCCGCCGCCTTCGCCTCGCGCGCGATGTGCGCGGCGCGGCTGATGTCCTCGTACGACGAGTTCGTGCAGGAGCCGATCAGGGCGTTGGTGACGTTCACCTTGTAGCCCTTCTCCTGCACCTCCTCGGCCATCGCCGAGATCGGCCGCGCGAGGTCCGGCGTGTGGGGACCGACGAGGTGCGGCTCGAGCGTGTCGAGGTCGATCTCGATGACGCGATCGAAGTACTTCTCGGGGTTCACCTCGACGTCGTCGTCCGCCCGCAGGTGCTCGGCGTACTGCTCGGCGAGGTCTGCGATCTCGGGGCGCCCGGTGGACCGCAGGTAGGCGGCCATCTTGTCGTCGAAGGGGAAGGTGGACGTGGTCGCGCCGTGCTCCGCGCCCATGTTCGCGATCGTGCCCTTGCCGGTGCAGGAGAGGCTGCGCGCGCCGGGGCCGAAGTACTCGACGATGGCGTTCGTGCCGCCCTTGACGGTGAGGATGTCCAAGACCTTGAGGATGACGTCCTTGCTGCTCGTCCAGCCGTTGAGCGAGCCCGTCAGCTTCACGCCGATGAGCTTCGGAGCGAGGACCTCCCAGGGCATCCCGACCATCACGTCCACGGCGTCCGCGCCGCCCACGCCGACCGCGACCATGCCGAGCCCGCCCGCGTTCACGGTGTGGGAGTCGGTGCCGATCATCATCCCGCCGGGGAAGGCGTAGTTCTCGAGCACGACCTGGTGGATGATCCCGGAGCCGGGCTTCCAGAAGCCCACGCCGTACTTGCGCGACACGGACTCGAGGAACTCGTAGACCTCCTGGTTGGTGTCCAGGGCCACGAGCATGTCCTTCTCGCGGCCGCGACGGGCCTGGATCAGGTGGTCGCAGTGCACCGTCGTGGGCACGGCGGCGCGGTCGATGCCGGCCATCATGAACTGGAGCAGGGCCATCTGGGCCGTCGCGTCCTGCATCGCGATCCGGTCCGGGCGCAGGAGCAGGAAGTCCTTCCCACGATCCCAGCCGATGGCGCTCGGGTCGTCGAGGTGGGAGATCAGGGTCTTCTCGGCGAGCGTGAGGGAGCGACCGAGCTTGGCGCGCGCGGCGTCGAGCTTGGGGGCGAGCGTGGGGTAGAGGGCCTGGGCGAGGGACAGGGAATCCACGGCAAATCTCCGGACGAGTCGAATCGAGGGCGGGAGTGTAGAGCAACCGCCGGCCTGCGGGGACACCCTCGTCCCACCGGAGTCATCGGTCCAACGAATGTTTTCGATGCCTTCCATAGAGGGAGCCGATGGCAGCCGTGAGTGCCCCGAATTTGTTAGGATTCCAGGGCTGTAGACCGCGCCTCGCGGTCGCAGAGGGAGGACGCGGACGTTGGCCAAGCTGTCCGTCATCAGCAACGGGGTCGTGAAGAAGACGGTCGAATTGGGAGCGGGTGAGCTCTACATCGGCCGTGGCGACGACGTCTCGATTCAGCTGAAGCATCCGCTGATCTCGCGCAAGCACGCGCGCCTCTACCTGACTCCGGCGGGATACATCGTCGAGGACCAGGGCACCAAGAACGGCACGTTCGTGGCGGGGCAGCGGGTCCAGCGCCATCGACTGGTGGACGGGGACCGCGTCGAGATCGCCGACTTCATCCTCCACTACCACGCGGACGGCTTCGTGCCGGTCGACGACCAGATCCCGCCTCCGGGCGTGGGGCTCGTGGGCAAGAGCCGCGAGGAGGAGAAGAAGCTCAGCCCGCTCGAGGCGTACATGGCGGCCCTGAAGCGAGGCGGCGCCAACGCCACCGCGGCGATCCCGCCCGAGGCGATGGCGCGGCTCCGGGAGCAGGCGAAGCGCAAGGCGACGCCGCGGCTGCAGTTCGACGGCGGTGAGGCGGTCCCCTTCGAGGAAGAGACCCGCACGATCGGCTACGGCTCGTCCGTCGATCTGAAGATCGGCGGCTGGTGGTTCTGGATGAAGGAGGTCGCGCGCCTGGAGCGCAAGGACCTGCAGGTCGTCCTCCACCGCAAGAGCGGCCTCACCACGATCAAGATCAACGGGGTCAAGGTGTCCGACGCCACGATCGTCATCGAGCTGGGCGACACGATCGAGGTGGGCGGCAAGCCCATCCGACTGCTCGAAGGCGAGATCGGCTTCTAGACGGCCGGTCCCTCGGTCGGCCCGCGGCGCCGGCCCCCTACCAGTCTCCGAACGGCCCGCCGTACGCCCCGATGTCGTTGGGGGTGCCGTCGACGTCGTCGTAGCCCGGCAGGGGGTTGCCCGCGTCGATGCACGGAGAGAAGCCCGGATCGAGGGTGAAGTCGCCGTTGTCGGGGTCGACCATGCGGGGGTTCTGGCTCAGGTCGGTCTCGTCGGCCTCGGTGGAGACGCCGTAGTCTTCATCGTTGTCCCACACCAGGTTGTACTGGGCGACGGCCCCGGCAGCGGTGTTCAGGCCCACCGAGTTGTCGGTGATGATGTTGTTGAAGACCTCGGAGCCGAAGGCCCGGAGCGCGCCCACGCCCCCCCACGCGTTGCTGTTGTCGTGGAAGACGTTGTTGTGGACCCAGCCGTCGGGGCCCGGAGCCACCGCCCCGGCGCCGGCGTGGACGGCGTTGTCGTGGAAGATGCTGTTGGACAGCTCGAGGTCGGACTCCTCGGCCCACAAGAGGGGTCCCCCGACCGCGTCCCCCGCCCACACGTTGTCTCGGAAGATCGTCCGCCGCACCACCACGTCGCTCTCGAACGCATGGAAGAGGAACGGCACCTGGACGTTGTCTTCGACGAGCCCGTCGGTCCACTCCGCGGACGTCCGCTCGAGCAGGACCGCTCCCACGTGGTCCGTCGGGTCTGCGAGCGAGCTGCAGTCGGCGACGCGGACGTCCTGGGCGACGAGATCGGCGAACACCGCGTAGAGGGCGCCGGGCTCCTCGTCGCGAGCGGTGCCCGTGAGCGTGAGCCCCTGGATGGTCACGTCGGCCTCGAAGACCGCCAGCGCGAGCCCGGTGCCGCCGTCGATGACGGTCGTGGCGGAGCCCTCGACGCCGATCAGGGTGAGGTCGAGATCCTCGATCTCCACCGGCTCGTAGGTGCCGGGACAGACGGTGATGACGTCGTCGTCCTGGGCCGCGTCGACCGCGTCCTGGATCTGGGCGTGAGGAGCGACGCCGTCGTCGCAGACCGTGTAGTCGGGGGCCGCGTCGTCGTCGTCGGTCGCGTCGTCGTCGTCGGTCGCGTCGTCGTCGTCCGTCGCGTCGTCGTCGTCCGTCGCGTCGTCGTCGTCCGTCGCGTCGTCGTCGTCCGTCGCGTCGTCGTCGTCGAGGATGGCGGTGCCCTCGGGGCAGCCGGCCCCGATCAGCCAAATCAGCGCTGCAGGCAACACGAGGCGGTGCAGTGATCTCATCCGTCGGCCCTCCGGGCCGGAGTCTAGACCGTGGGCTCGCCCCCCTGAAACCGAGTCGAAACTCTCGGAATCCGGGGGGCAAGCGGCTTGCCCCCTTCGGACTGAGAGATTCGGCTCAATCCCGGGCCCGCACGGGGGCGACCGCGGGGCCGGAGCCCTCCACGGTGTACTGGATGCAGTTCGGCCCGGCCATGTACTGCGGGGAGACGTGGGTGCGCTGCCGCTTGTAGGCGTTGCGGTGGCTGTCCCAGACCTCCTCGTACTCGTTCGTCCACTTGTAGTAGTAGGAGATGCAGACGTCGGCGGTGTACGGGAGGCTCGCGCCCTTCTTGGCGGCGAGCGCCATGACCTGCTTGTCGATGTCCATGCAGCCGTCGGTGCCGGTGGCCTCGTGATCGTCGAAGTTGCAGTTGATCGCGCCGCCGGGCTGCAGACCCATCCGCATCTGGTCCCAGTTGATGGACTTTCCGTCCGGGTGATAGGCGCCCAGGCGCGAGTAGAAGGTGTCGCCGCCGTTCGGCTCTTCGATCGTCAGATAGTTGTAGTACTCGTTCTCGTCCCGGAGCGAGTTGTAGAACGAGCCCTTGGTGGTGTGCTCGCCGACGAGTCGGCCGAAGTAGCAGCGAATCTCGGCGGGTCGATCCGAGCTGCTGAAGGCCTTCTTGACGTCGTACTCGGACTCCTTCTTGAAGGGCATCGGCGTACTGCTGAACACGCAGTTGCCGACGCCGAACCCGTCGACCTTGCGGTAGATGCTGTCGGGAGTGACGAGGGTCGCGAGCACGGTCGAGGCGCTGAAGAGCACGGCGAGCGTGGTGACGATGGTGACGCGAATCTTGGGCATGGGCTGAGTCTCCTTGGGCGCTCCATCGGCGAGGCACGTGCCGACCTGAAGAACATCGACGAGATCGACGTGAGCGCCCATCGCATGAGCATGTGACTCGGGGGGGACAGGAGTCCGGGTGGATCGACGATCCTGGGCGACTTCCGGCCGCCCCTCGCCCTACACGAGCCCCTCGCGGATGGCCCGGGAGACCGCCTCGGCGACGCTGTGGACCTGCAGCTTCTTGTAGAGCTTGCGGATGTGGGTGCGCACCGTGTCCAGGCTGATCGAGAGGTCGGCGGCCACCTGCTTGTACGACGACCCTCGCACGAGACAGCGGAGCACCTCCTGCTCCCGGTCGCTCAGGCTGAGGCGGCTCGGCTCCACGCCCTTCGGCGTCCCGTGATCGCGCAGCAGACCCAGCACCGTCTTCGCCACCCCGCCGCTCATGGGCGCCCCGCCCGACGTGATCACCCGCAGCTGCGCGAGCAGCTCCTTGGCCGAGATCGTCTTCAGCAGGTACCCGTCCACCCCGGCGCAGATCGCCTCCAGGATCGTGCTCGGCTCCTCGAACACCGTGAGCGCCACGACGGTCATCTCGGGCCACAGCCGCTTGAGCGCCCGGGTCGCCTCGATGCCGCTCATGCCCGGCATCTCGATGTCCGTGAGCACCAGATCCGCGGGCGGACCACCCCCGCGACGGTGCGACTCCTCCGCCCGACGGACGAAGTCGCGCGCGGACTCCCAGGTCCGCAGCACCTCGAAGTCCGGCTGGTGCGTAAGGAGCGTCTCGAGTCCGTCCCGGTAGCGGGCCTGGTCCTCGGCGATGACGACGGTGATGGCCATGGAACGAGCTTGCTCCCATCGCGCCCCGACGTCACCCGCATGGTCATGCGAACGCCGCGCGACGGGCGTCTGCGATCATGACCGTGGTGCACGAGTCATTCCCCGCGCAGGCCGCCGTCCTCGGGCTCCTCCTCGGGCTCCTCCTCGGGCTCGCGCTCGGGCCCTCCCGCGCCGAGGCAGCCCAGCGGCTCGTCCGGGAGTTCGGGACCGACGAGGCGCTCCCCGTCCCCTTCATCAAGACCCTGGCCCAGGACGCCGAGGGCTTCTTGTGGATCGGCACCGGCGCCGGCCTCGTGCGGTACGACGGTCGCGAGATGGTGCCCTGGGGCCTCGACGTCCACGACCAGGAGGTGCCCTCCCTGGCCACGTCGCCCGACGGCGCGGTCGTGTGCACCAGCTGGGACGGCCGCGTCTTCGAGGTGACCCGCACCGGCCTGAAGCCGATCGCCCCCCCCGACGGCTTCCGGTCCAAGGCGCGGGTCGTCGACTTCGACCGCGAGGGCGCCCTCATCGTGTCCACGGACGACGGCCTGCATCGCCGCACCGCCGCCGGGTGGGAGCCCCTCGGCCGACCCGAGCCCGAGCGCTTCACCCTCATCCTCGGCGGCGACGGCCCCCTCTTCGCCGCCACCCGCAAGCACGCCTGGCGACTCGTGGACGGCGTCTGGGACCAGCTCGGGGAGGTGGACGCGCTCCCCATCCAGGCCGCCCGAGCCCCCGACGGGCGGGTCGTGGTGCTGACCTACGAGTCCCGGGTGATCCCCTTCTCCGAGGAACGCGAGGAGGTCGTCGAGCCGAGCCGTCCGGGCCGGGGCATCGGCGTCGCCTTCCGGGACGGGACGATGTGGGTCGCGGCCGACCGGCACCTCACCGCCCATCGCACCCGCGAACCCGACGAGGTCCTCGACAACCGCCACGGGATCTGGAGCGGCGGCCCCCTGCTCGTCGACCGCGAGGGATCCCTGTGGCTCGGCACCAACATGGGCCTCCTCCAGTTCCCCGAACCGGAGACCCGCGCGTACAGCGACCTCGACGGGATGCCCTCCGCCCACTCCAGGTTCCTGGTGGAGACGAACGACCGCATCGTCGCCTCGTTCTGGCAGGGCCTCGGGTGGATCGACGGCACCGACGCCCGGCGATTGCCCGAGTACCGCGTCAACAGCCGCATCTGCCGCGACGACCAGGGCCGCGTGTGGGGCATGGGCCATCGGCCGGACCGAACCACCGCCTGGGTGGCCTCGTCCCCCGCCGGCGACCTCATCCACCCCGTGGAGCCCCAGACGACCTGGGTCGCGGGCTGCACGCGGTCCTCGACGGGCACCGTCTGGCTCACGGACGGCCGGGGCATCCACGAGACCACCCCCGACGGCGGGCCCCCCGTGCGTCGCGCCGACCGCCCGGACGGGCTCGGGGACCGCCGCGCCGACCAGAACGTCCTGCTGCGCCGCGACGGGCGGCTGGTGGTCACGGCCGGGAACATCGCCTGCGAGGCGCGCGCCGACGACGTGCGGGGCGGGACCCCGACGTGGCGGTGCACCGAGCTGATCGACCAGCGGTCCTTCGGGGGCATCGCCGAGGCCTCGGACGGTCGGCTCTGGGCCGCCGCCGTCCCGGGGGGCGTGTTCCGGGAGACCGGGCAGGGATGGGAGCGGCTCGAGGCGACGGACTCGCTGCACTCGGTGTGGCTCAACAACCTGCGACCGTCGACCCGCGGCGGGATGTGGCTCATGGGCCACGGCAACTTCGTGCGGGTGAGCGACGAGGGGCGGCCGGGCGCCGCGTTCGACGTGCTGGAGCAGATCGGGCCATGGCAGGGCCTCGTCGGACAGTCGCCGCGGGACATCGTCGAGGGGAGAGACGGGACGCTGTGGGTCGCCACCGAGCGCGGCGTCGAGCGCATCCCGCGGACCGTCGCGAGATCCGAGCTGCCCGTGCCGGACGCTCACCTGGGCTCGGCCCGCGTGGACGGGAGGACGGTGGACGTCGAGACCGCCGCGGAGGTTCCTCCGGGGGCGGTCATCGATCTCCGGTTCTCGGCGCTCTCCTACCGCGACCCGGGCCGCGTCCTCTACCGCTTCCGATCGGGCGCGGACAAGGCGTGGTCGCCACCGCGGACCCGCCCCGAGCTGCTGCTGGTGGAGCCGGCGGCGGGGCGACACGTCGTGGAGGTCGCCGCCTCTCTCGACGGCGTCCGCTGGACCGCCACCCCCGCCCGCTTCGCCTTCCGCGCCCGCCCGCCGTGGTACCGCGACCTGCGCTTCCTCATCGGGGTGCTGCTCCTGCTGGCGGCGGCCGGAGCGGGGGTCTGGCAGGTGCGCATGCGACAGCTGCTGCGGGTCGAGCGCCTGCGCACCGGGGTCGCCATGGACCTGCACGACGAGGTCGGGTCCGGGCTCGGCAGCATCGGGCTGCTCGCCGAGGCGGCCGCCCTCGCCCCGGCGGACGCACGGGACGACATCCTCGACCGCATCGCCGACACGTCGTCTCAGCTGGGGCGGTCCCTCACCGCGATCGTGTGGTCCCTGCGCACCCAGTCGAGCGACCTGCGCAGCCTCGGCGCCCGGCTGGTCGAGCGGGGCGGCGCCCTCTTCCCGGGGGGACGGCCCGAGTTCGAGCCCGACCTCCCCGAGCTGCCCGCGCTGCCCATGGACGTGGCGGTGGTGCGGACGGTCCTGCTCGTGGGGCTCGAGGCGATGCACAACGCGGCCAAACACGCCGACGCGAGCCGCGTGCAGCTCCGGATCACCGCCGACGACGGGCGCTGGACGATGGTCGTCGAGGACGACGGGCGAGGCCTCGCCGACCGCGTCGGCTCCACCGGCAGCGGGTACGGCCTGGAGGGGATGCGTCGTCGCGCCCGGGAGGTCGGCGCCGACCTCCGGATCGGGCCCGCGCCCCACGGCGGCACGCGCGTGGAGCTCGGATTCCGGCTGCGTCTGTAACGACGCGCCGGCCTCAGGTCATCTTGTAGTTGGGCCCGCCGCCGCCCTCGGGGGGCGTCCAGGTGATGATCTGGTACGGGTCCTTGATGTCGCACGTCTTGCAGTGCACGCAGTTGCTGAAGTTGACCTGCAGCTTCTTCGCGCCCGCGTCATTCTCGTCCGCGACCATCTCGTAGACCTGCGCCGGGCAGAAGCGCGTGCAGGGGTTGCCGTACTCCTCGGCGCACTTCGTCCCGCAGATGCTCGGGTCGGCGACCTTCAGGTGGCTCGGCTGGTCTTCGTCGTGCAACACGCCGGAGAGGTAGACGTCGTCGAGCTTGTTCGTCCAGGTGGGGATGTCCACCTTCGGGCGGTCCGAGATGGTGGTGCCGCCGTCGTACGCCACCGGGACCGGCTGCAGCTGCGCGTGGTCCTCGTGGCCCTTCTTCTGGCCGAAGGTGCCGAGCAGCATGCCGATGCCCGTCTTCGCCATGCCCAGGTAGAGGCCCTTGTCGAACGACTGGTGGAAGTTCCTCGACTCGTACATCTCCTTGTAGATGTAGGAGTCCCGAATCTTCCGGTCGTACGCGCTCAGCGCCGCCGCGGAGTGATCGCCGGACTGGAGGGAATCGAACGCCGTCTCGGCCGCCAGCATCCCCGACTTCATGCCCAGGTGCATGCCCTTGAGCCGCATGATGTCGATGATCTGCGCCGACTCGCCGACGAACATGCCGCCGTCGAAGTAGGGCTGCTGCATGGTCGACAGGCCGCCCGCCGTGAGCGCCTTGCCGCCGTACGCCTCCACCTTGCCGCCCTCGATCAGCTTCGCGATCCGCGGGTGGCCCTTGAGCTTCTGGAGGAGGTACTGCGGGTCGATGCCCGGGTCCTTGTAGTCCAGGCTCACGACCATGCCGACCACGAAGTAGTCGTCCTCGAGGCCGTAGATGAAGGTGCCTCCGAGCGTGTCCTTGTCGAGCGGCCACATGAGCGTGTGCATCACGTAGCCGGGGATGCCCTTGCCCTTCGGGACCTTGATGATCTCCTTGACGCCCGTCTCGAACTGCCAGGGCTGACGGCCCTTGTCGAGGCCGAGGCGCTTCGTGACGATGCGGGTGCAGTGGCCCAGGACGCCCTCGCCGAACACCGTGACCTTCGCCTTGAGGAGCACGCCCGGCTCGAAGTTGTCCTTGCGCTCACCGTGGTGGTCGATGCCCTTGTCGCCCGTCTGGACGCCGACGACGGTGTCGCCCTCCCAGAGCACGTCCACGGCGGGGAAGCCGCAGAAGACCATCACGCCCAAGGCCTCGGCGTGCTTCGCCATGTAGCGCGCGATGCGCGACGCCGACACGATGAGGTTGCCGTGGTTGTCCATGGCGGGGGGGATGAGCGGCAGGTCGATGTGCCGCGTGTCGTTGAGGAGCGCGGTGACGTACTCCTTGCCCACCTCGGCCTCGATGGGGCCGTCCTCGCGCCAGCCGGGGAGCAGCTCGTCGAGGGCCTTCGGCACCATGACGGCGCCCGAGAACACGTGGGCGCCGACCTCGCTGCCCTTCTCGATGACCGCGACCTGCGGCTCCTCGATGGGGCTCTCGGGGTTCTCCGCGTTGTGCTCGCGGACCAGCTGCATGAGGCGGATGGCGCCCGCCAGGGACGCGCACCCCGCGCCGACGAAGAGGACGTCTACGTCCATCACCTCGCGCTCGATCGTGTCCTCGGCTTCGGTCATGACGTCTCCCGGGGTCTCAGCGGTTGATCTTGATCCCGCCCGTCATCTTCGGGCTGCCGATCTGGACGCCCTCGAGGTACGCGCCGAAGAAGCCGTTGGTGTAGAGCACGAAGTCGTGGTCCGGCAGGAACTCGTTCGCGAGCTCGAGGATCCGCTCGTTGCCGTCGCCCGCGAGGGTGCCCTTGGCCGCCTCGATGCAGAAGGACTTCTTCACGTTGCGGTCGTGCTGGTTCGCCCGCCGCTCCTCCACCGACAGGACCGGCAGCTCCTTCCAGGAGTCGTCCTCCTCCTCCTCGGCGTCGTCGGGCTTCTCGGCCTCCTCGCCGTCGCCGCCCTCTGCGGCCTTCGGCGCGGGCTCGGCGTCGTCGCCCTCGGCCCCGTGGGCGAAGTCGGAGCCCGTGGGCGCCGACGCTTCGGAGTCGTCCGCGGCGGGCGCCTCGGCGGGGGGGGCGTCGTCGGTCTCGTCGTCGTCGTCCTCGGCCTCTTCGGCCGCGACCTTCGTCTCCGCCGTGTGGTCCTTGCAGAGCAGGATGTTCCCGTCGTCGTCCTTGGCCTTCTTCGAGTAGTGCTCGTTGGGGGCGAACAGCACCCAGGACCCGGCGCCGTCGATCTCCATGAGGTAGGAGCCCTCGATCTCGACACCGCCGGCGGCGTCCACGTCGTAGCCGTCGGCGATGCCGAGCATGCACTTGCTGTGGGAGCAGACGCTGAGCTCGTCCATCTTGAACGTGAGCTCCAGCGGCGCCCCCGTGGCCAGGTCGTACTTGAGCTTCGTGTGGTTCTTCGACTTCGCCACCGCCACGCCCGCCATCAGCGAGACGGAGAGGACGGGGATCAGGATGCGGATCAGGGACATCGAACGGACTCCGGTGGAAGCGACGCTGGAACCTACAGGCTCGATCGCGCGAGATCCAGCGTCGCGAGGGGCCCCCACGGGACCTTTGCAAGCCCCCACGAGGGCTTCACAAGATGCACACGAACAGCCCGACCGGCCGAGGCCCTCAGGCCCCGAGGCGGCGGTACCGGATGCGAGTCGGACCACCCGAATCGCCGAGGCGCTTCTTCCGGTCCTCTTCGTAGTCCTGGTAGTTGCCCTCGTGGAAGACGACGCGGCTGTCCCCCTCGTAGGCGATGATGTGCGTGGCGATCCGGTCCAGGAACCACCGATCGTGGCTGATGATGATCGCGCTGCCGGCGAACTTCATCAGGGCCTCTTCCAAGGTCCGCAGCGTGTCCACGTCCAGGTCGTTGGTGGGCTCGTCGAGCAGGAGCAGGTTGCCGCCCGCTTGGACCAGCTTGGCCAGGTGCACGCGGTTGCGCTCGCCACCGGACAGCACCCCGACCTTCTGCTGCTGCATGTCGCCGCGCAGGTTGAACCACGTGCAGTAGGCGCGCGCGTTGATCTCGCGGTCCCCCAGCGGGATGCGCTCGTAGCCGCCGCTGATCTCCTCGTACACCGTCTTGTCCCCGTCCAGCGAATCGCGGGACTGGTCGACGTACGAGACCTTGACGGTGGAGCCGAGGTCGAGCGTCCCCGAGTCCGGGGTCTCGGTGCCGACGATCATGCGGAACAGCGTCGTCTTGCCTGCGCCGTTCGGACCGATGACGCCGACCTTCGCGCCCGGGGGGATGTTGAAGGTCAGGTCCTCGAACAGGAGGCGGTCGCCGTACGCCTTGCTCACGCCGTCGGCCTCGATCACCACGTCGCCGAGGCGCGGGCCGCCGGGGATGTGGATCGTGCCCGCCTGGTAGTCGGCCATCGTGTCCTGGGCGAGCAGGTCCTCGTACTTGCGAAGCCGGGCCTTGCCCTTCTTCTGCTTCGCCTTCTGGTTGCCGCGCACCCACTCGAGCTCGCGCTGCAGGAACTTCTGCCGCCGGCTCGCCGTCTTCTCTTCGGAGGCGAGGCGCTTCTGCTTCTGCTCGAGCCAGGAGCTGTAGTTGCCCTTGTAGGGGATGCCGCGACCGCGATCGAGCTCGAGGATCCACCCGGCGACGTTGTCCAGGAAGTAGCGATCGTGAGTCACCGCCACCACGGTGCCGGGGTAGTCGTCCAGGAAGTGCTCGAGCCACGCGACGGACTCGGCGTCGAGGTGGTTGGTGGGCTCGTCGAGCAGCAGCATGTCGGGCTTCGCGAGGAGGAGGCGGCACAGGGCCACGCGCCGCTTCTCACCGCCGGACAGGGTGCTCACGTCGGCGTCGCCGGGGGGCACGCGCAGGGCGTCCATGGCCAGCTCCACCTCGCGGTCCAGCTCCCAGGCGTTGCACGCGTCGATCTTGTCCGACAGCTCGCCCTGCTCCTCGAGCAGCGCGTTCATCTCTTCGTCGGACGAGACCTCGCCGAAGGAGTTGGAGACCTCCTCGAACCGCGCGAGCAGGGCCCGCGTCTCGGCGACGCCCTCCTCGATGTTCTGCTGGACGTTCTTGTCGGCGTCGAGGACCGGCTCTTGGGGCAGGTACCCGATCTTGATGCCGTCCATGGCCTTCGCGGTGCCCACGAAGTCGGTGTCCACGCCCGCCATGATGCGGATGAGCGTCGACTTGCCCGAGCCGTTGAGCCCGAGGACGCCGATCTTCGCGCCGGGGAAGAAGGACAGGTTGATGTCCTCGAGGATCTTGCGACCGCGGGGGGTCGTCTTGCCCAGCCCGTACAGGCTGTACACGTATTCGGCCATCGTTCTGCTCCGTGGCTCGGGCGGCGGGGGGCCCGAGAGGGCGGGGGTCTACCTGCCGGGCGCGGGGATGTCGACCTCGTCCGCGGGCGTGAGTCCGGTCCGATCGGGGTGGACCGTCCGGGTGTCCGAGAGGTCGAGGCCGTCGCCGGTGGTGCGTTCGCGGTGGGCGGACAGCTCTTGCGCCGGGATGCCCTCCCGGGCCCACCACCCGCGGGCGTCGGCCTGCGACCAGGACCCCACCTCGGGGACGAGCGCGGCGACGGCGGCCTCCAGCTCCGCCCCGTCCCCCGGGCGCTCGTCGGGGACCTTGGAGAGGAGGCGGCGGACCAGGGAGCGCAGGGCGGCGGGGACCTCGTCGGGGAGCTCCGGGGCGGGCGTCGTGAGGTGCTTCACTCGATAGCCGGCGAGGGAGTCGCCCGAGAACGGGGGCACGCCGGTCAGGAGGACGTGGGCCAGCACCCCCACGGCGTACACGTCGCTCCGGGTGTCCAGGTGCTCCATGCCCGCCCAGCCCTCCGGGGCGAGGTAGCCGGCCGTCCCCGCGACCGTGCCCCGCTCTTCGCCCGCGACCTCGGGCCCCGCGGCCTCCTTGGCGAGGCCGAAGTCGAGCACCTTGACCACGTCGATGCGTCGCCCGCGGCGGCACAGCATGACGTTCGCGGCCTTGACGTCGCGGTGCAGGAGGCCGGCGTCGTGCGCCTCCGCCAGGGAGCCCGCCACCTGCAGGAGGATCGCGACCACGCGGGCCGGCGGCTGGGCCCCGCGCAGGCGGATCAGCTCCTCGAGATCGAGGCCGTCCAGCAGCTCCATCGCGTAGTAGAAGCGCCGATCGGGGGTCCGCCCGAAGTCGTACACGGCGATGGTCGAGGGGTGGGTCAGGCCCGCCGTGAGGCGGACCTCCCGCTCGAACCGCGCGAGGGCGCGCTCCCCCGCGAGGTCCGGGCGCAGCACCTTGATCGCGGTGGGCCGCTGGAGCAACCGATGACGCGCTCGGTAGACCTCGCCCATGCCGCCCCGGCCGAGGACGGTGTCGAGCTCGAACGGGCCGAGGGAGGTCGCTCGGCGCACCTCCGAGCGGAGGTCGTAGACGACGGCGGAGATCTTGGCGCACAGGAAGATCGTCGTCGCGGTCGCGACCGTGAGGACGACGCCGTCGAACTTCGGGGAGATGAGCGGCGAGTCGACCATGCCGGGCAGGCGGAGCCCGAGGTGGGGGAGGAGCGAGGGCACGCTCAGCAGCAGCGATCCCCCCAGCGAGTGGAGCCACGTGCCCGGGATCACCGTCGATCTCCAGAACAAGAGGACGATGACCAGCGTGGGGCCGGTGAGCCGCCCGGTGTCGGAGCCCGGGCCGAACCACGTGTGCACGCCGAGGCACAGCCCCGCCCACGCGAGGGCGACGTACTCCGCCCGATCGAGGCCGCGGGAGGAGAGCGGCACGAAGCTCACCAGGAGGAACAGGAACGCGAACCCGAGGACCGTCGCGAGCATGCACACGGCCTGGGCGTTCGGGAAGTCGGTCTGGGCGCCCGACGCGAACATCACGACGCCCCCGGCGAGCGGCGCGAGGACGGCGACGCTGGAGAACATGCGGAGCCGCTCCCGGCGGAGCGGGAGGGTCCCGTCGGCGTGGTCCAGCTCGGTCCACGCGGTCGATGTGTCTCGACGGTCCGGCATCCGCCTCCGTCCCCAGTCTAGAACGCCCGACGCCGGGCCCGTCTTCGGACCCGGCGCCGGGGGGACTCGAGGGCGGGGACTAGCTCGCGTCGGGGGCGTCGTGGCGACGGTCGAGGCTGCAGTTGCTCCAGTAGCCCACGAACACGCCCACGGAGCCGTCGCGGCGGGGGTGCCAGAAGCCGCGGATGTTGCCGCCTCGGGTCTCGTCGGCGTCGGGCGTCCAGAGGCCGCGGAAGGTGCCGAAGTTGCGCTCGGCGTCGGGGCCGGGGGGCAGGTAGCCGCCCTCGACCGTGCCGGTGTCGCCGTCGAGGTTCTCGTACTGCCCGATGAAGTGGCCGCCGGGGGCGTCGTCGTTGCCCGCGTAGACCCCGTTGCCGGTCGCGACCAGCTCGCGGCCGCGGCGCCAGGCGCGCCCTCGGAAGACGCCGTCGGCGCGGATGTCGGTGAACTCGTCCACCGCGCGGTAGCGGCCCGCGAGGATCCCGCGGATGGCGCAGGGCTCGGACTCGGCGGCGCGGAGGATCAGGGCCCGGACCGCGGCGCGGCGGCCGTCACGCTCGATGGCGTCGACCTCCGGGTCGGCGACGTCCTCGATCTCGGAGGCGTCCTCCTCGGAGAGGTCGAGGTCGACGTCCTCCAGGGCCGTGTCCACGGTCAGGGCCAGCTCGGAGCTGTCGAGGACGTCGTCGTCGGAGTTCGCTTCTTCGACGGGCTCGCAACCGATGGCGAAGAGCGCCAACAGG
>Ga0209992_10001115_pt1 | contig 30297 bp, 41 predicted proteins | sample 2SBtaG_2_FD_182564 | JGI IMG/M metagenome (GOLD analysis project Ga0209992, IMG submission 182564) | Deep subsurface microbial communities from Kolumbo volcano to uncover new lineages of life (NeLLi) - 2SBTROV12_ACTIVE470 metaG (SPAdes)... | ecosystem: Environmental > Aquatic > Marine >... | reverse complement strand
GATATTCCTTACCATCCATAGCAGTAAATGTTTCGGGTAAATCTTCGTATTGTCCTCTTGGTATCTTACCATGATCTGTCATACTACCACCATCTCTCTCAGGTGGTAATCCTTCTAAATCACAAGTATCCCATTGTACCCATTCATCTGATTCACCTACTTTGACTAATGGTTTAGATCTATTCAGTTGATATAATTGTAATAGTGGAAACCTCATTAGTATCCTATCCCAAAAAAGAATGCAACGATCGTCCACACAAATAATACAAACAACAACTTAGCAAATAAATCTCCAAACTTCTGATTCATCGTGGCGCCCGTTTACCAAAAGAGTTACGCTCGAGATGAGGTAGTAAATGAAAACGGCAATAAAACCACAACCCAAACCTAAAAGAAATTCGGCTAAATAAAAGAGTGGTTCGCTCAACTAACAAGAAGAACTCCGCTATTACCATCAAGAGGTTCGCTTGTCTTAAACCCTCTCCTCTTAGCAGAGACTTCAACAAGTGTTTTCATTCGAGACGAGTTGCCAGTTATGACGTGTAGTGGGAAGTTACCGAGGTTGTATTGTAGTATGAGCCAGTTCTCTAGCTTATCCTCCACTTCCCCATGCGTCAAACCATGCAGATCTATCTCGGTATTATTTCTTAGTATTGCTTTCATTAACTTACCTTTCGGGTTTATAATTCTTATGCCACCAAAACATTGTATCCATCAAATCATTTATAATCTTTTGGTTACTATTTAATGTATCTCTAATATTCCATAACCTCTCATCATTGTCAATTAAATAACGTACCCATTCAGTTATTGGTTTATGTGGATGATTGTGTGGATACTTTTGATAATCATCGTGTTTCCAAGCATCCCACCAAGTATTAACATGAGGCCAACTTGTATCATATTTACATACCCAGTCCCAAAAGTCTCTATTGTTTAGTGTATCTATATCTATGAAAAATGTATTAGGTCGTTTACGTGTATAATAAAGTATATCTTTAAACCACAACTTAGAACCTATATGAGAATGTGCGCTCATAAATGTTTCTTGGAATGAATCACTATGTTCAAAAGAGTCCGTTATTTTATCCATAGCAGTGGCAATAGTTTGATCTTTTAAATCTCCCTTTCCATTATCTACAAACCAATCATCTAAATCTTGACTAACACCAGCACACCACCTATTAAATTCGTTACGTGTAACTATAATAATAATCTTATCTTTATCAATAGTCTCTACAGGTTGTTGTCGTAATTTAAAATAAGACCAATCATCACGACTAAATATAGGATTGTCGGGAGCAAAGAACTTAATAAGAGTAGAGCTAGCGCATTTCTCATATACACTAATCCCTAATTTATCAGTTCCAATAGTAGGAAGGCCATCTCTTTTACCACGTTCTAGACCTATATATTCTCTATCACCCTTTTTATAACTATCCATTATTCTTTATCTTTAAACTATCGGGTAGTATCCAAGTGGAATCTATCTCTTCACTTATCGGTGGTATATAATATGGTGCATCTATTGTAGAGTCTTCAGGTAGTGTAGTACGTATACCTATACTCTCTTCAAATTTATTTAAAGCAGGTTCTAACGTGCCATTGTAATCTCCGATTACTATTGCAATCGAAGCTACCACCATTGTCCAGAACCAAGCTCCAGCTTCAGCGAACATTATATGTATTCTCCTTTTCGGTTATATTTTGGTAACTTATATTTTTTATGAATGTTATTAATATCTCTTAGTATTTGTTTAGATGGCATATGCGCATTATCATTAACCATATGACCATATTGATCATCTACAAACTCCCAATCACTATAGTGCCAGGTATATCGGTCATCCTTTTTACTTTTAACCTCTTTATAATTCTTCATCTTACCATAGCCGTTAGCATTACAATATACTTCTATCATATCTCTACACCATTTAATCTTCTTGGTAAGGGTATAACGTAGTGCATAAAAATCTATAGCATCTTTACAACCTCTCAATGTAGTAGTTGATTTTGCATCTAACTCAACTTCCATATATGTTCTCAGTATCTTAATAGCATTAATCTTAGAGCCGTCAACTAATACATCTTCTATAGATTTTTTTAATTCATCATTACCCTTAATAGCAGTCAAGTAATCGGTTAGCTCTAATTTATCTATCTTACCCACATTCGAAGTATTAGCATTAGGATGGTTATTATATACATTATTCATTCTGAAACCCTATGGGTTAATACACCCACCGATCTTTAATCCATTGTTAATATGTGATAGAGCGCACCTAATATAGATACTATACATACTATACCTAATAAGTAAATCATTCTAGACCTCTTCTTTAATCTTAATTCTATTAATTTCAGAAAGATACTACGCATTTATCTTAGCTTCATCCAATAGTTCTACTATTAGAAGATGTAAGTCAAGAGAAGCTGTATCTGTATCTGAGTTATTCAGAGACGATTCGATTGATTCAAGCTCTTTGATTATTTCTTGTAAATCTGCCATTTGATTTTTCCCATTCTATTAAAGTTAAAAAATACATTAGTAATATTATTTTCAGCGATTCTGGTAGTTCTATCCATTTGGATAGTATTTGATATATCATTTCCATATGTAAAATTTTTCTCCTCGATACGAGAACAGGTAAGGCGAGCGTGTCAGTTTGTCAGACTTTGCGATTCACGAGAAATTGCCTACCCCCGTCCTATAACTACACCTCTTTGATTCCAACCCTCTATATTCTCATACATGGCTACAAGTGCCATCTGTAGCGTCTCATCGTCTACTTCCTTGTAGAAAGCTCCACTACTGAGGTCGATTGTTAGCTCTTTGGCTATTACTTCGTCTATTTGATTGATACTACCCTGTATATTCATTATACTCCTTTAGCGCTGATTATTTTTTAGCGTACCGATTAAAATCTTGAGCGGGATTGAAGAACTGCCCTTCACCCTCTACTATGGAATAGTAGCGTATCTCTCTTGATACTTCTCCCGCAAATGTTGGGTTTCCAAATTGGTAGTCAACCCTAACCCACCGCTCCTCTTTCTCAGTCGAGGTGCCAACTGTCTCTACCGTAGAAAGGAATAACACCGATAGAGATATATCTGATAATAACTATTAAGCGTAACGCCTAAATTACAATCTTTTTTCTCTCATCCAGATCCAGCCCTTCTCTGGTTTATCAGTAATAGTACTGGCGGGCTTAACTGCCGATTTTTAACTTAATTTCCATACTGGAATATAAGACATAATACCAGTACTTGTCAAGCCTTTTTTTCACTTTATTTGCTTATTAGTTATTTTTTAGCGTACCGCGCTGATTTATAAAGAAAAAGCTTGACTTTCTCAGGAATATGTCGTAAATTACCAGGTTATACAGCGCTGCCTCTCAAGCGGACAACAGTATCCAGTATACTATGAATATACGACAAAAACACTATATAAGTCAAGACCTTTTTTAACTATTTTTTCGGGCGGTGTCTGCGCTGAATATATCTAAGCGTTTCATATCCTAGCTAGCTCTATTAGTATGACAACTTGTCATATGCTAGGATTCACCACCCAACAGAGTATAAAAAGCTCTACTACAAAAAAAATCGGCGCGAGCATGGATACGCTAGCTGTTTTTGGTACTATTGTATATTAATATATGCGCATACACACATATTTTTATATCAAATAGGTGGGAAGTGGGGGGTTATGGTGGGTTATAATACCTAACGTGTCAAGCGCTATACGTATCATATACGAAGCGCATATCATAGCCAGGTGTTTAGTAAATATAAGTATATATCAAATAGATATAGAAGTGGCGAGTGTATTTATCCTTCAGGATTCACGATATAGCCTCTCAGGTTACCTTACCTGAAGACATTATTTAGGTTTATACTACTGGTTTTGGGAGTTATTTGACATCAAAGTTAGGTGCTTTGAGTACTTCGGATTGATGAAATCTTTTTATCTCATCGGGTGAATAACATATATCTTTTGAGCTAGAAGCTGGAAGCTGTGGAAACTCTTCCTCTTTACACCAACATTCTCCATCGGGAATACATTCGAAGTCTTCGTTTGGTATATCCTTCACTTCCATACTTTGTTAAGGATCCACACTATTATGCGCTGAAACATCTATCCCATATCCTTGAAGTGTCCGAATATATCCCTATCGAGACACTTGTGTAAGTTATATGATACCACTATTACACCTACCCAAAATAGGATCTGAACTGCGTAATTCATGGTGTCATGCTATGTGGATAATGAACTTGCGCTGATTTCTTTTGACCGTACTGCTTCTTTTTCGTTTTCGGTGTTGCACAAGTTGGTGTTGATGTGTGTAAGTAATCGTCTTCTAACTGCTCACTATCGTTGGAAGATAGCGGCTGTTTTGAGACGGCTTCTTCGGATGATTTAAACGCTTCGATATGTTCTTGAGTCCAAAATATTAGACGGTGCGCTAGCAATAATAGTTTGTAGTGTATAACATACATTGATGTTTTGAATAGTGTGAACCATATTGGTAATAGTTTAGTCATTTGTTATCCTTTGGTAATATGAAATATACATCTTCTTCACCATCAACTCTTACCTTCAATAGATAGTCTGATTCGTCTATATCACCCAACTTGTGTGCGAATGACATTACGTTGATATCTAAGTCGTGTATGTTTTGGTAGACTTGGTGAACGATGTCTTTGTTTCCCTCGACATCTTGTATGTCGGGGGTTAATCGATACACCGATTCTATGCTATTATGAACAAGACAATATAATTCTGATTTATCATTAGTCGGAGCGACCTCATATAGATGACGGCTTCCATCGGGACTATTATAGTATGTGGGATCACACGTAGTTTGTGTTGTGATTGTTAGCATTGTTGTAAATACTAAAAGTTCTTTTATCATTTATTTTCCTGGCTAATGGAATTGTTTGTTAACTGAGACTCTCCTACAAGTCTCTTATTAATACATATAAGATACCTCTAAATTATATTATTCTTTTTTATATATTTTACCAAATGTTCATACCAAACTCTATGTCCCTCATTACCTGGATGACCTTTCTCTCTTATGTGATTTCCATATGCATCATCACGACCATACGCATATAATGATAAATCCATATCTTCTTTATATGTTTTCCATCCATTTGGTACTTTGAAATGTGGCTTCTTTGCTCTTTGTGCATAATTTGCACCACCACATATTTGATCAAATGTTGTATCAACATATACATTAGGATTAGGTTCTATTAATTTTTCGAGCGATCTTTTATAGTCGTGATGTACATCTACTCCAGTTTCTTTCTTGCCATGATATATTAAACCACCTTCATCTTCTGAATGATTACCATAAGAACCAAATTCATAATCGTGTTGTTTATATTTTGGTAAGTTAAAGCTTTCTGGATTAATAGCAGTTCCATCCGGCGTTCGATCATCTATATAACCATTCAATGCCCAATGTCTTATATTTGCAAGTGCATCTGTTATTAGATACTTAGCACCATAATACTCACAAATAGCAACCATATTAATAATATTTCTTAATGTCCGTTCATAATCACTACGATTAGAAGTGAAATATACATCTCTTAAATCTACATATTGATTAAAACATTTCCATTTTTTATCATAATAATCTTGAGAAATAGTTCTTACCCAACCACCAGCGCCAACTTCTATGTCAGGGTTAAACCAAATTTCACCTCTCATCATTTGACTAAGCCCTATCAATACAAATGTTTCACTATGATCTTCATCTTGATTTTGCATAAACCATTCTGTAGTAGTTCTAAGCATCCTATCATTACTACTACCTGGTATAGATAAGTTTATATCTCTTGCATCATATTTCTTAGCTAATCTCGCTGATACTCTATCTGTAAGTCTACCACCATCTGGATCTTTAGATTCTATTGAGTTAACACCCATTCCCCACATCCAACTACAACCATTTGTAACAATTTTTTTTATCATTTAATTCCTATGGATTGAACATATCCCATATGTGTTTGACAAATAACCCTACAAACCCTGTACCAATAACACCACGCCACTTAGAAGTTGACTCTCTGAATTGTGTGTTAAGTTTAGTCTCTGCCCAAAGACCATCGTGAGGGTTAAACATATTTTCTTTTACGAACCGAAGATTCTCATCTACTTTCTGATGAGCTTTATCCATTTCCTCGCGCAGCTCATCTAAGGAAGACGTGATATTGTCTATCTTATTATGTATGAGTTCAAATTCTTTTTTGTCTGCTTGGTTCATTCCACATCCTATGTTTGAGTTACGATAATAAATATCTTACTTCTTTTAAATTATATAAGTATTCACCAAATAATTCATGCATTTTTTGTGTTGGGTGTCCATCATCTGTCCGCTTAGTCTCTTCATCTTGAGATTCTACCCAATTATCTAAACCACCAAAATAAGAATTAGTAAAATGAAAATTATCCCATCTAATAAGTTCTTCTAATCTTTCTGCTCTTATAATACCAGAACGCCACTCCTTTAAGTTTCTAGTCTCAAATGTTTTTGTAGGACCCAATGTGTGCTGCTTAGCTGAACGTGCCTGATAATAATAAGGAAATATATCTGCCATAGTTAGAAACAAATATGGTATATTACGATTGATTAGAAACTCTTGAACACCTATAATATGATGTAATGTTTTGATATAGTGATCTTCTTCCCAATGATAACGTTTGAGATAAATCTGATAATAATCATCATGAACTGTACTATGTAAAAAACTATCTTTTAAATCATCTGCAGTACCATGTTCATCATTTTTACCTACAACCATATCAACTCTACTAGGTTGACTCCACATAACCATTACAATTGAATTAGTCGAATTGTATTTAGAAGTATCTATTGTATTATATACTTGATTTGCTATATAATAATTACCTGCTCCACCTCTACCCTTATTAATTACTTTATAATTAAGTAAATTACCCAATTCTTTTGGCCAACTACCCTCATGATGTGATTTACTGGGATTAGCACCTGATACTGCAGTATAACTACAACCAAAGGTTAGTAGGTTCTTCATTTCTTTCCTGAACGATTAGGATTCATTAAATCTGTTTTTTCTTCTTCTTGAACCACATCACCTAGCTTATATGTTATTCTCTCTTCTCGTTCTTCTAATGGTGTAGGACCTAATGCTTCTAACATCTTGTTACGTAACTTAACTACATTAGATGGTGTATGTAATAGCTTACCGCCTGGCTTTAGTATATAGAAACAGTTATAACATAGAAAGTGTAAATTCTCTATCTTATGATTCTTATCATTATTATCATAGAAACATAATAATATTGGTGTTGTCATGTCTGAACTTCTATACTCATCAAAACCACAATTACTACACTCCTCAGCCAGGAAGCCATCTTTTATTAAGCGCTCTTGTAATCTGTAGTGTGGATAGTTTGGATGATGACCACTAAAGATCCTATCCATTGTTACTTGACTTGAACCTTTAGGACCTTTAGATATACCAAGCCCTGTCTGATTCTTATTCTGATGGAATACATCATATAGTTTTGCATACTTCTTGAACGTGTTATACGATACTTGTAATAACCGAGCAGCAGCCATCAATGACTTGGTTTCTGATATTGCCCATTCAACTCTACTTTTTGGTAGTGGTTTCTTACCGAATGGATGGACACCCTGTTTAGGCATTACGTCTCCTTACAGGTTTCTTCTTTGGTTGAGGTTTTCTACCTCTTTGTCTTAATGTTTTTATTTCATGTTCTAACTCATGAATTCTTTGGTTATATCTACTAAATTTATTAGCACTTATCAATGCTGAAAACATCAATCCTAACATTGAACCAATCATAACATAACATATAATTTCTATCATAACATTCTCCTAATCTAAAAATCGTCTAAATCTGTTGACTCCTCTTTCCACCATTTATATTCTCTAACAACATATGGTTTAGGTTTTACTGTAAATAAATTATCAAAATCCTTTTCTTTTAACATTTTCCTAGCCATAAAATACGACTTTGCACCCTGAATATTAGCAGTGGGTGTCGGACCTTCTGTAAAATCTATAGTGTCAACTACTTCTTGAGCTCTATTGCTCCATAATTCAAACTTCATTCCATGATTACTCCTATGGTTTCTTCATACTTTAACCACTCAGCTTCATCAAAGTATGATGCTTTAAAATAAATAGTATCACCAACCATACTGAATGGGATTGCAGCCCAAGAGTATGCCAATGCATCTTTAGTGTAACTTGCACCATTTATTACTGGCACTTCAAATCCGTTGAACCACGTTACATAACTTGTATCATAACTAACATATACTAAATCATCAGTTAACCCACGACTTATAACATAACCCAATGTATCACCTACATACCAATAATGTGATGCCACAAATCCAACCTTTTGTATATTTGGATTGTTTGTATTTGCTACAAACTTTGTTCTACTTGTTATGTTATTGTATACTATACCATCACTCAAATCAAAGTGATAGAATCCATTCTCATCCAACGATAGTGATTCACCATATAACTCAAAGTCATATTCTACAGGTTGAGGTTCAAGTTCACAACCTATTAGAAATATACTAACTACTGTTAGAACTATTTTTGTTAGACTCTTTTTTATGTTTAACATTCTGTTTAACCTTACTTTCTTTTTGTAACTTATGTTTAATTTTACTACGAACTTCCTGTTCAGCGTATTGCTCTTCCATCTCATCCCAATCTTCCCAGTTATCTACTTTTGGCATGTCCTTCTCCATTTAGTTGAATATACGAATAAAATCATATACTTGTCAAGCCTTTTTTTCCATTTTTAAGGCTTCGATTGTGTCTATAAATTCTGTTATTGTTAAGTCTACGTTCTGATCTGTTTTGATTGTGATTTCTGATAACATCTCTGGTTTTTCATTTATAATTTTATACAACGCTTTTAATCCCTCACTAGGCCAAAATTTACCAAAGCTCTCTTCACCGATTTCCACATGAGAACCGTTCAATAATAAATAGTAAGTCATAATTTGAAATCGTAACTTTTTAGTGGTTTTGATTTGATTAATTCATTTGTCTTATGTTCTAATGTTTTTATCTCAACTTGAAATATATCATGAGCAAAACTACCTACTTCATCATGTTCTTGTAATATCATAGGCATTTGAGATATAAAGTTTATATTTTCATTTGTAATTTGTGTACCATCAAACCTAACTATCACATCATTCTCTGGTTCAAGAGTAAGTGTATGTATCTTCTCTCTTAAATCATATTCAGTTTTCTCTTGTTCTTCTATTATATATTTATTCACACCAAGCCCTGTTGCATTAGAAGGCCTTTCATTATGTCCTACCCAATCACCATAGATATGACTACACCAGGGTTCTAATGCTCTCAATAGTTCTACATTACAATTAGTTACTACCAATCCAATATCATACTTAGGAAACACTATTGGTTTCATCATGGAATCATGCATTGGTGTAGTTCCCCACTTACGAATAAAATTCCTCATATTCCGACTATTCGAATATTTCCATTCATCACTATCCTTACCGACACCATCTCTGAATCTACTACCACGACTTGTCAAGTGATATACGAAACCATCCCATATTTGTCTGAACTGATATCCATTTAGATAAAACCTATTAAAGATATCTGAATCTTCTCTTGATTGTGGAATGAATAGTTGATCGTGTCCGTTCACATCAAAGTAATCATCTTTGTATAGTGCCCATGGCGCAAACACACCCTCAGTAAAATGTTCTTTTGTGTATAATTCTACATCTTTGTCAAACTTCTCTTCGTCAAACTCTTCGGGTTCAAATCCTAATGGTGATATTATCTTCTCTGGTCCGTCTGGATGTAGTGGTGGTTCTATTCTTGTAGCACTAACTACAGTTCCCTTTTCTAACTTACTTAGTATCTTCTTATCCATATCTTTAGATGGATACATATCAGCATGAAAGAACATAATCACATCGTTAGTTGCTAACTCTTCTGCTAAGTAATCATACAATACAGTCAAACCTAATCTATCTGGCCCTTCATTTCTGTAGATGGATAGGTTCTTGTTCTTCTTCTTTTCTTCAACCATCCACTCCCAAGTCCCATCAGTTGATGCATCATCAGCCATACAAATCTGATGTTCTTGACTACAGTTCTTTCTCAATCCCTCATATGCCCACTTGAGATATTTTAGGTTATCTCTTGATGGGATTATGAAACTAATCTTCTCCATTACAATGCCTCTATTTCTTTTTGTATTTGTTTAGCCCACATATCATGTTCATCTTTGTTAGGATGAATTGGATAATGTTCTCTGAATGTTCTACCGTCTTCTCTTACATTATCTTGAATGTGATACTGAAACGTTCTATCGTAATTAACAAATGATGGAAACAATTCTAAATCAATAGCTTTTTTCCAATGTTGAGGAAACCAACCAGAACCTACATATGCTTTCCAAACCTCTTCATCTGAATGTTTAGCTTTCTTAGGATTAGTTGGTATACCTAATTTACCCTTTAGTGCATTCAATCCAGATTCTAAAAGTCTACTATAACCATAATGACTTTGATTATATGGATCCTCAAAAGCAAAAGACCTAAAGAAGTAATAATCAATATTATTAGACTTTAGGAAGTTCTGTAAAAGTATTACATTATTAAAATAATCTTGGAAAGAACCTAACTCAGACCAATGAAGTTCATAATATGCTTTAGCCATATCTCTATCTTGTTCCTCTTCAGTTGATTTCAAATGGTGATCCTCTTTGATATTCCAATTATTTATTGGTATCCATTTCTGTTGCATAGGACTGTAGAATTCTGGTCTATCTACAGCTCCAGTCCAACCAATTAAAACAAATATATCATCCCATTCACTCTGATGTTCTAACAACCAATGAATTGTTACTCTTGATATTCTAGCATTAGAACCCTTCTTGATTGATAAATTTTGTACTCCATTAAACCCACCACTTGTAGCTAGTGTTGTTGCAAAGTTATCCATTCTTGGATTCTTTAACGTATCTCCATAAACCCAACTACATCCATTTGTTACTAACATCTTCTTATTCATTAGTTTCCTTGATGTATTCTATTATATCTTTTTTAGGAATCCAACCTAACACACTTTCAGCATGAGTTAATGCTCGCTCTTGACATAATGTTTCTCTCATTTCACCTGGCAACTCTTCTATATATTCTTTTGGATACTCACCAAAGGCATCAGCTATTTCATTAATAGAATAGTTTTTACCTCTACCAAATTCAAACTCTTCAAAAACGTATCTTGGATCAAGTTCAAATGCTCTAACTAAACCATCTACTATATCTTCAACATGCGTAAAGTCTCTTCTTTGTTCTCCATCACCTGTAATTGTTAATGGTTTATTATTTTTATATAAATTTTCAAATATACCAAGAACTGTACAATACTCACCCTCTGTAAGTTGGTGTGGTCCGTAAACATTGTAAAATCTACATATCGTAACAGGTAAATCATATATGTTAGAATACATTTCACATAATTGTTCACCTTGCCACTTTGTAAAACTATATGGATTAGAATATAAGTCTCCATGTTTTGATGACGATCCTGCATATACTACAGGAATATTTCCATTCTTTCTAGCCAACTCTAAAATATTCATAGTTCCAACAACATTACTTTGAAAAGATTCTATGGGTGTTTCAAACGATGGTTGTATTCTTGGTAGTGCTGCCAAATGGAATATTACATCATATTCACTATCTCTCCAACTTGGATATGTTGCAACATCTACATATATCCCAAGTGTATGTTTACTTGATATATCATAATCAAAATACTGACAACCCTCTTGGTGGTTTTCTTTTTTACCTGTAGAATAGTTATCAACTGAAACTACACCATGTCCATCTTCTAATAATCTTTTTATTAAATTAGTACCAACAAAGCCGGCACCACCTGTTACTAATGCTCTCATTGTTTACTCCAAAACTTATTCCAACGACTGAGATAGTGTTCCTCTGAATATTCCTCTTCCCACCTAACTCTAGCTAAAGTGGAACATTCATCGTAGAAACCCGGCTCTTCTTTTAGTCTGACTGCTAACTCACGAGCTTTATGTAAATCACCCAAGTCTACAGTCAAATTAGGATGACATATCTCTTGTGTGTCTAATCCTCTATAACCAATACAAGGAATACTATGCCAAGCACAATTCATAGCAAATGTTCCAGCAGCGTGTGTCCTCATTAAATGTATACCTACCTCAAATTGTTTTAGTGTTCCTATCCATTCTTTCCATAACTGATAGTTTAGATAATTTATATCATCTATCTGATTTTCCATCTTTTGTTTTCTACCCATTGATGGTGCATATATCTCACACTCGGGTTGAAATACACTAGCAACCATATACGAATCAAATCCACCATACCAACTAACGAAGTTTCCACCCATGATTACTTTGCCAGTTCCACCTTGACTCTTTGGTGTCATACCATCGGTGATCATCAGACTTCTCATCACAAATACTGGCTTACTTGTAATACCTCTGTAATATTTTTTATCACTTTCATTGTGTGCGAAGATATAATCAGCTTCCATCAAATGATTATGAAAATGAAATTGATGTGTCAATGGATAGTCTTGAAAATACCAATGAGGACCTTCTTGTTGTATTGCTATCTTATCACAATGTTGTTTTAAGGGTTTTAGGTTTATTTCTGGATTAGATTTAGGAACTATAACAATACCCAAGTCATAGTCTTGTTTTAACTTTGGTGCATGAACATTATAATGGTCAGCGTCTAATGCACTCATCCATGCAAACTCTGTTCTCATATTGTTATGATTTGTTCTATCTACTTTACCTTCCCATCCCATTTCTGTAAAATATGCTATTTTCATACTACTGCTCTTCCTTTCATTTCTTCCCAATCCTTATGTTTTCTAATCCAAAGATTGAGATTTCTAACTGCTTCTAATACTACAGTATGTCCACCTAACTTACCTGAAAGACTTATGATTGCTGACAAATCCTTTGGTAAACAATGTCCACCAAATCCTAAATCACCATCAGGACCTGGAACAGCCCAATGTGATTTACCAAGTCTCTCATCATATGTTGCATACTCTACTACTTTATCATAGTCTATCTTCAATGTATCACAAAACATTTTCATCTCATTAGCAAATGAAACTTTAGTTGCTAAGAAACAATTGATGAAATACTTAACCATTTCTGCATACATAGCATTTGTCTTAACGATAGTAGCATGAGGAAATACTTTACTGTAAACTTGTCTCAAGAAACTTGTACCTCTACGAATACCACCTAATATAATTCTACTCTGATTCTTAAAGTCTTCAATGAAATTCATCTCTGTAAGAAACTCTGGATTGAATATAACGTCAACACCCTTATATTTCTTATGTAATCTATCTGTAGTTCCTGGTGGAACTGTAGATTTAATTACTACAGTTGGTTTTGGGATATTAGCTGAGTCAACCCTATCATCTATATCCTTAACCACACTCTCAACTATATCTGTATGACAACTACCATCTTCATTCATTGGTGTTGGAACACATACAAATATAACATTACAAGTTTCAACCAACTCAGTCAAATCACAAGTGCTTTTATCCTCATCGTACTTATCATATGTCTCTAAATCGTAATGTGGTTTGAATCCAACCTTGATTGCAGTTCCCACATAACCTTGTCCTATTATTCCTATTTTCATTCGTCTCTTTCCATTATTTTAGTTAGTGCTTCACCTGTATGTGCTACAGCTGTTGATTCCTCAGAACTTTCCCATTCATCTAACATAGACTTCCCTCTAGCACATTCGTGTATCCAATCTGAATTCAAATAATGTAATCCTAAAAAACAAATCTGATTATAATGAAACAACCTATTGTATTTGTAATTGTTTAAATTTGGAAAGTCATTTCCCCAACTACTCATTTTTTTACCACCTCTGTATTCATATATACCTCTACCATCTTCTTTCTCTCCAACTTTCTTTGGTGCAACATATGCATCGTGTCTTGGTTCAAATCCACCTATCTCCTTAACAGTTTTATATAACATAACCATAAAACTTGGTCTAACACTACAAAGTTTATCAATTGGTTTATCGAATATATGTCTATTCTCAGGTTTAACATAATCAATTAACCTCATTCCATCAAATTCTTTCTTAATACCAATATCTAAAACTTTATTGTAATCATAATTTTCCACAAGATAGTTAGTACCATTTCCTATAATTTTTACCTTTTGCATCCCTTGAGTAGTTTCAACTTCTTCTGCTTCAAGAGATTTCTTACACATTTCAACAAAATCCCAATACTTGACAATCAGATCGTCATGCATAAAAAAGCACACATCATTATCATCTATATCAAGATGATTAATAGCTTGTTCATATGCACCATACTCTTCTCCACCATTTGGGAATACTTTATAATCAAACTTCTCTTTGATTTCATCTATCGGTTCTCTATGACAAGACCAAAACACATGAACCATATCAGGGTTAAGTCTTTGTAATTCGTGTAAACCATCAATTAAGCTTGATTGATTCATATGCCAACCACAAACTATAAATCTAATCATTATATAATTCCTCAAGTTCTGTTATAAAATCATCAACATAACCATCATAACCAAAAAACCTCTCTTGATTAAATAGTATCTTGTCTTCTACTTTTTCAAATATTTTTTTCAACTCTTTCTTTGAAAGTTTTAACAGTCTTTCAACTTGATAATGTACATGCTTTGTTCTTTCTTTCCAAGTTTCCAATTCATCATACGATTCATCAAATACATCATCATAAGTTTTAAATCCCATATCTCTTAAAACTTTTAAAGAATTTTTAAAACCAATTAAAATAAATGGATGACCATAATATAATGGTTTGGTTATCTTTTCACTAAAAAAGGATAATATCTTATCATTATTGCTAGCTTCCCAACCACCACCAGCTTCATTAACTATACTGAAATAAGAATCTTTATGAAAATCCTCTAATCGAAAAACGGATGGTTCATCACTTCTTTGAGTGCCAACTAATTTATTCATAGATATATTATCTATCTTTATTCCTCTACTTAAATCACTCAAATATCCATCATCTTTATATTTTTCAAGTTTATTTATTATATATTGTCTTGGTCTATTTTTAGTTCCATTTAAACAAATAAATTTTTTACTTGGTAATTTTTCTCTATCTCTATATCTCATAAACTCATAAGGATTATTACCTAACCCATCAATTAAATTTTCTCTGTCATGTAAAAAATACCAAGAAAATCCAATACAGTTAATTGGTTTTTCAAAATCAGTCTCCCCAAACCACTCAGTATAATTGTTATGCAAATTTAAATCAGAATTAACAAAAACAATTTTGCTTTCATCTAAATCTAATTCCTTACACATTTCATGTAAATTTCTTATATCAGATTCAAAGGGTAAATATGCTTCATGTTTCATCCAAAAAACCCATAAATTATTGTCATTAACATGCCCACCACTAATTAAACTTCTGTAATAATCTATATCATATTCTACTGGGTTACCAGAATCTAATATAAAAATAGAATTTTTACAAACTCTATCAAAAACTTTTTTAAGTTTAGGTGTTACCCAGTACATTTGATATTCTAATCTTTGTGGATGTTCAAACATTTTCCCACCACTTTACACCGTCTTCTATAATCTTCTCATAATAATATTCTTCTAATCTAATAATTTCACGAAATATTATTTTTTCACTTGGTTTAAGACTCATCTCATTAATATTGTCTGCAAATAAAAAACCACCTTTTATTTTATTACCATAAGTTTTATTTATATTGAGTAGTTGAAGTCTAATATATTTCTTAGTATTCGTATGATCTATAATAATTTTTTGACGATCACGAAGTCTTCGAAAACGGATATCTGAGGGTGGTATTTCTATACCAAAAAGAGCTTTAATTACTTCTGATAAATCTCTTAAAAGTACAAAACGTATCTTACCTGTTCTTTTTGCTTCATTATATTGTCTTACTAATAAGTCATTCGGCCAAGTATGACCATCAAACCACCATTCGTGATTGGAAGATTCATTAAACATTTGTGAGCATATTGAAAAACCAACATCCGTTATATCATTAACTTTTACTTCATTAACATAAGATCCTTCATGTAACTTTTCAAGAAATAATTTAAAATATTTTGATTCTTTTTTATTTATACTTAAAATATGTATTTTACTATCGTCAGCTCCAATAGCATATATATCATTATCTTCAACTATTAAATCCATAAAATCTTGAACTTGTCCTGAAAGAAATCTATTCCAGGGCATTCTAAATGGAACTATAATTGGTAAATCATTATTATAAAATTCAATTTCATATTCTTTTAAATCTCCTATATAATTTCTTAATGTAGTAGAACCTAATTTATTCTGTAATATAAAATTATATTTACCATCACCTAAAACATTATATTTAACCATCATACCATTCCTCATAAGTTCTCTTCATCCAATACTCTGCGTGTCTTTCATTCTTCGGTATAGCATTGAAATGAAATATATAACCTGTATCTTTGTATATTAACTCATCTTTAGACCAATCATTGTGACCTGGTATATGTAACATATTCTTTCTAAATAAATCTGTTAAGTTAAATCTCTCTGGTAGATAGTTTACTTTTATATCGTGTTGTTTTACTAAGAAGTTTACACAAGTCTGTCCTACTCCAGGTATGGGTAATCCATCATACTTTTCTTTGTTTCTGATTTCATACAATCTATCTACATTTTCTAAATAGAACTCTTGTATTGTTTTGAAAAATGATTTGTGTTCCTTGTTAGCTATGATAAAACCTGTATTGAAATACTCCCATACCTTTGGCTTCTCTACATCAGGAAACATATAATGTCCCCATGCATTTATACTTCTTGTAACCCATTCAAAGCAACCATTATTAACTACAGCAGTATATTCGTGGTTAGTTCTTTCAAAGAAGTTAGGACAATCAGGATGAACTATAGTATCTGCATCTATGATTAACACTTGATTATAATCTACATCGTTATGTTCTAATATATCAAACACCCATTCTCTCTGATATATAATTGGAAAGTTATTGTGATCCATAATAGGTTCAGTCCACTCAACTAACTTAACATCGTGTTTATCACACCATGTCTGCCAACTCTTTACTGAGTAATGATAAGGTGTCGACCTACCATTTCCTAAATCAATATTTGGTATAAATACTACATTCTTCATTGAGCTATCCTGTTTAAAACTTTAAACCACTCCTTACATCCTAAACTGTTTGGGTGTCCATCATCTTTCCAATATTTATGTTTGTTTCCTCTTACATACTTTTCAATACTATTTAAATAACTTTGAAAAGAATAATAATTTTTATCTTCTTTCCAACTCTCTACACTATAACGTGTTTTTCCATCAAACTTTGCACGTGATGATAAACGACGAGTATCTCCTATTGCCCATTTATCTAAATCTATCATCGAAAATATTTTTTTATATTTTTCTCTATATTTTTTAGCATATGAACTTAATAAATTATCCAACGAATCAAAAAATACATATTTTATATCATTGTCATTAAAAAATGATTGTAAAAAAATAATTTGTTCTAAATATTTCCTAAACATATCACTTTGATTTAGATAATATTTCATATGATATCTCCAATGTTTAGTATCAGACCAAGCTTGTTTTTCAAGACCCATTCTCATATATTTCTCTTTAAGATTATTATATACTTCAAATCTAACAAAATCAGTCCATCCCACATAAAAAACAGTATCATCAAAATTATCTAATCCTATCTCTGAAACAACTTCTATAATTTTTCTAACCATATTTTCATTACTTGTTCCTGTATCCGCCATGTTAGTATATTTTATAGTATCTAACTGACTCGTTGGATATTGTTTATAACCATGTTCGTGATAAGCATGTGATGGTACAGTAATAGAACTAATATTTTTCACTCTATTGCAAGTACAACCAATATTTTGATATGGATTATCTCCTGATAAAGGATCAGGTTTTTCAGAACAAGTATGATGTTGTATGTAATCATACATATTCCAAACATAACTACAACCACATAAGAAAACTTTTTCCATCAAGCTTGTAATCTTTCTACTAATTTATTAGCTGCTTCAACACAAGTTCCTATCTTACCTGAAAATATAGTATAAACATTGTGAGCTACTTGATTAACAATAGTTGGTCTTGCATCATCTTCATCTCTATATGGTAATACAGTTCTGATAGTAAACATAGAACCAATGTGTTCTAACTTATCGAAGTCTTCAAAGAATTCCATACCAGCTTCTATGAACTTATTTATCTTAGTAACGTGTGGTTCATGAACAATACCAGTATTGATATAAGCAGCAATATATTTATTTAACACCATCGGATAATGTCCTACATTAGTAGAATGTATTGCGTGTTCAACGTGTCCTAAAACGTGATATCCATCTTTATATGGATCGAGACACATAAAAGGTCCATCCATTACAACTACACTTTTATTCTTATATTGTTCTGGCAATTTAACTACAGGCTTCTCAACCACTTCATACTGATATTGTATTGGTTCATCTACTAAATCATTAATCTTTGCATATGCAGCAATCACGATATAATCAAAATCTTTGAAATCTTCTTCTGTAGTCTTCTTACCACGAACTACTTTTACACCAGCACCTTTTATCTTTTGTATAACTTGCACTCTAAGTTTATCACTATCAAATAATTCTTCATTTACTTCAACAGTTAAATCTGTTCCAAGAAATGGTTCACATATATTATAATCTAATCCCATTTCTTTTACAAACTTTATATAATCTTCACTTGATACCAATGAATCACGAGATGATATAGCATAAAAATGATTTACACCATCTCCGTTGACTACACTATCTCCATACTTTCTCTTAAACGATTTCAATCCATCTAAACATTCTTGTGCAGTCTGTTTACTTCTTGGATAGTGGTATCCTCTATGTAACCTGTATTGATTTATATCGGATGCTGCCATTATTAGATGGTTTAACTCTTCGTGCAAAGTTACATTGAAACCTGATGTTGCTAATGCTATACTAGCTGTAGTTCCAAATATCCCACCACCTACTACTAACACTTTTGGATAAAACTCTTTCTTAACTATTTCAGATAGTTTGATTGCGTTTAGTGTCATCTTTCTGTTCAATTCATAATCACCTGCATTTGAAAATACAAACTCAAACATTGTTCTTAGTGGACTATCAGCACTATACGTCATGTCGTGTTTATTAATAGTATGTGTTACTGCTCTACTATTACCATAAGAAAACTCTGCAACTCTACCATCTTCTAATTCTATCTCAAAGTTATTTAAATCACCTGTAATACTTTTTACATCAATATCATCATCACCAACCCACATATAAAAATGGTGGTATGCTAATCTATCAATATAATTTTTATCTTTTTGATTTGGTTTCTTCCAAATAAATTTGTTGGTATCTTCAATTATAAATTCATCTTCTTTTCTCCAACTAAACACATCATCAACGTACAGTTTAACACCAAAGAAATCAGCAAGAGAGAATAATGATTCAGCACTTCGTTTAGTCAAAGTCAATGGTTTTTCACAGAATACGTTCTTTCTTTGACTTAACCAATACTCCACTTGTTCGTTATGTAAATCATTTGGTGTAGATATGATAATCCAATCTGCATCGTTTGGTTCTACGTACTCCACCATATCATTGATATTTTTATCAATAACTGATCCCCAATAACCTTTTCCTATTATGGAAACTTTTACCAACTTACATCCCAATCTTTAAATTCTGATGCTATACAATCTACTTTGTAATCTTTTCTACCACCAACTACTTCCATAATTTTATTTATAGCAGTATTTCTAATACCATTCAATCCATGAGTTAACATAAGATTATCTGAACCCTTTTCACCCTTACGAACTTGTGATTCATTATACCAAATGTGTGCATTCATTTGTGATAGAACAACTATAGCTCTGATAACATCACCTGTCAATTTACCTTTGTGTTCTTTCAATAACATATCTATATCATGAACCATATCACTCATCTCTTTAGCATAGTTCTTTTTGTTCTCTGGTATGAAAACTTCCTTTAACTGATGTATGCTAAGTCTATCTATTAGTTCACCTAATGTTGGTAAGAACTTTCTCTGTTTAGCCATTGTCTTCTCCTAATTTTTTAAATTTGTTTTGATTTTGTCCTAATACATTATCTAAATTATACTGACAAGTTTCGTGATTACTCATCCATTTGCTATTGGATTTTCTCTTTTCCTTGTTAGTCTTCATATCTTTTTCACCCTTTACATATTCTCTTTTTAGTGGATGATTTCTGTTGTGAACCTTTAATAAGTTTCTAATTATAAACTGAACAAATGCAGGTCCCATTATCTGCTGAGTTACATTCTGAAAACCTGTATCTTCACCACACGACCAAACACCATGTGGAACATTACAACCATTTTTAATCAAGTCTGTAGATATAACTAATCCACTACCATCGAATCTTGGATATCTAATCATTCTTAAATCTACTGCTTCAGTCTCATCATTTATTGCATTCATTTCATCTACGTTCATAGTGTACCATATACTTGAAGGATCGTCTTGCCAAGTGTTATGGTGCATTTCGTGATAGGTAGAGTTATCAAACTTAGGATGTTGTAGTATCTTCCAACTGTCATCCCACATCTTTCTAACACCATAAGTTGCAACATACTTGTTTATGTTTTGTGATTCAGCATACTGACTGACTTGTTCTAATGATGGGAATAATTCTCTTGGCATCAAACAATCTGACTCACCCCATATGATTAAGTCATAATCCATACAGTTATTATAGTTCAAGTCTCTACGATAATCACCGATAAAATATGGTTTGTCGTTATCTTCATAATATTCTGTCTCTACTTCTACACCATAAGCTTTTAAGTGTTTTTGTATAGCTATCCACTTATCCACAATCTCATCTTTTCTTGTAGGGTTATCAAACTTCTCAAAATACTCAGATAGATTAAGACAGAAGTGAAACTTAACATTCTCTTTATTGTCTATAACCTCTAATGAATTTACACAACTATCTACGAACTCCCCAACCATATCAATTTCATAGAACATTACGTGTGTTCCGATTATATATTTTTTATTTAATTTCATAGTTCTTTCCAAAGTGTTCCCAATATGCTTGCATCACTTGTGTTCTCATAGTCTTTTCAAATCCATTGAAATGCCACAACCAAGCAGTATCTACAAACATAAAGTAATTCAATATTTCTTTTCTCATCATATGAGTTAGATTCCATCTCTTTGACATCAACTCAAACTCCACATCTCTATTTACCATGTAGTTTACAGGTGTTTGGTCTGAACCTTTCTTTAGTGTCTTGTGTTGTAGATCTAATATGTGTTTTTCATTTGTCTCATAAAATGATGTTATAGTTTTACATAAATCTTTGTGTCCTTTGTTCATCAGTATAATACCACAATTAAAGTAAGTTTCCCAATCAACCTTTGTATCAGGAAACATATGTTGATATCCCTCTATACTCTCTTTCAACCAACCTAAGTTATCATTATCAACACAAGCTCTGAACTTACCATTTGCACACTCTTCAAATATGTTTGGTGCGTTCCAATGTATCATTGTATCTACATCAACCATAAAAATGTTATCGTATTCTACATTATTACTTTCTAATATATCGTGAACATACCATCTCTGCCAAGTAATTTTCATTTCATCAGGGTTTCTTAGTGGTGTATCCATTACCATCAACTCAGCACCTATCCTATTTGCATAATGTCTCCAAGTACTTAAAGATAACTCTTTATAATTGTCTACGTCTGATAAGTGTTTTGATGGTACACAAGGAATGAATATAATATTTTTAGCCAAAGTGTTCTTCACTCTCTACCAATATTTTATCTATTTGGTATTCATCCAATGGTTCTATATAATTTGGATGTGATTTAATATCTTCGGGATGATCGAAATCACAAAACCTTATCCAAGCATGAGTTAAGTTAGGATCTAATGGTGGATTAGGTCTAACTCTTATTCTCTTATACTTAAACTCAGGAACTTTTGACATTGAACTCAAGAAGAAGTTCCAATATTCTGGATTTCTATTTAGTTGTGCAAGTCTCATCTCAGCGTACTTACCAGGTCTGAACCATGCATAATGATAGGTTATCATTTCTAAGTCTTCTAACATAGGATACTTTTGTGTCATAAAATTCAATAACACATCTTTATAATAATCATCAGTTCCATATTTGATAACAAATCTTCTTTGTCTACCTGTCTCAGCTTTGAAGAATGGTTTTAATGTCTTCTCCTCTGCATAGTATTGATTTGCTATGAAGTCAACCCAAATAGTTTTCAACCCTTGATTTGGTTCTAACTTATTACAAGCTTCTTCTATTGTATCAGCATCATCTTCGTGATGAAATACATCTCCCTCATACGGGAATATCAAATCACCCTCTTCTATCTCTATACCAAAATCACTAAAATTACTACAACCATGATAATAGTTAGTTGGTGCATCTGTAGATTGGTAATCCATAGTATTCAACATTATCTTTGTATCTTTGTATTTCTTTTGTGCATCTGAAATAACATCTTGTAGTTCTTCATAATCAAAACCACGTTTACCATCTAAAGTATATTTGTTTACAAAATCATTATCTACGTTAGTAGTACTTTCAGGACCACTTGGAAACATACCCTCATTATATAAGATATAATCAGGATTAATTGATTTAATTATGTTTGGTATCTGTAACTTTACAAGATGTGTATCGTTAAAGATTGGTGCTATTACTATCTTCTTCATTTTTCCAATAGGAATAAATCCCTTTTTCTAATTCATATTCTTTCCAAACAAATCTATCTCTGTTTGGTTGTTTCTGTGCCCATTTCCACATCTTTGCTAATCCATCTTCAAGACTTGTCTTATGTTCAAACCCTAACATTCTTACTGACTTATCCCAAGTGGAATATGCATAATGTGCTTCGTGTCTCATTTCGTGGTAATCGGGTTGTAAGTCTGTTTCTGTAACCTTTAGTAGAGTATCACATGCTTCTTGAATACTGACTTCATGAATACCACCTAAGTTTATTATCTCACCAACACACTCATCCTTTTGACTTGCATTCCAAAATGGAACTAAAGAATCATCTACATAACTAAATGCTCTGACTTGAGAACCATTACCAAATATTGTTGGTGAATAACCATTGATTATTTGCCACATCCAAATACCTAATACATTTCTGTACTTATCCCATATGTTTTGATTTTTACCATAGAAGTTATGTGGTCTAACTATTGTGTAAGGTAGTTTATGTTGTTCGTATGCTACTCTTAAATCTTGTTCAACTGCATACTTTGCTATACCATAAGGATCGATTGGTCGTGGTGTCAACTCTTCTGAAAATGGTGGATTATATATGTTACCATATACTGACATTGAACTTGCAAATACAAATCTCTGAACATCATGTTTGATTGCGTGATTGATTAAATTTGTAGATGCTAATAAATTATTCTGATAGTTGTATTTTCGAATGAATGGACTCAAACCCTCAGCAGCGTATGCTGCAAAGTGATAGATGATATCTATCTTGTGTTCTTCAAAGATACTATCTAAGTTAGCAGTTGATAAATTTTGATAATAACATTTTACTTCACTTGGAATATTCTCTTTGTAACCACCACTTAAATCATCAATACCAATGACATTAAAATCAGTATTCTTTAATATCCAATCTGCTAGTCTTGAACCAAGTAATCCTGCTACTCCTGTTATTAAAACATTCATTTTTTTACCTCAACCATATCCTTAAATAAAATATCTATCTTATTCTTATTGTTAGCTCTACCCTCATTTGATTTTCTTAATCTTTTCTCTTCCATCAGTACAACTTTTAGTCTAGCTCTATCTGATTCACCAATATGAATATCATTGGTTATCAAATCTTCCAACTCTTCTACGATAGAACTTGAATCAAAAGTTCTCTTCTCACCAACGTATTGATATTCACCTGATTCAAAGGATTCTTGTAACAATTGTGATATCTTCTCTTTTATCATATCAATAGCTACTTCTTGATGATGTATCTTCTGTAAGTCTTTCTCTTTCTTGAAGAAATACAACTTAATATTCTCTGTTATCAGTCTATCGAAATATGCTGATAACGTATCTATGTTAGATAGTCTCATTTAATCCTCAAAGTATTTGTTAACCCAATATATAACATAGTCTATGTCTTCATCTGTCATAGCAGGATGACAAGGTAGACTGATTAAAGACTCCCAAATACTATCTGCTACAGGATAATCTCTGTAATTGGACTGTCTTAAAATACCATACTTATGTAATGGTTTAAAATGAACTGAAGTATGAATATTCTTATCAGCTAAATAATCAATTAAACCGTCTCTACTTGCAGTTATACCACCACTCATATCAGGAGCATAACTTCTATATTCTGGCACTCTAGCAATATAATACTGAACTGTATCTGAATGTGGTGGTCTCTTGATTTCACTAAACAATCTTTCATTGTATTGATTTTGAATATGTTGACGTTTATCTAAGTGACCAGGTAGTTTCTTCATTTGTTCTAAACATATAGCTGCCATAATATCAATCATATAATATTTGTAACCAAGAATCTCTACTTGATAATCCCATGCATAACCTGGCTTACCACTTTGACCTTGAGCTCTACTCCAAGTAGAAGATACACCAAACCAAGTCATATCTTTTACTTTACAATATAAGTCATAGTCATCAGTTGTAATCATACCACCATCACCACAAGGCATTGTCTTTACTGCTTGAAATGACCAAACTGCACAATCACCTTTCTTACCAGCTCCCTCTGTATAACAACTATGAGCAGTATCTTCTATAATGAAACCATCATAGAACTCTCTAATCTCATCTATAGGTGCAGGAATACCAGCCATGTTAACTGCTATTAAACAATCTGAATTTCTTTTTAATCTATCTTTAACATCTTGAGGATCAATATTCAAATCCCACTCTTGAACATCAACAATATTAGTTGTACAATCATTCCATAGTGGAATTTGTGCAGTTGCTATAAACGACATAGTAGGATTGATGACATCTATTCCCTTAAATCCCTTAGCTTTCATAACTAAGTCTTGTCCATGTGAAGCCGATGTTACAGCTACTGCATATTTAGCACCAACCATCTCAGCAAACTTTTCTTCAAACTCTGCTACTTTAGGACCTTTTCCCCACCAACCACTTTCAATCACTTCTCTAAGTGCTTGTACTTCTTCTTCTCCACCAAGAGGTCTTAATACAGGTAACATTGTATCTCTAATCTTCATTTTCTTCCTCCTGAAATACTTCAAGCATTAATACATTAGGATCGTGTATCAATATCATACGACCCTCTTTAGTAAAGAACTTAGTAAATTGTCCTTGTTCAATAGTATCTGTATCTATGTTTCTAATTGTTTTTCTATAACCACCCTTAAAGTGTATAATCTGAGTTACGTACTTCCCTTGTTTAGTTACACTTGACTCAAGATTCTTCATAGTCTTTTTCTCTTTTTCTTTAGGTGTTTGAGACCATCCTAATTCACTACCTGATCGAGTAGCTTGTTGTTCAGGAGTACCATATGCACCTTTAAAATACTCCATCATTTTATCAATTTCTTTTTCATCTTCTATTTTTTCAAAAACCGCGTCTGACATCTTAGAATTTTCCAGTGCTATTTTATCAAGTTGTTCCTTTTGATTTTTTGACGGTTTCTCTTCACTCTTTTGTCCAACTCTAAGTCTATCTGGTCTGGTAATCATATTTCTTGAACCTGCCCAATGATGATAAACCAGATTATCATAAATTGCAAAATATAATGGATGTAAATTAACCTTATTAGTTCTTGTCAATGCATAATATTTGTATTTACGTTCTGATAACCATTGTATGACTCCACCCCACCAATTATTATTTTTATCTTGAATAAATTGTCTAAGATAATCAGTTAAATTATCTTCTAATATATGTTTAGCTTCAAACATCATAAACATTGGATGTGGTATATAATACAATGGATCTCTATCCCATTCATGCATTGGTTCTTGTGCTGATATAAATGGATACTCTTTTAACCTTTCAGTTAAAAAATCTGATATAGGTGCTATTGGAAAAGCATCTGAATCTAATAATAATATTTGGTCTGTTGGTTTTAATTCTTGATTCATCACAAGATAATCTATAAGTTTACCCATTGAATGTACCCAATGTTGTGCACCTGGTATAGCACCATCAAACTTATCTTTGTGTTTATCATAAACTACTGTGGTGTCAGTATACTTACCACTCGGAACATCTTTTTCATATTTCCACCCATCTAATCCAGGTTGGTCTCCTAATCTTGCATAAACCTTATATGGTTCTGAAATAAATCTTTCTATTTGTCTTTTTTGTATATCAATCCACTTATCACCTAAATGTAATGTAAGTATATATAACACTAACCAACCTCCTGTATCAAATCAAATCCCCATTGTTCTTGGGTAATCTTGTTAAATGGATAACCTTTATATCCTCTCATTTTGATAAATTCTTCAACACCTCTTTTACCCTCTTCTTTTATCTTCCTATTGTCTTCTAAATTTCTATGTGCTGATTGTTTTAACATATGCATTCTACTGAAATAAAATCTTGGTTCTGCAAAGTTATAACCATGTATATCTACACTATAGTTATAAACCAAATCATCATCATCTTTACAACCAAAGAATCTGAACTTATCACTATTTGGTGGAAATGGATGTATCTCTTTTGGTAACTCTATATTTTGTTCTTCTATCATCTTTCTTAATTTACTACTAAATACTAAATCTAAATCACCATTCTTGTTCTTTCTTGCATCTATACCCATAACTGCTAACATAGCACTATTACAAATTGCATACTCTTCTTTTGGAAAACCCATCACATCCATCAATTCAATATAGTTTACATACCTTAGTGGATTTTCAGCATTTCCTTTAAATATTTCTCGTGATGGCATATAGAATGGTATGTATTCTTTACCATTAAGTAATCTACCAATCATAGCGACTGCTCTATGATATCCATGTTTAAGAAAACCACCAAAAAAATTAACAGGATCATCAATCAAAGATACTTGTATCTCTTCATCCGTCATCATCTCTAAAGAATCATAATATTCCTTAGTCATGTTTTCCCAACCTCTTTGATGATGACCTTCAACTTTTCTTCTAAACTCAGCCCACATACAGTTCCAATACTGATGATTCTTACCAGTTAGTTTCTTTGCTGCCTCTTTCATATTTTTCATATTTGAAAAGTATTTAACTGCTTCTCTTACAGTTTTAATCTTTTTGTCATTATGAATTATTTCTTTACCACCACTACCATGTTGTAATTCCATATCTAAAAAATATTCTAAATTAATAGGTACTGTAAGTAAGAAATTTTGTAGAAATTGTTGATAATTTTTATGTGCCATAAAATCGCTAAAGAATTTTGGTGATTCTAAATAATCTCCATCTACTCTATCACCAGCATTTTCTCTTGTATATGTATTATAATGATGTTGCTTTAAATCATAATACTCTTCAACTGAATATATACCCTCTAAATCTATCAATGTTGGTTTACCCTCAAATTCATATGTATGATATTCACAAAAATCATAAGAAAAATGTTTACTCTCAATAGTTTTCATTTTTATTTTGATTAATATTTCGTCAAAATATGTTTGAGATTTATCTGTAAGTCTAACTAAATTTTGTTTAAGACTATCTTCTTTTGTAAATAATTGCTGACACTCTTTGGTTATGTAACCTCTACAAATATTATTTTCATCATAAATTAATCCAACAAAATTTGGTACGATTGTGCTATCATAGAAACCACTTGCGAATGCAGTTGGTAATGTATTTGCTCTGATATAATCTTCATCCCACACTTTAACAAAGTATTCATCTGTTTGATAGATAGTTCTGTTGTGGTTTTCACTGCCCCAACGACTATCTTTGTGTTTGACTTTTTTGTAACTATTGAATTCTAAATCTTCATATTTGAAAATATCATAAACATCTCCAATCAAAGATTCAAACTCAAATATCTTTGTAAAATTCATTAGTTTCTGACGTTCATCTCTCTGCTAAAGTTTTCATTGTAGAATAAATTCTGCTTTTCTTGTTTTTTTATTGTTTTAGGATGATACAAACTTAACTCTTCGTGTGGTGGTAAGTGTGCATATGTTTTAGATCCAGTTATATATTCGTGAAGTGGTCGTGTCCATCTTATATTCTTATCGTTACGAAATACTCTTGCTTGATAATCAGGATAATTAACCCAACCTTTTTCTGATACTCTCCAACCCCATTTTTGAATGTGTTCTTCTTTCATATCCTCAATTGTATTTACACGTGGTATCCACACCAAATCAACATCATTCATTTCTAATATTTGTTTTATTTGTTGAAGTAATATTTCATTTGGATATTCATCAGCATCTATATGAAAGATATAATCACCTGTTGAGTTTTCTATAACTGAATTCTTTTGTGCTGAAAAATCACCTTCAAGTTTTCTTTGGTAAACCTTAATAACTTTCATATCATCGTGTCCATATTGTTGACACCAACTATCCAAGACAAATCTTACTCCATCATCTTCACCATCAACACAAATAACTATTTCATCTTCAGGATCTGTTTTGTGGATTAATATTTCTAATAACCTGTTTAGTTCATCAGCCTCATTGTGGACTGTGATACCATAACTAATCTTCATCTAATTTACCTAAATATCTTGGTGCAAGTATTTTTCCATAATCATATGCTAAAAGTCTAACTTGACTCATATTTGCCATTTTGTATGTTCTATAAGCCTCATCTACTAATCCTGCAACCTTTGTTAATTTTACATCATAAAATTTAAGTGGATCTCCTCTACGTTCTCCTAATTCCCATTGACTCTCATTTATAGCACCTACGCCAACAATGTTTGCTAATCTCCGTAAATGTTGATCCGAAACCATATCCATACTTAAACCATGAACTTTTCTAACACTTAAACTTCCACCATATGGATAGATTCCTGTAACTATTGCTAAAACTTCTTGGTTTGGTTGAGCATCTCCAGATTTAGCTACTTTTTTATATCTAAATTGTAACATTTGACCTGATTCAATTTTGGTTCTCGCTATAGTCTTACGAGCTGATACTCTTGATTTATGTAAGGATAAAAATGCCACTATTTATCCTTTATCTCTTTAATTTGTTTTTCTTGTCTCTTTAATTTCATAGTTAACTCCTTTACCTGTTTCCATTGTTCTTGTGTTTCATTAAAACCAACACGATTCATCAATTGAGATAACATTCTAGTATGCTCAGCTTGATAAATATATAAAAATTTAATTATAGAATATCTACCCATCCCCTCTTCATCACCAACATATTTTATTGAGTCTACTTCATGACTTGTACTTGACGGCATAATTACAAATCTATTTCTTTTAACTGATATCTTTTCGTCAAAATCTGGAAAATAAATATCTCCACCTTCAAATGATTTTGGCTCTTCCCACAACCAATACATTATTGATATTACCGATATATCTTTATGTCTTTTATAATAATCGGAATTTTCGTAATATGAAGCAAATGTACTATCTAAATTTACATGATTAATTGCATCATAAAACCAACTCAAACTTTTCAACTTCTTTTCTAAATGTTTGTCTTGATAAATATTATGAAGTGTACGCATTATATACGAATCTTCTCTACTATTATAAACCGAATCCAAACTAATTGAACGATTCTTTTTAGTATCTATAGGATCTGTACCATCATATATTTCTGGCTCTTGATACTCCATTTTAGGTCTTAAGGTGTGCAATTCATTTAACATCGATCTTACTTCAATCTCAGAAAAATAATTATCTACCACTAAATATGGTAATGTTTTTGTAGATGGTATGTACTTTACCATTTTCTATCATTTATCCTTTTTATTCAAGTCTTGAATTATACCCATATCTTGACATGCTTTGAAAAATTCATGCTTACCATAAGTCTTTGCATTTTCCACATCAAGTCTCTTATCATAATTATCATATAGTCCTCTCATATCTTCAGG
>Ga0209992_10001113_pt1 | contig 30355 bp, 25 predicted proteins | sample 2SBtaG_2_FD_182564 | JGI IMG/M metagenome (GOLD analysis project Ga0209992, IMG submission 182564) | Deep subsurface microbial communities from Kolumbo volcano to uncover new lineages of life (NeLLi) - 2SBTROV12_ACTIVE470 metaG (SPAdes)... | ecosystem: Environmental > Aquatic > Marine >... | reverse complement strand
TGAGCTGATGCGACCGGCTTGGAGTCCATGATTCACGATATGGCAGACCGCCACCCGAGTGGCGGCAATCTGCCCCTATACCTGCACAAACTATCCGAACAGCCTCTGAGGGCGTCGAAGAGCACCTCGACGCCCTTGTAGTAGACGAGCCGCCCGACGAAGAGCAGCCGCAGAGGACCATCGTTGGGTCGTGGGGTCGGGCGGGCTGGGGCGACCATCTGAGGCGACACGCCGTAGGGAGCCAGCACGACGCGCTCGGACACACCGGACAGCTCTGGCGAGTCCGCCAGGATCCTCGAGGACGCAAACACACGCCCGCACCGTTGAAGGGCCGCCCGCTGCGCCGGTCCGAAGATGGGCGCCAGCAGACGCTGTTTCCCGAGCTGGGCGTGGAACGACGCGACGACCGCCCCCGCGCTCGTGTTGCGCAGCACCCCGAGCTCACCGAGTGGGAACGGAAGGTGGAGGTGGACGATGTCGGCGTCGAGCCGAGCCGTCTCGGTCACCACGCGCGGCGAGAGAGGCATGCTGAGCGCCCGACCCCACTCCCGCACCCTGCGGACCGTGACGCCATCGGAGCGCTGATCGGTACGCGGGGAGCGAACGCCGGCAACCAGCAGCTGCACGTCGTGACCGCGAGCCGCCGACGCGGCTGCGAGATCGCCCATGTACCGGGTGATCCCCGCCGCGACGGGTGGGTGGGCGTCCTTGAAGACGTGCACGATCCTCACCCTCTGCACTGTCGGCAGAGATCCGCGGTCGTGAACGAGAAGTCCGTACCTGGACACCCGGGAGACACTTGGTCCAATCCTCACTTCGGTTCTGAGGGTGCCGACAGGTGTCTGGTGGCAAGCCAGTTCACTCCCCCAGACGGGGGCTCCCGCGTCAACCCGCTGACAACCCGCTCACGGCACGCCGTGATCGCGGTCGCAGCGTGGGTCGCCGCGGTATCAGCCGCCTCCTCATTCACCGGACACGCGAGCGATCTCACCGTGGTGCTGATCGCCGTCGTGGCCGTGAGCGCTGGCGCGATCGCGTTCTTCTTCGGCGAGGGTGAGGCTCGCGTCACCTTCGGCGGTTGGCACAGCCTGGCCCACCTCGGATCGGCGTCCGTCGTGACCGCATCGACGATCGTGAGCATCGACGCGCTCATCGTCCCGATGGTTCGTCTGAGCACGGTGCTGGCCACCGGCGTCGCGGCGACACTCCTCATCGGGCTCGTCCGCTTGCTCACGCGTCACGATCGGTGGACGAGGGCCCGAGCCGATGCGCCCCGCGTGATCATCTTCGGGGCAGGAGCCGGCGGCGAGATGGCGCTCCGGGCGATCGGTTCGGATCCCGAAGCGTCGTACCGACCCATCGCCGTTCTCGACGACGATCCCCGCCGGCACGGGCGGCGCGTCGAGGGTCTCAAGGTGATCGGCGGGCGCGAGAAGGTCCCGGAGCTCGTGGCTCGAGGCGCGAGCGTCTTGGTGATCGCAGTTCCGAGTGCCGAGGGTCCCACCGTCACCGATCTGTTCGACCTCGGTCAATCGCACGGTTTGCAGGTTCGGACCCTCCCACCCAAGCGCGACCTGTTCGATCGCACGGACATGTCGCTCGAAGAGATCCGCGAGCTCGGCGAGGCCGATCTCCTGGGTCGGCGCCGAATCGACACGGATCTCGCGTCGATCGCCGGTTACCTCACCGACCGCGTCGTCCTCGTCACGGGGGCTGGCGGTTCGATCGGCTCGGAGCTCTGTCGGCAGATCGCCACCTTCGAGCCGGCCCAGCTCGTGATGCTCGATCGCGACGAGTCGGCCCTCCACGCGGTGCAGCTCAGCATCGAGGGTCAGGCGATGCTCGACACCGAGTGTCTCGTGCTGGCCGACATCCGCGACCGGCGCCGCCTCGAGCGAGTGTTTGCGCACTACCGGCCAGAGGTGGTGTTCCACGCCGCTGCGCTCAAGCACCTCCCTCTGCTGGAGAGGTATCCGGGAGAGGGTCTCCAGACCAACGTGCAGGCAACGGTCAACGTGCTCGATCTCGCCGCGCGGTTCGGCGTGTCGCGTTTCGTCAACGTGTCGAGCGACAAGGCCGCCAACCCGATCTCGGTTCTGGGGTACTCCAAGCGGCTCAGCGAACGCCTCACGGCGCACTACTCCGAGACCAACTCCGGCAGCTACATGAGCGTCCGGTTCGGCAACGTGCTCGGTAGCCGCGGCAGTGTGCTCACCGCCTTCCACCAGCAGATCCTCTCGGGTGCGCCGCTCACGATCACCCACCCCGACGTGGCGCGCTACTTCATGACGGTCGAAGAGGCCGTCGAGCTCGTCATCCAAGCGGGCGCCATCGGAAGCAACGGCGATGCGATGGTCCTCGACATGGGCGAGCCGGTGAAGATCGTCGACATCGCGCGCCGGTTGGCGAACCAGGCCGGACGCGACGCCAACATCCGCTTCACGGCCCTACGGCCCGGCGAGAAGATCGTGGAGGACCTCTTCGGTGACGAGGAAGCCGTCACTGCGACCGGTCACCCCAAGATCACCGCAGCAGCTGTGCCGAGCATCGCGCCGATCCTGGTCGACCGAGCAGACCCTCACGCCGAGCCACAGCACGTCACAGACGAGCTCATTCGGCTCACCTTCATGCCCAAGCGCGTTGCCAGCGACTTCGGGATTCCGGACCCGGTGACTTCGTTCTGACGTGCACCTGATCGCCCTTCCCGTCGCGCTGGTGGTGAGCGTCATCTGCACGCCCCTGGTGATCCGGGTCTTGCTGGGACGCGATGTGATGGATGTGCCCTCCGCGCGCAGCTCACACGATCGTCCGATCCCCCGCGGCGGTGGCGTAGCCGTGGCGGTCGCGTCGGTCTCTGCGCTGATGTTCGGGTGGGCGATCACCGGCACGGGAAACCAGGCCCTTCTGGTCGGAGCGCTCGGCTTCGGCCTCATCGGCCTCGCCGACGACGTCCGCAGCCGCTCCACGGTGCCCCGCCTCGTCGCCCAGACAGTGGTGGCCGTTGCCAGCGTCGCCCTCCTGTGGCAGCACGTCTCGCTGTCGCCGTCCCTGCTCATCATCACCGGCGCCGTGGCTGCGGTAGCGCTCGTGGCGTTCGTCAACGCCTTCAACTTCATGGACGGCATCAACGGGATCAGCGTCGCTCAGTCGGCGGTCGGTGGTCTGGCCTGGATGGTGATCGGCCTCACCGCCGACGTGGACCAGCTGGTCATCGGAGGAGCAGCTCTCGCGGGCGCGGCACTCGGGTTCGCACCCTTCAACGTTCCCACGGCCCAGGTGTTCCTCGGCGATGTCGGTGCCTACTTCCTCGGGGCGACCATGGGGGTGCTCGCGCTGATCGGGCTGGTCGAGGGTCTTCCACCAGAGGCCGTGATCGCTCCGATGCTGATCTACCTTCTCGACACCGGAACCACCCTGCTGTGGCGGGTCCGCAATGGCGAGCAGTGGGACCAACCCCACCGCCAGCACGTCTACCAGCGCCTGACCGACGCCGGCTGGTCGCACGTTCGAACCGCTCTCTTCGCCGCGGCGATCATCGGGCTGTGCGCCCTGCTCGGCGGCCTCACCGTGGGTGGCTCCCGGACGGCCCGAGTGATCGCGGACGTGGGCCTGGTCTTGGCAGTGTTCGCGTACCTCGACTGGCCAGAGGACGCCCGCAGCGGGCCCGAGCCCTCGGTGAGCTGAGCCGGGTCAGCTGATCCGGGCGGTCGCCTTGTCGTCGATGACGAACCCCTCGCCCACCAGCGTCGCTCGCAGAGCCTCGCGGAGTGGCGTGGTCCCGAAGGCCGGGAGGAGCATCTGCAGGCGCCGGACCGACGCCTGCAGAACAGGGCGATCGCTCGCCCGCACCTTGTCGGGGTCGGTTGCAATCACGAGGTCGCGTCCGAGCAAGGAACCCATTTCGTGAACGATCTCGCGGGCGGTGTAGCTACGGCCCGTACCGAGGTTGACCGTGAATGAACCCTCCGGCCCGTCGGTGAACATGCGGAGGGCCCGCGCCATGTCACCCGTGAAGATGTAGTCGCGTCGCGTGTCGACGTTGCCCAGCGGGAGCTCATTCCCGTCGCGCAGGTAGTCCAGGATGTCGGGAACCAGGTGCGGATTGGTTTCACCGGGACCGAGGGCGTTGAAGAACCGACCGACGACGACGTCGGTCTCCGGGCACCGGCGTTGGTGGAACTCCATCAGCTGCTCGCCCATGCGCTTCGATGCGCCGTAGATGTTGTTGGGCTCCACCGCATCCACCTCGACGTGCGCATGGGGGGCCGGCTGGTAGACGTCGGCGGTCGATGCGAACACGATCCTCTGCGGCTCGACGGCGACGAGCGCGTCGAGGAGGTGCTGGGTTCCCGCCACGTTCACCGCGATCGTCTCCGCGGGATGGGCGACGCAGAACGGGATGAAGTGATGAGCGGCGAGATGCACGACGTGGGTCGGCGCGATCTCGTGAACGATCCGCGTGCAGGCCCGCCTGTCTCGGAGGTCGAGCTCGACGATCGACAGGTTGGGTCGATCGGCGAGATGGTCGAGGCGCGCCCTCTCGCCAACCTCGAAGTTGTCCACGACCACGACGTCCTCACCTGCGGTGACGAACTGGTCCGTGGTGGGGACGCCGACGAAGCCGGTTCCGCCGGTCACCAGGATGCGTCGTTCTGTCATGTCGTCCTTCCGGCCGCGGCGCCGATGCCGAGGCGTTGGTATGCGGCGACCAGCCGATCGACGGCGGGCTCCGGTGAATACACGTCTTCGATGAGCTGACGGCCCGCGTCGCCCAGGGCCGAACGCTCGGCGGGGTCCGACAGCAGCTCGATCGTGCGGTCGATGAGGGTCGTGTCGTCGTCGAGCGGAGTCGCGACCGGGAGCGGCCGGTCGGTCAGTCCTTCGAGCCCCTCGGTGTTCGACACGACCGGTCGGCCGTAGGCCATGGCCTCGAGAGCCTTGATCTTCATCCCGGATCCGCGAGCCGGGGGATACAACAACACCGAGATCTGGGAGAAGAAGTCCTCGGGCCGCTCGACCGAGCCGAGGAGCTCGGCACCGCGAACCGGGAAGAGCGGACCGAGCCATTCCTCGGCTCCCCACCCTGCGACGAGCAGTCGGGCCCCTGGTACCGCTCTCTCGATCTGTGGCCACAGGCGGGTGAGGACTCGTTCGGCGGCGCTTCGACTCGGGTACCAGTGCATCGAGCCGATGATCCCGACCACCGGCGCGTCGACGGGTGGCAGAACCGGGTAACACGAAGGATCGATGGACACCGGCACGACTTCGGCCGGCACACCAGGGGCGATCTGTCCGACTCGCTCGGCGAGCCGGGAGGTCGCAGCGATCAGATGCGTGCTGTCCCTCAGGAGTCGACGGGTGGCGCGCTGCATCTGCACGAAGGTGGCTCGCTCCCGCCTGTCCAGATCGGTGCGCTCCTCCCAGTCGATGATCTCGAGGTGATGGAGAAAGGTCAGTGAGTCGTCACGGTTCTCAGCGACCCAGGACGGAAAGAGGTGCTCGATGTGGAGAACGTCGGCGGTCGCCGCCTCCTCGTCGATCGCTCGCATGAGCGGCTCGACCCGCCGGTACTCGCTGAAGGGCCGCACGGCAGAGCGCACCTTGCGCGCGAGAGCCGGTTCGGTGAGACGAAGCGGTACGTGACGGAGCCGGAAGCCGTGAGCGTCGGCGCTCGCCTGCGCCGCACCCACACGGACGTCGAGCTCCTCGGTGCATGACACACACGTGACGGCGTGTCCTCGACGGGCCAGCTCGGTTACCACGACATGGAGCCACCGTGCGTCGGCGGTACCGAACGCAAGGGGCAAGGAGGGCGTGACGACGACGACTCGCACGGCTCGCCTGTCGACCGGAGGTCCCACTGCTCAAACGCCTGGGATGGAAACCCGTTCGGCCCGCCGCGACAGCCTGATCACGAGCCTCAACCGACCCGCCCGACGGCCGACACGATCAGCGTGTGGACCCGTTCTCCAGCTCCCCGGCCCATCGCATCTCGCGCCCAGGTTCTGTTCCTCGTCAACGGGGCGGCGGGCTCTGCCGCGGGCGAGCGCGCTGAGCGCATCGCGGCCCAGCTCGAGCCCGGCAGCGCCGACATCGTGTACCGCGACGGGGGCAGGCGGCTCGCCGTGAAGTCCATGGCCATCGCGATACGGCGGGCTCGCCCGCAGGTCGTCTATGCCATGGACCTGGCCGTCGCCAACATCGCGGCCTGGGCCCTCGCGTCGCCTCGGACCCCTCTCGTCGTCGACACCGGCGACACTCCCCGCCAGTTCCTGGACCTCGTCGGCGCTGGTCCCGTACGACGCGGCGGCGCCGCCGCGCTCGAGCGCGTCGGGTACTCGCGATCGCGCCGCATTGTCGTGCGAGGGACCCACCACGCGGATCAGCTCCGGGACCGCGGTCTCGACCACGTCGCGGTCATCCCAGACGGTGTCGACCTGTCGTTCTTCCGTCCCCACGACGTCTGGGAGCTACGTCGCCGGCTCGGACTTCACCGCGACCTCACCGTGGGGATCCAGGGCAACTTCACCTGGTATCCCTCCCTCGGCGGCGGTCTCGGCTGGGAGTTGATCGAAGCCATGGGCCGGTTCCCGCACCTCCCCGTTCGCGCCGTGATCATCGGATCGGGCCCTGGCATCCGCCAGATGCGGCTGCTCGCCGACCACCACGGGATCGCTGATCGAGTGCACGTGATGGGCCGGATCCCCTACCGGGATCTCCCCCGGTATCTGTCGCTCTGCGACGTCACGCTCCTGACCCAGACCAACGACCCCTCGAGCTGGGCGCGCACCACAGGAAAGCTCCCTGGATACCTGGCCGCCGGTCGTCACATCCTCGCAACCCGGGTCGGAACAGCTGCCCAACTACTCCCCGAGGACATGCTGCTCGACTACCACGGAGGCTGGGACACCACGTACCCCGACCGGCTGGGTGCCCGTCTCGCCGAGCTGTCGGATGACCCCTCGGCCGTGCGCCACGCAGGACTCCAGCTCTGCGAGCTGGCCGAGCCATTCGACTACGACGAGATCGCTCGCCGGTGCGCCGAGGAGATCAGGACGGTGGCGGCGTGACCGCAACAGTCACACCGAGAGCCCCGGGCACGGCATCGCGACCAACGGGCGGACTGCTTCTGGTTGGAGAAGACGCACCCGGATCGCTGCTGTCGTCAGTGCTGCCAGGACTTGCAGCCGTGGTCGACACCACTGTCGTCAACCCGCAGGCCTCCACCACCCAACATCTGGCAGACGGCGGCGTCGTCGGAGTGATTCGCCGCCGCGTCGGAGCGCGCCGCACCGGGGCACGGGTCATCGAGGCGGTCAGACAGCTCCAACCCGACGTGGTTCTTCTGATCAAGGGACGCTGCATCGGAGCGGACGACATCCGTGAGATGCAGTCGCTGGGCACAGCGGTGGCGTGCTGGTATCCGGACAACCCCAGGTGGGCCGGTGCGGATCCAGGTGCCTTCGATCGCCTCGCTCAGTGCGATCTGCCCATCCTCTTCTCCCACAGACAGGCTGCCGACCTCGCATCGGAGAGCGACCGCGTCGCCGTCCTCCCGTTCGGCTACAACCCAGCCTGGTTCGCACTCACCGATCCCGATGCCGAGCGAACCGGAATCGCGTTTCTGGGAACGTGGTCGCCGCGTCGCGAGCGGTTTATGGCTGCTCTCGAGGGTCTCCCGCTCGCGATCGCAGGAACGGGCTGGCGCTCCAACAGCGCACTCGCAGGGGTCGGCGATCCGATCGTCGAAGCCCGAGCGGGCCAGGTCCTCGCCAGCGCGGCGATCGGCGTCAACCTGCTTCATCCGCAGTGCGAGGACGCCCACAACATGCGGACGCGCGAGATCTGCGCGGCGGGTGCGCTGCAGGTGACCGACCCTGGTACCGACGGCACCCCGCTGCGTCACGGCGAATCGTGCCTGTGGTTCAACAGCCCGGATGACCTGCGCTCAGTCGTCGAGAGGGCCCTCGCGGACGACCAGCGGCGACGCGAGATCGCGCGAGCCGGTCAGGGCGCGATCGCCGGTGACACCTACGAACAACGCGGCGAGGAACTCGCTCGCCTTCTCGGCTTCGGGAGCCATGCATGACCGTCGTGGCGCTCTCGCGCCGCCACGAGCCGGCGGCTCTTCTGGTCGAAGTGGCGCATCACCTGCTGCCGCACTGGGAGGTCTCGGTCGAGGTCACCCCAGCTGGGACTCTGCTGTGTGCGGGATCGGACATCCACCGCGCTGACAGGTGGCTGGCTGTCGGCCAGCCGCTCGATGACCCCTGGGGGGCCGATCCCCTGGCGCGGCCCCTCTCCGACGCGCTCGAGGACGTCGACCGCTTCGGGCCGGGAGCGATCGTGCTGAGTCCTGGCCCCGTGCTGCTCCTCGACACGCTGACAGGACACGCTCATCGCTCGCTCAGCGGGCTCGTCGGCTTCGGTCCCCATCCCGACGACCTGCAGCTGAGCTCGACCCTTGGGCAGAGCTCTCCGCCGCCGCGCGCCCAGATCATCGAGGACAGCTCCCCCGCGTTCTCGGTCGAAGGGCTCATGGCCGAGATCGAAGCGCACACGCCGACCGTCGGGGATCCGATCGACCTGGGCGCGTTCACCGCCCATCCGTGGCCGAACCCCGAAGCCGAGCCCTTCCTCCGAGACGCCGTCTACGGGCTCGGCGGAGGCCATGCGATCTTCCGCCCACACGACCGCTCGGACATCCTCACCGACCCACATCGCTACGGCCGGGTTCGGGACCTCGCGCTCCCCGAGCTGCAATACCGATGTCGCCTGCTCGGACGATGGCTGCTGGCGCCGATGTTCGAACGACCTGTCCTCGATCAGGTCGGCTTTGCTGTCGCGGAGACGCAATGACCCAACGCATCCTTCTCGTGACGGTCGACTACGCGCCGCAGACCGGCGGGGTACCGCTGCTGTTGTCGCGCATCGTCGAAGCCACTCGGGGAGACGCCGATTGGCGAGTTGTGACCGCGGCGCCAGCGGAAAGTGGGCACGAGAGCGACGAGGTGGTGCGCACTCACGGAGTCCTGGGTATCGCGAGAACGGCATGGCGGCAGCGACGCTGGCTACGCGCCTCCCCCGATCGCCTCATCGTGAGCGGCCACGTGTACCTCGGTCCCCTTGCCCACCTCATCGGGTTGCTCACCCGAACACGCGTCTCGACGCTGGCGTACGGACGAGAACTGGTCCCCGAACGACTCCGCCAGCGGCTCGCCCTCGCGACCCTCAAGCGGGATCACCGGGTGGTGACGATCAGCCAGCACTCGTCGGACCTCGTCAACGACTTGGGCGTCGCGTCCGAACGATCGTCCTGGGTGGCGCCCGAAATGGCACCGGGCTTCGTGGAACCTGCGATGCCCGATCGGCGGGGGCCCACCGAACCCTTGCGGCTGATCACGATCACCCGTCTCGCCGAGGGCTACAAGAACGTGGAGGTCCTGCTCCGCGCCGTCTCGGTTCTCGCCGCGAGCGGACGGGTGAGCTGTCTCACCATCGTCGGCGATGGTCCGCGTCGCGCTGCGCTTCAGCAGAAGGTCGAAGCGTGGGGACTGTCCGATGTCGTAGAGCTCCCCGGTCAGCTTGACGACAGCGAGCTGTCCACACGCCTCGCGGCGTCACACGTCGGCGTCTTCAGCAGCCGGCATGCACTCGCGGAGGGCGGATTCGAAGGCTTCGGGATCGTGATCCAGGAGCTGGCCGCCTCCGGCCTGCCCGTCGTTGTCGGCGATGTGGCGGGGGCACGCGACGCGGCACGTTCGCAATGGGCCCTCAAGGTCGCTCCTGACGATCTCAGAGCGTGGGTCCTGGCCATCGATCGCCTCCACGAGGACGAGGATCTACGAATGGACATGGCGACCGCCGCCCGAACCTGGGGACGCCAGCTCGACTCCACCGACATGGGACAGGCATTTCTCGCCGAGCTGACGGGGGCCGGCTGATGTGCGGCATCGTGGTGTCGACGGGACGCGGCGCCCACGCTCGGGTCCGGGTTGCGCTGGAGCGCCTGAGTCATCGCGGACCCGACGGGTCCGGGATCTGGACCGCCCCGGACGGATCGACAGTCGTCGGGCACGCCCGACTGGCCATCTTCGACCCCACCCCGAGGAGCGATCAGCCGTTCCGTCGCGGACCGCTCACCCTCGCCTACAACGGCGCGATCTACAACCACCTGGAACTGAGAGCTGAGCTCGAACGGGTCGGCGAGAGATTCGAGACAACCAGCGACACAGAGGTCGTGGCAGCGGCCATGCTGCGGTGGGGCTGTCGGGCGCTGGACCGTTTCGAGGGGATGTTCGCACTCGTGGTCCACGATCAGCGCGACGGCTCGTTGCTGGCGGCCCGCGACCGTTTCGGGATCAAGCCGCTCTACATGACCACCGATGGGAGCAGCACGACCTTCGCGTCGGAGCTGCGAGCGCTGTCCACAACCGCCGAGGTGGATGGGCAGGCCGTGGCGGAGTTTCTCCGATTCGGCAACCCGATCACCCGCCCGATCGACCCCACGGTCTCCGAGCTCACGCCGGGCGCCGTGCTTCGCCTCTCGGGGACCTCGGTCCGGGTCGACTCCTTCGCGACCGCTACTCGATCCAACCCGGACGATCCCGTCGCAGCGCTGCGCGCCTCGATCGGCGACCACGCTCGCGCCGACCGTCCCCTGGCGGTGTTTCTCAGCGGGGGCTTCGACAGCGCACTCGTCCTCGCCGGATTGCGCGAGGCGGGCCACCGGCCCCTCGCTCTCACCCTCGACACCGGTCTCAACGGCGAAGACGTCGAACGAGCGCGTGGTGCGGCTCGCAACTACGGCGTCGACCACGAGATCGTCGCCGTTGATCAGATCCTGCTGGGCGATCGACTCGCCGACTTCGTCGCCGCCATGGACCAACCCGGCATCGACGGCTTCAACACAGCCCTCATCAGCGAAGCGTGCCGCTCAGCCGATGCGGTCGTGGCCCTGACCGGGCTCGGAGGCGACGAAATGCTCGGTGGCTACCGCTACTACCGCCTCGACGCCCGACTTCGGCGTGCTTTGCCGTCCTTGGCCAAACTGCCTGCCTCGGCGAGAGACCGCTCGGTCGCCCCACTCGCGCGAGTGCTCGGCGTGTCCAGCGTGCGACTTCGAGAGCTGATCAACGCCCATGGCGTCGCCGCACGACATCGCGCGTTTCGGAGTCTCTTCTCTCCGAGCGAAACCCGCGCGCTGACCGGCCGTGACGCCCCGACCACTCCCAGGTGGCAGGTCAGCCCCGAAGAGACGGGGCGTCGCCAGCTCGCACAGCTCGACGCTGCCACCTACCTCGGCCCCACGCTGTTGCGCGACGCCGACGTGCACTCGATGGCTCACGGCATCGAGTTGCGGGTGCCGTTCGTCGATCGCCGGGTCCGCGACGCCGTGTTCGCCTCCGAAGCCCCTCCCGACAAACGGGCCATCGCCGACGCTTGGGGGGATCGCTTCCTCGCGCGCAAGGCCGAGGAACCCAAGCTGACCTTCCGGCTCCCGTGGGAGATCTGGCTCGACCGCATCATCGACGCCCATCGCGAGGTGCTCGAAGCCCCAGATCCGTGGTGTGGGCTGCTCGACGCCGACGTCGCAGGCGCACATCTGCGACGCGGGGTGGAAGACGAGCCTCTCAGGCCGTGGGCGCTGGTGTGCCTCGCAGCGTGGCTCGACTCACGATCCGCCGACTCCGCCTCCCAGGGCGCGGCCCGTGCCGAGGCCGTGAGCTCGTGAGGATTCTCTTCGTCAATCCGGGAGGCCGCGCGCAGGGCGGCGCGGAGCGCAGCTTGGCCGAGCTGATCAGCGGGCTGACGTCGCGTGGCCACGAGTGCTTCGTGTTCGTCATGGCACCAGGCGATGCAACAGGGCTGTTCGAAGGCGTGGGCGCCCACGTCGTTGGCGTCGTGGAGGACGATCTCGCCGTGGCCGACCGCCATCGCGGAATCGCTGCATTCGCATCCGGGGCACTGCGCGCCTTGCCGACGATCGCCGGTGTCGCTCGCCAGATCCGGGCGGCCGCACGAACCCACAACGTGGACCTCATCCACTCCAACGGCTTCCGCAGCCACATCCTCACTCCGCTCTACGCCGGGTCGACGTCGGTGATCTGGAGCCTGCGCGATCACGCGCCGAGGGCCCTGCATCGACGGCTGCTCGCACTGGCGTCCACACGTGCTGATGCAGTGCTCGCCAACAGCGCGTTCACCGCTGGGCAGCTGCACCGCCATCCCCGCGTACGCGTGGTCGCCAACCCGGTCGCAGCGAGAGAACTCCCCGGCCGAAGCGAGGCCCGACGATCACTCGGAATCGAGGACCGGGCAGTCGTCCTCGCACTGCTGGCGCACCTTCATCCGAGCAAGGGCCACGACACAGCCGTCGACGCGGTCGCCCAGTGCGGGCCCGATGTGCACTTGGTCGTCGCCGGGGGCCACCTCTACTCCGACAGCTCCGACTACGAAGAGTCACTCCGAGCTCGGATCGCCGCCAGACGTCTCGATGGCCGGGTTCACATGCTCGGCACCGTCGACGACGTGAGCAACGTCTATGCAGCTGCGGACATCGTGTGCCATCCGTGCAGGTATCCCGAGGGGTTCGGACGGGTCATCGTCGAGGCGCAGCTGGCGGGCCGGCCGGTCGTGGCGACAGGGCTGGGCGGAGTGCTCGACCTCGTGTCCGACGGACGGTCCGGACTCCTCATCCCTCCCGATGACCCCGCGGCCTTGGCGCGCGCTGTGGGCCGCATCGTCGACGATCGGGTTCTCCGCAGTCGCTTGATGGCCAGCGGACGCGACTCAGCGCAACGCTTCACTCCGGAGCGTCACGTCGAAGCGGTGGTGACCGCCTACCGAGAGACCCTGGGGGACGACCCGGTTAGCGGGGCTTCGCCACCACACCGACGAGCCGGGTGAGCAGATCGAACTCGGTGTAGTTCTCGAGCAGCCTCTCCCACACAGCCGGATGCTCATCCCTGTAGGCCGCCCCGTCTCCGCTTCCGGCCACGGCGAGCCACTCGATGTCGAAGTGCTCGGCGAATGCGTCGAGATACTGCTGGTAGGCAAAGCGGTTGAAGAGGCCGTTCTCCAGCCAGTGCTCCCATCCGTCGCCGACGCGACGGGCGCGCGCACAGAGCTCGCGGTCGTCGACGAGGAGGTGGTCATAGGCCAGCTCCGTCACGTGAGGCCCGCCGAACGTGGTCCAGATCGGGCCGAACCACGCGACGAACAACCCGTCGGGCCGCAAGACGCGCCGCGCCTCGCTCAGCATCGAACCCATGTCCACCACGTGCTCGAGAACGCTCTGGCTGAACACCAGGTCGAGGGAGTTCTCGGCCAGGCCGAGCTGCGCCCCGTCCATGAGGGTGAAGGTCGTTGCGACGCCCTGACCGGCGAGTCGCGCCCGCTGGGTACGCCACTTGGTCGTATGGGTCTCGAGGTCTGTGCCCACGATGTGCTCGACGCCGACCTCGGTGAGCAGGTCGGCCTCGGCGGCCGCACCCACCCCGAGGATCATCGCCGTCGATCCCTGGAGGTCTCGGAGACGGGCAGCCTGGGCGAGAACCACCTTGGGCCCAAGCCCTCGCCCGGTGGGACTGAAGGCATCGATTTCCCGATGGCCGCGAATCCATGGGCTGAGACGCTCGCGAATCGGTCGGACCGAATGGACTGCGAGGTAGACAGGCCCGACCAGTCGTGACGCCGACGCGCGGGAGCGCTCGGTCGCAGGGGCGTTGACAGCGAGGGTCACGTGGTTTCCATCGGCTCGCCGGCAACCAGGGTGGAGTGGAGATTCATGCGGCCCGATCGGTCACCACAGCGGGGGCGAGTTGGACACGGCGTAGGGCGGGCCCTGTGCGGTGGATCTCGAGGGAGAGTGCGGCCAATGCCGACCATTGCCCTGGCGCGAACTCCAGCCCCACAACCGAAGTGGCTCCAGCTGAGTACACGCTCGCGACCCGGACATCGAGCTCGATGAGACGGGCGAATCCGATCTGGATCGAGGTGCGGGCTTCTTCTGTGCCCTGCCAGTTGCCGGCCACTTCCACGCGGGCACCGCCCATGGAGAGATCGAGCAGCTCCGTGGAGCGACCAGCGAGTTGGGCCACCGCTGGTATGTGGAGACGCACTGCGCCGCGCTGCTCAGAGCCGTAGCGGGGGTCGGTGATCCGCTTCATCGACATCGACAGAACAACGGTGTTGGCCACGAGCCAGAAGGCCGCCACCCACACGATCGACGACGTCCGGTAGCCGACGTGGGTCAGCCCGACCGCCGTAGCGATCCCGAACACCCCGGCAACCACGGCTGCGACGAGCATGAGGCGCAACAGCCCAGGCGAGCGGTAACGGGTTCTGTCACCCTCCGTTCGGCCCTTGGGTGTGACCGAGAAGCCCAGCGTCTTCGGTCGGAGGAAGACCAGCGTGGAGCTCAGGTTGACCGGAAGTCGCAGGAACTCGTTGACCGCGGCGAACCACAGGCGAAGGCTGCCTCGACCCATGAGGCGCACCATCGCGAGCTGTGATCCGGTGATCGCCAGCGCAGCGGGCAACAGCGGAATCAGCGGTGCGCTGATCGGACTGGCCCCGGTGGTCAGGACCAGGATCGGCACGAGGAAGTAGAACAAGGTGCGCCACGAGTCGAACCAGCTGAGGAAGCTCGCGGTATATGCGAACCGCTGGCCGCGGGTGAGCCCCGGCGTTGTCAGGGGGAAGTCCACCGCAAAGCTCTGCATCGCCCCGGCACCCCATCGCCAGCGTTGCTTGGAGAACTCCTCGTAGTTCCGCGGGGCCAGCCCTCGGGCGAGCGGCTCGTTGTGGTGGACCGTTCGCCAGCCGGCGCGCTGGAGAAGCATCGCCGTGTGGAGGTCCTCGGTGATCGAGACCGTGCTGGCGCCACCGACCGAACGCAGCGCGTCGGTCCGAATCACCGACCCGGTTCCGCACCAGAAGGCGGCGCCGTAGTGGTTCTTGCCGGCCTGGATGACCCGGTGGAAGAACATCTCCTCGTGGTGGCCGGGGTCGGCGTGCACGAAGCTGTCGACGTTGTAGAACTCCTGCGGCGTCTGTACGAGGGCGATGTCGGGCTCGTTGAAGTACGGCAGGGTGCGCTCGAGGAACTCGGGCTGTGGCACATGATCCGCATCGAGCACGGCGATGATGTCGGCGTCGATCACACCCAGCGCATAGTTGAGGTTGCCGGCCTTTGCGTGTTCGTTGGTGGGGCGTGAGATGTAGCCACAGCCGACCTGCCGCGCCATCGCCTCCACCTCGGGCCGATGGCCGTCGTCGAGGAGCCACGTCTGGTGCTCACCGCGAACCTCCAGGGCGGCCGCCACTGTCGGCAAGAGCACTTCGGGCCCCTCGTCGTAGGTCGGGATCACGACCGCGACCGACGCGTCCGGGGTGCCGTCATCGACAGGATCCACGGTCGCATCGCTGTTCCACAGCTCCGCGGCCGTCATCGCGAACCGGACTGCGCTGTGCACCTCGAGCAACCAGAAGGGGATGGCGATCCAGGCGGCGGCACCGTCCACCGTCGCCACGATGCGCCATGTCAGGTACATGACGCTCGCGGTCACCGTCGCGACGGCGCCAACTCGCACACACAGCCAGGTTCGTGCGGCGAAGGGCTGAAGCACGAAGCGGGATGCATCCGTGCGCGACGAGTCGGCCATAGGTGCCGATCGGCCCAGAGGAGCGCATTTGTGAGGGCCACCAGAACACGATTCGGTGAGGCGATCCGGCTTCCTCACGCCCGCTCAGGAACCACCGATGGAGAGTGGTGACGTCACGTTCCCCCTCCCCCGAGCGCGCGCGGTCGCTGGGATTGGCACTCGGCCTTCTGGTGGCCGCCGCCGGCGCAGCGTGGGTGCTCGACACTGGACGAGAGCTGCTTCCGGCGAGCGACGCAGCCCCGCTCGCCCCCGCCACCCTCGACGAAAGCGCCGCGACCTCGACGCCGACCACTGAGGGCGCCCCCACCCGCCAACCCGACGGCAGTCCCTCCGCGACCCCGCAAGACGCCCCCGAGCCGGAGCCGGCACCCGCCGACGAGCCCGAGGCTGCGGACCCCGACGACTGGATGCAGAGCGTCGGCGAGCGCGGAAGGGTGTTTCTCGGTGTGAGCACCGAGTCGGACACCCTCGAGGAGATCGAGGCATTCGCCGTCGCCGCTCAGCGGGTCCCCGATGTCGTCTTGATCAGCCGCGACTGGGCGAGCGGAGGGTTCGACCGCGAGAACATCGCGCGCCTCACCGAGGCCGGTCATCTGCCAATGATCGCCTGGGAACCCTGGAACCATCAGCACGTGCTGTCTGGTGACAGGCTGCGGGCCGTGCAGCCTGCCTACACGCTGCGCACCATCATCGAAGGCGACCACGACGAGATGCTGCGCTCGTGGGCCCAGGACGCGGCCGAGTGGGGCCGACCTCTTGCCCTGCGCTTCGCTCACGAGATGAACGGCTATTGGTACCCGTGGGCCGAGAGCGCCAACGGCAACCGGGACGGGGAGTACGTACTGGCGTGGCGCCACATCGTCGACCTGTTCGAGGACGAGGGGGCCGACAACGTCATCTGGGTGTGGAGCCCCAACCTCTCCCAGCCGACCCTGACCCCCCTGGCCGAACTCTGGCCCGGCGACGAGTACGTCGACTGGGTCGGGCTGGTCGGCTACCTCGGCAACGGCATCGACCCGACGATCTGGACTCCGACCTTCGACGAGCTCTTCGGACCGACGCTCGAGGAGCTCCGCGCCTTCACCGATCAGCCCATCGTCATCACCGAGATGGGCGCCACGGAGAAGGGTGGGAAGAAAGCCGAGTGGATCAGCCATGTGCTCGATGCGGTCGCTGCCCGCGACGACGTGATCGGCCTGATGTGGTTCGAGATCGACAAGGAAGCCGACTGGCGGATCGTCAGTTCGCCCGAGGCTCAGGTGGCGTTTGCCGAAGGCGTGTCCGACGACGAGGTCTGGGGCGTGCACCGGCAGGGTCGCTCGACGCGCGACCTGGCTGCCGAGATCCCCGTCAACTGACGGAATCGCGCACAGCCGCCGCGACCGCCTGTGCAGCGAGATCGGCCACGAGGTCGACACGGGTCTCGACCTCTCCCGTCGCCAGGAGGAACAGCGCGTCTCCGTCGACCTGGGTGTGCGGCGGCTGAACGCTGCGAGCGATCCCCGTGTGAGCGAGGTCGGCGGCGCGACACGCATCGGGCTTGGTCAGCCTGGCGTTGGTGACAATGCAGCCGATCGTCGTGTTGGCTCGTTGATCGCCGGGCTCCCAGGCGGCGATCTCCTCGATGGGCGCCGATGGGTATCGCGGTGATCCCGCCGGCGCGGTCGACCCGGCGAGGATCGAGCCGTCGGCTGCGATCACGTCGCCGAAGGAGTTGACACCCATGATCGCTCCCACCACGACCTCACCGTCCGAGACGACCGCCGTGCCTTGGCCCCCCTCCACCCGGAACGGGCGGCCCGCCGCCTTGCCGACCGTGCACCCCCGGCCGACGCCAACGCGCCCACTCGCGGGTTCGGCGTTCGTCGCTGCCTCACACGCGGCACGGCCCGAAGCGGGTCCCGGTCGAGGCAGATCAGGCGAGGTGATGTCGTAGACCACCGCGGCGCCCACCACGGGGATCACCGCACTCGCCAGCTCGAGCCCGCGTCCCTCCTCGACGCACCACTGCACCACACCGTCGGCAGCGGCCAATCCGAACACGCTGTTGCCGCACAACACGACCCCGTGGCACTCGACGCCCGATCCGGTCGGGCCCAGCGCCGCTGCCTCCCGGGTTCCCGGCGCGCCACCCCGCACCGCGATCGCGCCGAGGGTTCCGGCCGGGGGAAGGATCACCGTGACTCCGGTCGCGGCCTCATCGTCCGTCCACATCCCCACCAGCACTGAATCGAGCCCGAGGGCCATCGACATCCTCCATCGTTCGCGGGCGATCCCAGCTCGGACCGGCCCGCCCTGAACGATAGAAAGGCGGGGCATGGCAGAGGGCCACACCATTCATCGGCTCGCACGAGAGCTGCGTCGCGCGTTCGCCGGCAGGCGGGTCCAGGGCCACCTCACCGCAGGGTCGCTAGGCGGAGGGTGCCCGCAGTGCCAGAGCTGAGCGCGTCCCGTCAGGTCTGACAGTTGGGGCACCAGGTGGTGGATCGGGCGTCGATGACCCGGCCTCGCAACTCTCCCCCACAGCGAACGCACTCCTCGCCCGCTCGGCCGTAGCAGACGAGATGGAACTGGTTCGACCCCTGGCCCTCGAGGCTCCGGTAGTCCCGCAGTGTTGTGCCGCCGCGTTGGAGACCCAGCGCGAGAACCCGGCGGATCTCTTCGAGGAGGCGGGTCGCGCGTTCGACCGAGATCCGCCTCAACGCCGGGTTGATCCCTGCCCCGAAGAGCGCCTCATCGGCATAGATGTTGCCGACACCGGCAACGGGTCGCTGGCTCAGGAGTTGGGTCTTCAGCCGCTGTTTGCGCCCCCGCATCCGCTCCCACAACTGCGCCCCGTCGAACGTCTCGTCGAAGGGCTCAGGACCCATGCCGCGCAGCGTCGGAATGCCGTCGTGGTGGCCTCGCCGGACGACGTGAATTCTCCCGAAGCGACGGACGTCTCGAAAGAGCAGCCGTGTCCCGTCGTCGAGGTCCCACCACGCCCGCAGATAGGGGTCGGCGAGTTCGTCTTCGTCGCCGCCCGAGCGCAGCTGGCCCGTCATCCCGAGATGCACGACGAGGTCGCGGCCGTCATTCAACCGGATCATCAGGTACTTGCCGCGCCGACCCACCGCCTCGACTCGAGCACCCGTGGCCTCGCGCGCCGGCGTGAACTTCGTGGACTCGTGACTCCCGGCCTCGAGGATCCGGCGATCGACCAGTCGGGGCTCGAGCTGCCGGCGGATGGTCTCGACCTCGGGCAGCTCTGGCACGTGGACACACTATTCAGCCCGGTTGGTAGCTTCGCCGTCGATGAGTCGCCCCCGTCGCGCTGCCCCCATGGTTTCGCCGTCCTCGCCGGTGACGAGCGCATTTCACACAGGGTTCGACGACCTGCGGCGCGAGCTCGACATCGAAGACGAGTTTTCGCCAGAAGCGCTCGCCGAGGCGGCGACGCCACACCCGGAGTCAGAGCGGGCAGGGACGCGCCGTGTCGACGCACGGGATCTCGACCTCGTCACGATCGATCCGCCGCACTCCCTCGACCTCGATCAGGCGTATGGCGCGCAACGCCGGGGCGAGGGCTACGAGGTCTCCTACGCCATCGCCGATCCCGCCGCGTTCATCGCACCGGGCGGTGCTCTCGATCAGGCCACCCGTCGGCGCGGCGTCACGATGTATGCACCGGATCACAACACGCCACTCCACCCGCGTGTGCTGAGCGAGGACTCTGCGTCGCTCCTCGCCGGCCGCGACCGGCCCGCCGTTCTGTGGACCATCACTCTCGACGCCGAGGGCCGCCAGATGGCCGCTCGCCTGGAGCGGGCGACGGTTCGCTCACGAGAGAAGCTCTCGTACCGCGAGGCGCAGCGGCGGATCGACGATGCGTCCGCCGCGGAATCGCTCGTGCTCCTCGCCGAGATCGGGCATCTTCGCGACCAACTCGAGCAGGAGCGCGGCGGGGTCAGCCTGCGTCTTCCGAGCCAGGAGGTCGTAGCCACCGACGACGGCTACGCACTCCGGTACGACCAGTCCCTGCCCGTCGAGGACTGGAACGCGCACATCTCGCTCCTCGCCGGGATGGCGGCCGCAGACCTGATGCTCGATGCAGGTGTCGGCCTGCTGCGCACCCTTCCACCCCCACCAGACGACACCCTCCGCCAAGTTCGGCGCCATGGCCTCGCCCTCGGCATCGACTGGCCACACGACCAGAGCTACCAAGAGCGGGTGCGGACACTCGAACACGAAGTGCCAGAGCACGCGGCGCTCTTGGCCTTCGCCGTGCGGGCGCTGCGCGGCGCGGGGTACATGGCTCTCGAGAGAGGCAGCGCACCGCCTGGGGACACCATCCATTGGGCCATCGGCGCCGATTACGCGCACGTCACGGCGCCGTTGCGACGTGTCGGTGATCGATTCGCGAACGAGTGTCTGCTGGCGATCTGCGCCGATCAGGACGTTCCGGCCTGGGCGGTCGAGGGAGCCGAGGAGATGCCCGAAGTCCTCGGTCGAGCACGCCGTCGAGAGCGAGCCCTCGACCGGGGGGTGGTCGACCTCGCCGAAGCCCTGCTCCTGGCCCCGAGGCTCGGAGAGGTGTTCAGCGCAGTCGTCACCACCGAACGGCGAGATGGCCAGGTTGCGATTCAGATCCGCGAGCCGGCGGTGGCGGCAACCTGCCTCTCTGAGGCATCGCCTGGCGAGGTGATCGACGTTCGTCTCACGGCAGCGGATCCCGATGCGCGTCGGGTGGTGTTCGAGCCGACGTGACCCGCTGTGGTCCTCAGCGGAACTTGGGCGCCCGCTTCTCCATGAATGCGTTGACCGCCTCGCGATGCTCGTCGGTTGCGTACGCCGTCTTGAGGGCGGCGAGCTCCCTCGCCTGAATCTCCCGCAGATCCGTCGAGCTCGCGTTGGCCGTCAGGAGCTCCTTGGTCAGCTGCACGCTCGGCGGCGCGTTCTCGGCATAGCTCCGGGCCCGCGCGATCGCGGCCTCGACAACGTCCTCGGCCACCGCGTCGACGAGCCCCAACTCCAGAGCTTCGGCGCCCAGGACGGTTCGGCCAGACAATGCGAGATCAGATGCCTGACCCCACCCACACCGCTGGACCAGGAAGTGGCTGGAAGCGAGCTCGGGCACCACGCCCATCTTCACGAAGCGGCAGGACAGCTTCGCCTCGGGGTGCGCGACGAGAAAGTCCATCGACAGCGTGAGCGTCAGACCGACCCCAATCGACGCGCCGTTGATGGCCGCCACGATCGGCTTGGACTCCCGCATCAGCTCGACCCAGTCGACGCGCTCCCGTTCGGGCGCCGCTGAGGCTTCTGAGCTCGATGAGCCGCCGTCGAGTTGGCTGGCGAACACCGCACCGATGTCGGCACCCGCGCAGAACGCTCGACCGGATCCGGTGACCACGAAGGCACCGATCGACGGGTCGTTGTTGCCCGCGATGATCGCATCCTCGAGCTCGATGTTCATCTGCGGGGTCCACGCGTTGAGCTTCTCGGGACGGTGCAGGGTGATGAGGCGGATCTCTTCGAGATCTTCGACCTGGATCTGTTCGTTGCTCATCGCTCTCCCTCGCTGTCGGTCTGGCGTCCAGCGCCGAGACTAGGGCTTGCGGTCCCGGGGGACGACGCTTCAGGCGGCGGGGCCGTAGCGACGCTCGACCTCGAGCCGACCGTCCGGACATTCCGCGGCGTATGGGCACCAACCGCAGAGCGGTCCGGTCCGGGTGGGGAAGTCCTCTCCGTCGATGGCGACGGCGATCTCGCTCCACGTCGTGGCGTGGCGGTCGACGGCGGTGGCGACGGCTTCGTCGTCGCGTGCCCGATCCACGTTGGTGCCCGTGAGGTACATGAGCCGCACCTCGTCGATCCGCTGATCGAGGGCTTCGAGGGCGGCTGCGTAGAGCCACACCTGATCGAGCTTGTCGTCGAGGTATCTCGCGGAAGGTGCCCGGCCGGTCTTGTAGTCGGTGACCCGCAGACCGTCGGACGTGCGCTCGGTGAGGTCGACAACCCCGACGAAGGGCACCCCTTGCAGAGACACCTCGAGACGTTGTTCGCGCTCTGCGACCTCCACGGCCGTGGGGTCCTCCATGGAGAAGTAGTTCTCGATGAGTCGCCAGGCCTGCCACCGCACACCACGCTGCGAGGCTTCGTCGAGCATGAGGGCCATGAAGTCCTCGTCGTCGGACACTTCGGGCCACAACTGGCGCGCCAGTGCCCGTGCCTCGTCGAGCGTTCTCTGGGAGGGAATGCGGGTCATCAGCTCTTCGAGCACGCGATGGACGAAGGTGCCGACGAGCGCAGGGATGCCTTTGGGATCGGGCAGACGATCGATGTACCGGTGCTTCCAGCGCCGGGGGCACTGGCGAAATGTCGACGCGGAGCTGGGGCTCAGGTGGAGCAACCCACTCTCACCGATCACGCCACCGGATTCGGGGGTGATGGGGGGCGTGGCCACGGAGCTGGCGGGGGTCATGGGGTCGATTGTGCATCCGGGGTGGGACACCCGCGCGGATGTCACCTCCGCGTCCGGCGCCACACGATGAGGAGAACCACGAGCGCCCCGAGTGCGCCGGCGAATGCAGCGGGGGGCAAACGGCGGTCGAGCGGTGGAGCTGCCCGTGGGAGAACTCGGCGAGTGGGGTCCGGCGCTGGCTCGGCCTCTGGTGCCTCTGGCGTCGCCGGGGCGACCGCAGCGTCGCCTGCATCGACCGGGTCGCCTGGCAGACCGACGAGCCGCGGGCCGTCGGTGGGCCGTGGTCGATTCGGGTCGTACCCCGCCATGTGCACCTCCTGACGGCGAGACTACCGCCGCGTACCACCCGCTCGGGCTACGCCTCCGCCCTCATCCGCGAGCGTCGATGGCTGCGAACAGCGCGTCGAACTGCGATGTCGATTCGGCGGCGCCGGGACGCTTTCCGAGGGCCCGCAGCGGCAGCGACTGTGCGGAGGCCTCGGCGATCGCCGCCCTCTGTTGGATCGCAGGAAGGACTGCGCCGCCGAACCGCTCTGCGATCTGACCGTTCCAGTACGTGTTGTCCCTTGTGCGCCCGAGGCGGTTGACGACGATGCCGGCGAGCGCGGGCGTCCCCTGACGGGCGGACACCTGCGAGATCGTGTTGATCATGAGGTCGACGCCGTCGGCGGCCCAGGCCGCAGGCTCGGTCACGACGATCGCCCGATCTGCCGCGAACAGGCCGTTGACGCAGAGCAGGCCCAGCGACGGCGGGCAGTCGATCAGCACGACGTCGTGGTCCACGCCGGCCAGCGCGGTGCGCAGGCGGTCTTGTGCGCCGATCGCATCGCTCGCCAGGAGCGGTTCGCGCTGGGCGAGACGGGGTGTGCCCGGCACGAGATCGGGCGCTCCGATGTCCGACGGCCAGTTGGACGCCGTGATGGTCTCGAGCGCGGAGCCGGCCCGCGCTTCGGCGAGAGCGTCGTCGATGTCTGGCGACGCGGACCACACCGCGAGCCCGCTCGAGGCGTTGGCCTGTGGGTCGAGATCGACCACCAGCACCCGCTTCCCCGCGGCCACCGCTGCCTCGGCGAGACCCAACGTGACCGTGGTCTTGCCCACTCCACCCTTCTGGTTGACCACGGCATAGCTGCGCATCGGCACAGGCTAAGGAGATCGGCGGGTGGGGGAAAATCTGCGGTTCCCAAGCGGCTGTGTTGCACTCATGTCACCGCCGGCCGGAGAAGGGGTCACGACCGCAGGTCGAGCCCGCACAACGCGGCCGCGGCGACGAGCCGGCCTCGGGCGGGGGGACCCGCCCCGGCCTCGATCTCCGTCGCGGCGCGCAGCAGGGCGTCGCGAGCGGTCGGGGCGTCGAGATCGTCGTCGAGCGCGGCGCGCACCTCGTCGATGACACCACCGCGTGTGACCGCTTCGGCTCCGTTGGCCGCGGCGATCAGTCGCTCGAGGTCGGCCTGCGCCGCGGGGCCCTCGTGATCGAACCACTCGTAGTCGGTGCGGTAGTGGTGTGCCATGAGCGCCAGCCTGATGGCCCGCGGGTCGATCTGCTGTCGGAGATCGGAGACGAACACCAGGTTGCCGAGCGACTTCGACATCTTGGTCCCCTGGTACGCGACGAGGCATGCGTGGATCCAGTAGGTGGCGAAGGTCTCACCAGTGATGCTCTCGCTCTGGGCGATCTCGCACTCGTGATGGGGAAAGATGAGGTCGCCGCCGCCGCCGTGGATGTCGATCGTCGAACCGAGCGCGGCCATTCCCATCGCCGAGCACTCGATGTGCCATCCCGGGCGTCCGGGACCGAACGGCGATTCCCACACGGGCTCATCGGCCGCTGAGGGAAGCCACAGAACGAAGTCGAGCGGGTTCTTCTGCTTGGGGTCGTCCGGTGATCCGCCGCGCTCTCGTGAGTAATCGATCATCTGCTCGGTGGAGTAGCCGGACAGCTTGCCGAAGCTCTCGAAGGTCGTGACGTCGAAATAGGTCGTCCCGGCGACGGTGTAGGTGTGGCCGCCGTCGCGCAGCCGCTCGATGAGGTCGACGATGTCGTCGATCGACTCCGTCGCCCGCGGCTCGTGGGCGGGCGGGCGGGTGTCGAGCGCAGACATGTCCGCGGCAAAGCGGGCCATTTCGGACTCGGCGAGCTCGAGGAAGTCGACGCCGAGCTCGCGCGCCTTGGGGAGGATGCTGTCGTCGACGTCGGTGTAGTTGCGCACGAGTTCGACGGTGTGGCCGATGTCTTCGAGGCGGCGGACGACGAGGTCGTATGCGAGGTAGGTCGCGGCGTGACCGAGGTGTGTCGAGTCGTACGGCGTGATGCCGCAGACGTACATCCTGACGTGGTCGGGAAGGTCGAGGTCGACGACGCGTCGCTGAGCGGTGTCGTAGAGGCGCATGGTCACGAGTGCGAGACGTTCCCCTTCACTCCCTCGGGCAGACGACCCACTCTACGACCCAACACCCCTCCAAGCCTGAACAACATCGAGCCGACCAACAGCCCGCCTGAACCACGTCGAGCCGACCAGAAGATGAACTGAACCGAATGCGGTGGGTACCGAGCGGCCAAATGGGAGCCGAGCACCTATGCGGGTACTCTCCCCGCGAATGCGGCGACGGGACGACGAAGCCATGCTCGACCGGGTCGAGCATTTTCGTGCGCGGCGACGGTTGTCGGGTCTCGACACCCGGTTGCTCGACGAGGTGGTCGACGTCGTGGGAAACGAGGGCCGCGATCCTGCGGAGTATGTGACGTCGTTGTTCGATGAGCACCAGGTGGTGTTCCTGGGTGAGCATGCGCCGAGCCGCCAGGCTGGGTTGTTCTTGCAGGAGTTGGTGCCCGAGCTGCAAGCGGCGGGTGTGTGGTGTCTGGGGATCGAATTCGCGTGCGTCGACGATCAGCCGATTCTCGACGCCTTGTTGATGGCGCCGCGGTTCGATGAGACCTTGGCTCGATCGGCGGTGTTCCGGTGGGGTTTGCGCCATCATTTTGCGTACCGCGAGTACCTCGACGTGTTGCGCGTCGTCTGGGAGGTCAACCAGGACCGCGACCCGCTGGCGCCGATGTTTCGGGTGGTCGCGCTCGACTACGACATCGAAGTGGATGCCGTGACCGCCTCGGCGGACCTTCGATCGCCGTACGCCTGGGAGCATCTGCGCCCCCGCGGTTCGGCAGCGCGCCACATGGCGGACGTCATCCTCAGGGAGTTCGTCGACCGCAACCACCGCGCCCTGGTCGTTGGCCGAACCCAGCACTCGCTGACCCGCTTGCGCCGGCTGCCACATCATGTCTGCGATGCGATCGACTACGAGCTGATCGATGGTCACGTGGTCGGGGCGGCGAACCACGTCTATGCCACCATCGCTGATCGGGCGGCCACGGTCCTGCTCCACCAGCCGCTGCCCGCCGACGGTGAGATGGGCGACTTCACCCTGGCCGCGGACGGTGTTCTCGACGCGGCGTTCGCCCGCCCGAACGGACCCAAGTATCCGGTGGCCTTCGATGTGCGCTCAGGCACACTCGGGCATCTGGCCTGCTCGACCGCGGCGGACCGCGGTGAGCTCTCCACTCGGGCCACCGGCTGGGTGTTTCTCGACAGCATCGATCGACTGACCGCTCCCACTCCCATCCACGACGTCGTCACCGAGGACACGGTCGTCGACGCGCGCCGCTACGCCCTCGACGCTGACCTCCGCGGTCCCGACGCGACGCCCGAGGCGTTTGCCGACGCTGTCGCGACAGCCGCTGCGGCCGCCGAACTCGGCTGGACGCAGATCATCTGAGCTCGGCCGGGCGCAGCCAGAGCACCAACTCGGCGCCCTGGCCCTCTTCGCTGCGAACGGTGAGGTCGCCTCCCATCGCTCTCGCAAGCTCGTGTGAGATCGCGAGCCCGAGGCCCGAACCGCCGAGGTTGCGCGTGCGAGCCGCATCGGCTCGATAGAACCGCTCGAAGACTCGCTCGATGTCCTGCGGTGCCAGCCCCGTGCCGGTGTCGGCGACGGCGACCTTCACCCAGTCGGCGGTTGCCTGGAGCCGAACGGTGACCCGCCCGCCCTCGGGTGTGTGGCGGATGGCGTTTTCCACGAGGTTCGTGAGCACCTGGCGGATTCGGGCCTGGTCGCCCATGGCGCCCTGCGCGCTCAGGCCGGAGTGATCCAGCGTCACGCCCGCATCGTTCGCGCGGGAGCGGTGCGCCGCGACGACGGCCGAGGCGGCGGCGGAGACATCGACGTCCTCGGAGGAGATCGACAGGCGACCCGACTCCACGAGGGACAGCGTCTGGAGGTCGTCGACGAGGTGCTGGAGTTGCAGGGCTTCCTCGTGAACCGTGTCGACCATCGCCCGGTCGAGTTCGACCACGCCGTCCTGAACCCCTTCGAGGTAGCCACGGATGTTGGCCAGCGGGGTGCGAAGCTCATGGGCGACGTCGCTGGTCAGCCGTCTGCGCTGACGATCATCTTCCGCGAGCTGATCGGCCATGCGGTCGAAGGCCCGGCCGAGGTCGCCCAGTTCGTCGGCGCGACCGAGGTTGACCCGCCGATCGAGGTCCCCCTCCCCCATTTCGGCGGCGGCCCGGGTGAGCGCCTGAATCGGCCGGACCAGCCGCGTCGCCGCGAACCACGCCGCGAGCGCGGAGATCGCCGCCACGGCTCCCACGGTCAGGAGAACTGTTGGGTCGAACGGATCCGCGGCGTTGCTGAACGGATCGGCGCCGTCGACGTCCATGAACACCAGCGCACCGTCGCCGAAGCCGATGAGGCTGCCGGCACCGTCGAGGTCCTCAATCACCTCGAGGCACTCGAACACCATCGGCCCGATCGCGGGATCGTCGACGAACAGGGGCTCGGCCCGCGGCACACCACCGGCACCCGGCTCCAGAACGTAGGGGACACCGAGTTCTTCGAAGCATCCGATGAGAGTGTCGGTGACGAGGGCCAGGGATTCGGACTCCGACATGAGCGACACGGCGAACGAGCCCCCCGCGTCGATCACCGAGCCGATCTCCTCGGCGACGCAACGACGACTTTCCGCGGACGCCGAGACGAGCAATATGTCGAAACTCTCCTCGTACTCGGACCCCACGTCATCGAGGCACGACACGAACGGCTCGAGAGCTTCGAGGGGGTCATCGACGTCGAGAGGATCGAAGAAGCCGGCACCGAACTCCTCGTCGACGAAGCCGACGGGAACCGACGGCAGTGAGGCGTCGCCTTCAGCCGAATCGGCCAGCACCCGTCCCCTGTCGTCGGTGAGGGCGATCCGGGTCTGCGACCACTCGGCGACAGCGTCCACCAACAGGTCGACGCCGTCCCAGCCACCGGTGACGTCCCGGTACACGATGAGCTTCTCGAAGAGTTCGTCACGGGTTTGGAGGGTCGCAGTGACCGCGTCCTCGGTGTTGTTCGCGGCCTGACGGGCGGCCAGCACCGCCGTCGCCGCAATCGCGCCCAGCACCACCGCAAGGGTGACGACGACCCAGCGGGCCCGGATGCTCGAGCGGATCATCGCTCCTCGGCGAACGCATACCCGACGCCGTACACCGTCAGGAACCACCGCGGCTCACCGTCCGCGTCGACTTTGCGCCGGAGGTTGCCGATGTGGACGTCCACGGTCCGTTCCAGAACGTCGTGGTCGAATCCGAACGCGGCGTCGAGGAGGTCGAGTCGGTTGAAGGCGCGCCCTGGCTCGCGGGCCAACGCCGCTGCAAGCGCGAATTCTTTCGGCGTCACGCTCACGGTTCGGCCGTCGACTCGAATCTCGTGGCGGCGGAGGTCGATCTCCAGACCGCCCCAGCCGAGCACCTCGGTCTCCTGCGGCGCCCAGCCCGATCGCCGGACGAGCGTTCGGATCCGGGCGACGAGCTCACGCGGCGAATACGGCTTGGTGATGTAGTCGTCTGCGCCGATCTCCAGCCCGAGCAACAGGTCGTCCTCTGTCGAGCGGGCGGTCACGAAGATGATCGGCACGTCGGACTCGAATCGCAGGACCCGGCAGGCATCGAGACCGTCGACGAGCGGCATCATCACGTCGAGGACGACCACGTCGACGTTGCGGCGTCGCACGACGTCCACCGCCTCGCGGCCGTTGCCCACCGACGTGACGGACCAGCCCTCGTGCTCGAGATACCGGCGCAGCAGCTCGGCCTGCTTCGGATCGTCCTCCGCGACGAGGACGTGAACGGGCGCAGAGGTCGAGGTCATGGCATCTCCAGGGTGGCACCCCACGCGGCGGGTGCCCCGCCCACGAGGGGCGGGGCACCGATGTTGGGGGAGGGTTCGGGTCACGCAGCTCCGACGAGCTCTTCGTCGTCGGAGTCCTCGGTGTCGACGTCGCTGTCCTCTCCCTCGTCGAGGTCCAGCTCATCCGCCTCGAGGAGGTCGCAGCCCTCGATGCCCTCCAGCTCGGCGAAGAAGGGCTCGCAGTGGCCGTAGCGGGCATCGAAGAACTCGTCGACGGCATCCCAGTCGGCATCGTCGAGCGGAGCCGTGAAGGACACGCCCTGCTCATCGACGTCGGTCTGGTAGGCGATTCCTCGCTCGTCGAGGTAGGTGCGCAGCGCCTCGTCCTCGGCGTTGAGAAGGTCGATCAGCTCCTGATCGAGGTCGACGTCGACATCGCCCTCGTCGAAGTCACCCTCGTCGAACTCATCCGAATCGAATTCGCCCATCTCGAGCTCGACGCCGATGAGGACAGCGCAGTCCTCGGGAATCTCGCCGAGGTCGGTGTCACCGACGTCGGGGGCGTCTCGCGATTCGTTCTCCTCGTTGTCGGCGCCCGGCTCGTCCGGTTCGGACTGAGCCCCCGCTGGGCTGAAGGCCACCAGCGCTCCGCCGACGGCGACGACACCTGCGGCGAAGGCGAGTGCAACACGTCGCTTCCTCATGGGGGTTTCCTCTCTCTGGTCTATGGAGTGACGCTTCGAACTGTGCGCGGTGGCTGACGAAGAACCGATGAAGAACCGGTCAGATCGCCGCCAAATCGGCGCGGCGACCTTCCTCGGGTGGGATTGCCGGGGACCCCCGTCCAACTCGTACGATCGGACCGTCCGTTCGAGGAGTCCCCCAACTGCCATGTCGTCCCCGAGAGAGCGAGAGCCCACGGTCTTCGACCTCCAGGACAGCGAGATCGGTGCGGTCGACCCCGAGCCGGCCGAAGAAGCGCCGGACGAAGCGCATCTCGACGACCTGGGCGGTGACGGATCGGTCGAGCTGGCGGGTGACGACCCGGGCGAGCTTCCAGCTGACGGATCAGCTGAGCTGGACGAGTCGACGGAGTCGGCGGAGTCCGCACCACCCGCCGACCCGCAGGACGGGGAGGAGACCACGGACCCGAACGACGACGCAGCCGCCGACGAGCCCACCGGGCTGCTCACACCTGAGGACTACCTCGCCGAGCTGTGTGGCTTGCACCAGGTCGTGCTGGTCGGCGACGTCGCCGGGGTGGCCGAGCACGTCTCCACAATCGCGGGGGCTCTGCGGTCCATTCACTCCGCCGGCATCACCAACTTCGCGTGGGAGTTCACCAACAGCCGGGCGCAGGATCGCCTCGACCAGCTCGTCATGGCAGCCACATGGGACGACCGCCTCTGCGCCGATCTGTTCGTCGATCTCCTCGGTGTCGGCTTCTCCTACCAGGAGTACGCCGACGTCCTCCATGCAGCCTGGGAACTCAATGCGTCACTCTCTCCTGACGCCACACCGCTGCGGGTCGTCGGACTCGGCATCCCCAGCTACGTCGAGGACCCCGACCTCCTCGACGGCCGCTCGGCCGGCGAGCTCGAACTCCGCAACTGGTGGCTCGGGGGTCACTACAGGGACATCACCGCGTTCCACATGGCCAACGTCCTCACCTCACAGGTGCTCCGCAAGGGCGAACGCGTCCTCGTGTACTGCGAGGCGCCGCGCACCGTGACCCGCCTCATCGAGTGGATCAACGGAAGCCCGACGATCACCCTCGGACAGCTTCTCCACCGCTGGATGGGCGAAGGTGTGCAGCGTGTGGTGTTCCACGGCGCGATCGACGACGGCGAGGCGATCGAGCGGGTCGAGGCGCTGATCGACGCCGCACCAGAAGACGTCGGCACGCTCGGCATCGATCTGGAGTTGTCCACCCTCGGCAACGTCGGAGTGACCTCGGTGGTCGGGTCGACCGACGGCGAACAGACGACGTTTCGCCTCCGCGATCTCGCTGACGGCTACATCTTCGTCGCACCCCGCGAGTCGTGGACCC
>Ga0209992_10001112_pt1 | contig 30374 bp, 12 predicted proteins | sample 2SBtaG_2_FD_182564 | JGI IMG/M metagenome (GOLD analysis project Ga0209992, IMG submission 182564) | Deep subsurface microbial communities from Kolumbo volcano to uncover new lineages of life (NeLLi) - 2SBTROV12_ACTIVE470 metaG (SPAdes)... | ecosystem: Environmental > Aquatic > Marine >... | reverse complement strand
AACTTGTGCGCGGGTAGCTCGTCGTCCAAGCCGCTTTGCCCGTCTTATCGATACGCATCGCCTGCAACGTCGACGCCGCCGTTTTCGACGTGCGCCGCCAGCCGCTGACGAGCCACGACCCATCCGCCATGGACACGGCCCCGAGCCAGGTTCCCTCGACGTTGCCACCTTGCGCCATCGACCATTGCGGCTGCCCGATGTTGGATAGCTGACTCGCCCACGGGCGGCCATACGCCTGCTGCTCTCGACCCACGACAAGGAACGTACCCGCGGTCGAAACAGCGGCTGCGTGGATATACTCGTCGCTCTTGGTGCCACCCCAAAGCTTTGTCGCGGTAACCGTCGGGGGCTTGCTGGGGTCGGTTGCCGGCTTCAACCACAAGCCCTGCCCTTGCATCTTCTGACCGGTCGTGGCGGTCGAGCCGAAAACGACGATGGTTCCATCGCCAGGCGCGATGACGGCGTTGGCTCCGACCGTGGAATCGCTGGCCTTGGACGCCGCTGACAGCTGCCAGAGTTGCTTGCCGGACCCGGAGAGCCCAACGATCCACCACGCGTTGGCGCCTTTGCTCGCCAGGGTCGGCCCTCGTTGACCCACCGCGATGTAGCCACCTGCAAGCCCGGCGCCGACGGCGTTGAATGCGCCCTGACCCGAATCGGGCGAGAACGTGCGCTTGAAGAAGCGATCCTCGGTGCCTGCAGCACATTTGCCGGTTTTGCACCGCGCCCCCAGCTTGCACGTCTTCCCGTCGCCGCACGGCGTGTCTTCCGGCTTGGCGACGACCGCGCATTTATGCGTCTTGAGGCCCTTGCCGATGCACTTGGCGACCTCACAGGCCTTGGTCGGCAGTGTGCATGGCGCTTGGATGCCGGTCTTGCACGCCCCCTTGCTGCAGACGTCGTTGACGGTGCACGCATCGTCGTCGCCGTTGCACACAAACCCGTCGCGCGCGGACGCGTCGAAGCCACACTTGCCGGTCTTCGGGTCGCACTTGTCGAGCGTGCAATCGTTGCCGTCATTGCAGCTTGTGAGCTTGTGCTGACAACCGATCTTGGGATCGCACGAGTCGGTCGTGCAGATGTTGCCGTCGTCGCACGTCTTGGCCGAGCCAGCACACTTGCCGTCCTTGCAGGCGTCCTTTGTCGTGCAAATCGTCCCGTCATCGCACGCCGTACCGGTCTTGGTCGGCTGCAGACCGCAGGTTCCGGTCTTGGGGAAGCAGCGGTTTTCCAGGCATGCCGAGGTCGATGTCTTGGGGCAGAACACCTTGGACGCCGGGTTGGGTTTGCACTGCGGCTTGGCGCCGGACTTATCGCAATAAAACACCCCGTTGCAGAGGTCGCCGTCGTCTTTCTTCAGGCAATCGGCCGCCTTATCGCATTCGCACGTCGACACACCACCGACGCATACAACGCCCTGGCAAAATGCATTGGCAGTGCAAGGATTGCCGTCGTCGCAGGCGCTTCCAGCCGCGACCGGTGTCGGCACGCACTTACCGGATGTGGGCGAACACGCTGAACCGACGCACGAGCCCTTCTTGGCGGCCGGACACTTCGGAATCGACGCCTTGGACGCGCTGCAGACCGGTGGATTGGCCGCCTTGTCGCAAAACTCGATGCCGTTGCAGGCGTTGCCGTCGCTCGGGCAATCGGCGTTGGACGCGCACCCACAGACGAACGTCCCCTCGCACTTTCCGCCGGAGCAAGTCTCGCCTTTCGTGCACGCGTCGCCATCGTTGCACCCGGTGCCAGTCGCGAGGTTGGCGAGCTCGCAGACACCCGTCTTGGGCACGCACGCGGCCTTCTTGCAGGCCGTATCGTTGACCGTCTTGCAGGTCACGACGGTCACGGGGTTGGTCTCACACTTGCCCGACGCCTTGTTGCAAAACGGCAGCCCGTTGCACTTGTTTCCGTCGTCCTTGTCCGAACAATCCGCGTCCGTTTTGCACTTGCACGCAAATCCGGTGCCCGGCTTGCACTTGCCGCCGAGGCAGAAGTCGCCGAGCGAACACTTGTCGCCATCATCGCACTTGCTGGCGTCGGCGAGCGGTGTCAGAAGGCACGAACCGGTCACGGGGACGCATTGATTCTTAACGCACGCGGTATCGGCGACCGTTGGGCACTGGATGACCGTCGCCGGGTTCACCTCGCATTGCTGGGCGGCTTTGTTGCAAAACGGCAGGCCATTGCACTTGTTGCCGTCGTCCTTGCAGTCGCTGTGCTTTTCGCACTTGGCGGTGTTGCCGCTGGGCGTGCACACGCCGGCCTGGCACGTCTCGCCGATCGTCTCGTCTTTGCCATCGTTGCAGACCGTGCCGTTGGTCATCGGTTTATGGGCGCACTTGCCGGTCTTCTTGTCGCACGCGAAGAGGTGGCAGGCCTTGTCTTTGCCCGCCGGGCAGGTCACGACCGTCTTGGGATTGACCCGACAACGCCACGGAAACACCGACTTTTCGCAGTAGAGCGTGCCGTTGCAGAGGTCGCCGTCTTCCAGTCCGACACAATCGGTGTGCTTTTGGCAGGCGCACCACGACGCTTTGCCGGGCTTGCAGACCGACTTGTCTCCCGTCACCTCGCATGCGCTTTCGACCGTGCAGGGGTCTCCGTCGTTGCAGGGAGTGCCGTTGGGCACGGGCGTCGCCACGCATTTGCCGGACGACGCATCGCATTGGGTCTTCTCGCACTGGCCGTCGACGGCGCTGCAGACGACCTTGGAGCCAGGCTTGGTCACGCAGCGGAACGGAAACACGGTCTTTTTGCAGAGCGGCACGCCGTTGCAGAGATCGCCATCATCGGCGCAGTCGGCTGTCTTTTGGCACTCGCAGATGGACGGTCCGGGCGCGCACGTGCCGGACTTGCAGCGGTCTTCTGCCGTGCACGGATCGCCATCGTCACAGAGGGCGCCGTCATTGCCCGTGTGACACGCGGGTTTGGGGATGTCTGGGGTCGCCGAACCTGTGTCGATCGCGCCGCCCGAGTCGACCGAGCCGCCCGAATCTGCAGCTTCGCCGGTGTCGACGACGACGTCGGTCGTCTCCGTGCCCTCGTCAGCCGGTGTTGTGGAGCAGCCAACGGAGATGATGACGATTCCGCTCACGGCAACCGCAACGATCGGCAACTGCAGCACATTGCGGCGCCGAAACGCGCATTCTCGTGTGTTCATACCCTGAGTTTATGCTTCTCCGCCGTAAAACGCAGCGGGCCCGCCAGCGGTGAACTGACGGGCCCGGATTGCGTGGTCGAATACGAGCCTACTTGAACCAAATGGCGGCCGACTGGCCGTGCCCGCTGCTGTTCGGGTCCCAGTGATTCTTGTGGTTGTAGGTGGACTTGCCGTTGGACGGACAGCCCTTCGAGTCGCTCTTCGTGGCGCCGGAGTGACGCGACTGGAAGAACGGACCCTTGCTCCAGTTGCTGCTGTTGCCACAATTGGCGCTGTTGACCGCGCCGTAGCCAGACGGATGAGCGTCTGTCCACGAGGCGCCGAGCACGTTCTGGTACGTGTACCGCGTCGTGTCGCTGCCCGGGCTTGGGCCTTTGAGCACCTTGATCTTGACCGCTACGCACGGGCCACGGTCCTTGTCTCCGGTTCCTTTGTGCCCCGCGCGCTGCGAGTGGTTGATGAAGTTGATCTTCGCGGGGTTGGGGATCGCGAACTTCGTGACCACGTCGTAGCCCATGATCGGGCCGTTCTTCTGGTCTTTGTCCGACCGTGAGAAGAGGACTTCCTTGGACTGACGCGCGAGGTTGACGGAGGGGATGGCGCCTTCCTCGAAACGCTGGCGCGGCGATGCACCGTAGCCGCCGCCGCAGCGCAAGTCGGGGAGGTTGCCGTAGTTGGGCGTCCTCGGCATCCAAGCGGCAAGGGTCCAACCACCGCCGTCGCTCGTCATGTCGCAGTACACTTCCATCGGCGCGTCGGCTCCCTTGCCGTCCGGATCGATCCAGTAGTAGCCGTTCTTGCTCATCGGCCAGCGCTTCTTGATGTCGTTGCAGGTCAAGCCGCTGGGCTTGGCGTAGCTGCCGCGAGAGTCGAGCTGGCCAACGTAGTGGAATTCCAAGCGGCTATGACGGCTGTAGTCATACGCGTGGTATGGGTACGGGTTGTTCGCGCTGACGTGGGCGTCGACCAGGATCTTGTCGCCCGCCTTGTAGGGCAGCGTGAAGTCGACGCGCTGGTTGTTCCAGCGGTGCCCGTTGCTGGCGCACGTCTGGTCGTTGTGGCTGTAGTGGACCTGGACCCCGTTGACCCGAACCCGGACGCGCTTGGAGTTGCAGCCGTGCTGGATGGTGAAGAAATTGAGCCGATAGTGACCTGAAATCTTGATGGTGATTTCTCCGTTCGGGTTGACGTTGATGTAGTCGTCCGCGTTGTTGACGTCGACTTCGTCGAGGCAGTAGGTCAGCCAGGAGCCATAATTGCCCTTGTGTGAGTTGCATCCGCCGGCCCAGTAGACCGGTGCGGCCTGGGCGGCGGTCCAGTGATACTTGGGCTTGGTGCCGACGACGCGGTCAACGCTCTCGGTGCACGCTTGGAGCCCGGCGCCGGGATCGAAACGAATGGAGCCGAGGGTGTCCGCAGCGCACTTTGCGTAGGACGTACCAAGCTGCACACCGCCGCCGATCTTGACGTCGCCGCCGTGCTTGCCGTGGCCGTTGTCCTTGCCCCAAAGCGTGCCGTGCACGAACGCGCTGCCCTGGACGCCGACCTTCTTATTGCTCAGCGTCTTGAGGCTGATGCTCCACGACACCAGTTTGCCGTCGAGCTTGTTGTTCTTGTACGCCGTGTTTTCGGCTACAGTTGAGCTCTTCGGGCGAGTCCCCGGTGGCCTGCAACGACGAAAGTCCGATATAGCCTCGTTATGACAACCGCCCCGGAAAAGCAGGAGCGTCTTCATGCCCTCTACCCCTATGCGTTCACGTCGATGCTGGTCGCCGCCATTGCGCTGCTGACGTGGATCTCGGAGCCGACCGAGGCGCTCGCTCGGAGCAAGCGAGCACGGGCCCAGAAAGCACCGGCCGCAGCAACCAATGATGACGCCGTGACCAGGTATCGTCGCGCGCTCGTGCACTACAAGGCAGGGCGCTTCGACGCCGCCGCCGAAGACTTCCACGCAGCGTTCGCCCTGCAGAAGAAAGCCGTCTTTCTCTTCAACGCCGCTCGATCCGAACATCGCGCCGGCAAACTGAAGCTTGCGGCGGGTCACTACCGCCAGCTTCTGAAGCGTAAAGCTGTGCCTGCAAAGATGGCTGCGCGGGCGGGCGAGCTGATGGTCAAGGTGGAGTCCGAGTTCCGCGCTCGCGAGGCCCGTGAGGCCGCCGATGAAGCGGAGTCGAAGCGCCGTTTAGAGCTGCGCCAACAACGCGAGCAGCAACAGTCCAACCACAAGCTCATCTCGTTTGGCCTCACCGGTGGTGGCGTCGCGGTCCTCGGCGCCGGGGGCTGGCTCGTCGCGTCCGCTCTGTCTGATCAGCAGGCGCTCGACGACAAGGTGGCCAAGCGGTCGGTCGGCGGCAGCCCTAAGATCACCGGCCTCTCCTACGAAGAATATGCGGCTGAACAGGACCGGCTTGACCGCAATCACATCGTCGCCGGTGTCACCGCGGCGGCAGGCGCTATTGCGACCGGTATCGGCGTCTGGATGTTGCTCAACCCGCCAGTAGAGGCCAACGCCGTGTTGCTGCCCACCGGAAACGGTGCCGTCTTCCGCGTGGAGTTCTGAGATGGGCGACTACAGGCGGTTGGTCGCTTTCGCCGCGGCCGCGTTCCTCGCACTGACGACAGGCGCCTGTGGCGACCGCATCGAGGAGGGCGAGTTCGAATTCGCGACCAAAGCCGAACGCACGGCTGCGGCCGAAGACGTCAGCACGGGCAAGGACACATCATCGGACGCGGGCTCCGCCGACGCTGGTTCGGTCGACTCCGGCACTGTCGATTCCGTTTCTGTTGACGCGGGTTATGTCGATTCCGGTTCCGTCGATGCAGGTCCTGTCGATGCAGGTCCTGTCGATGCAGGTCCTGTCGATGCAGGTCCTGTCGATTCCGGTTCCGTTGATGCGGGTCCTGTCGATTCCGGCTCGCTCGATTCCGGCGCAGATTCTGGGCCCGCCGATATCGGCACGGTCGATTCGGTTTCTGTCGATTCTGGTCCTGCCGATGCTGGGGCAATCGATTCAGGTTCGGCTGATTCTGGGCCCGTCGATTCTGGGCCCGTCGATTCTGGGCCCGTCGATTCTGGCGCGGTCGATTCTGGCGCGGTCGATTCAGGTTCGGCTGATTCTGGGCCCGCGGACGCCGGCACGGTTGATTCAGGTCCGGTCGATTCAGGTTCGGCCGATTCTGGGCCCGTCGATGCTGGCGCGGTTGATTCAGGTCCGGTTGATTCCGGTTCTGTTGACTCTGGGCCCGTGGATTCCGGTTCGGTGGACGCTGGCGTCTCTCTCGATTCTGGAACTCCTGACGCTGCAACTCCGGACGCTGGTCCGATCGACGCGGGTTCGCCGTGCTCGAATAAAGCGGATGGCACGATCTGCGGCGCAAAGGTCGGGTGCGTCGAGCAGCGCTGCAAATCCGGCGCGTGCATGAAGGTCGCAATGGTCTGCGACGACGGCAACGCTTGCACCAAACCGGACGCGTGCATCGCCGGTGTCTGCAAGTCGGGGCCGTCGATCAAGTGCGACGACGGCAATGTCTGCACGAAGGACAGCTGCGACGCGGGTAGCAAGTCCAAGCCTGGTAAGGGCTGCACGCACACCCATCACGACGGCGCGACGTGCAGCGATGGCGACGACTGCACGACCGACGATTCCTGCGCGGCCGGCAGCTGTACGGCCAACGCGACGTACCATGAGTCCATGGTTGCAGCGCAGACATCGGCGGCTGAGAGCTGGCAAGCCGTCGTCACTCTGCCCGCACGCCGCGCCGTCTGGGCCGGTCATCGCGTCCCCAAGGGCAAGACCGGGACATTCGCAGTTGTGGCTGGCACCGATCGCACCGCAAGCGAGAAGTGGACCGCCGATTTCGCGAGCGTCAACAGCCGCTTCGACGCCTTGGTCGCCACCCCTGACCATGGCTCGGTCGCCTGTGGCCGGGTCTCGGCGGACGGCAAACCCACATCCGAGCAGCTGCTCCTCGTCGGCCACGACGCGGCGGGCAAGCAGCAATGGGTCGCCCAGCAAGGTAAGGGAGTTCGTTGTGCAGGCATCGCCAGGCGCAAGGACGGTATGCTCGCCGCCATCGCGGCCACATCTGCTCCCCAAGCACCAACGTTCGTGCCCAGCTCCGTATTTGGCAGCGACAGCAAAGGCAAACAGCTGTGGACCGCGAGCTACTCGAGCAGCAGCAACCGGCCGGACATTCGCGCGATCGTGTCAGACGGCAGCGGTCGTTTCGTCGCGGGCGGCACGTGGAAGAAGACCTACAACTCCAAACCATCGGAGTTTCTGTGGATGATCAACGCGAAGGGGCAGAACACAGGGACAGTACAGCTCACCGAGGGTCGCATCGAAGCGCTCGTCGCCGACAAGCGGATGATCTACACGGTGGCGACCACGTCGGCGGCCAATAAGAACAAGCTGAGAATGCGCGGAATCGACGCGGTCAAGCGCGTCGCCCTCTGGTCCGTCCAAGTGCCAGGCGCCGCCGGGGTCGTCATCGGCGGGATGGTGCGGTCGCACTCCGGCTTTCTGATCTCGGCGAGCGGCAAGCTGGCCAGCCAGACCAAGTCCGTCGCGTGGTTTGGCTTCGTTGATGGCAAGGGCACGGTGACCGGACAGCGCTATCACGTTGGTTCGTCACCGGTGACCGTGACAGCGATCGCCGGGCACGGGAAGGATGCTTTCGAAGTCGCAGGGCATAGCGGTACGGCAGGGAAAGTGTCAGGTCGGTGGCGGCTACGAACCGACCGCTGGGGCTACGCCGGTTGCAAGGCCGCTGGAAAGTGCGCAGCACAGGCGAAAAAGGGCTGTTCCGACAGCAACGAATGCACCTGGGACTCCTGCGAGCAGGGGATCGGTTGTGGCGGCAAACCCAAGCTCAACGCGTCGCCGTGCAAGAGCGGCGCGGGGAAGTGCTTCCTCGGCGCAAAGTGCAACTCGGGCGTGTGCAAGGCCGGTGGCGAGCAGGAATCTGCTACCCACATCACGGTCGACCACTGGAAGTCGTGCACGTACTACTGCAACGACGACAAGAAGACCGGCACCCTCGACGTCAAGCGAATCAGGGGGCTTCCGGATGGCGACTTGGTCGGGATCGCCTCCCATAGGCTGTTGACCACCGGCGGCTACCAGACGAGCGCTCGTTTGGTCCGCTTAGCGCCGAGCGGGCAGGTGCGATGGAAAGCCAGCGCGCAGGACGGGGCGACGGGCAAGTACCTCGAGTGGGCGGACGCCGTCGGTCTGTCATCGGGTGACATCATGCTGATCGGGCGTTCGCGGCAGCTCGCCCTTTATGACGGCTGGGCAAGCCGCCTCTGGTTCAAGAGCGCAAGCAACACAGGAGTTCAGGGCCAGCTCAAGGGCGGCAGCGTGCGGCCCGATGGCTCGGTAATGGTGTACGGCGAGGACGGCAAGCATCACGCAATGGTCGCGTTGGTCAGCGCCACTGGCACGATTGGCAATCCACAGATCTTCGCCGCGGGCAAAGACCGCTCAGTGGTGTTCGATATCGCTCACGTTAAAGGCGGCGGCACCGTGCTTGCCGGGCAACTGTGGCGTCCGTCGGGCAAGAACTGGTCAACACACCTGCATCTGCGGAGCGCGACGGCCACGGGAACGACGACCTGGTCCTGGACGTCCAAGCAGTCCATGGGGCTCAGCCAATGGGCGAATGACGACGTCTTTGGCGGGCTCGCTGCGACAACGGCTGGCTACGTCATCACGTCGTACAAGACCACTCAGGTCTACATGATCGACAACGATGGCAAACTCGTCTGGACCAAAGATCTCGGCATGCGGGTGGCGCCGCGGCTCAACGGCGGATTCGCCGTCATGGGCTCGACGGGCGCGCTTGGGCGGCTCCGATTCTACGACGTGTTCGCCAATGTGAAGCACACCGCGACCACGGCGCTGGTCAACGTCAAGCTGTTCTCGGGGACACCCAACGGCGGCTACGTAGGGTACGGATCAGGCAAATACGTGACGTACAAGAGGCTCGCGGTGCATCTCGACCCCTGGGCGGTCCAATGCTCAAAGCACGGCTCAAACTGCGTTGGAAAGAAGCCCGCAGACTGCGACGATGGCAACCCCTGCACCTGGGATACCTGCACCGGCTCGGGCGGCTGCCAGAACACCCCGGGTCCCACGTTCACGGCATGCGGCAATGGCGGCGCCTGCGTAGCCGGCAAATGCGTGGCGCCGGCGGGCAAGACGTGCAAGGACGTGCTGGCCAAGAACAAGAGCTCCGGTGACGGCCTGTATCTGCTGGACCCCGATGGCGCTGGCCCCGTGCTCCCCGCGAAACTGCATTGCGACATGAAAAACGGCGGCAAAGCGCTGCTCTTCAACTTCTACGACAGCGAGCTCGACGATATGCCCAATACCAGCGCGCCGTTGGCCGCTGGCTGGTACATCGAAGACGCCAAGAAGACGACGCAATGGCAAACCGGAAGCGCTGTCGTCTCGCCCAAACTCGGCAAACATGTTTCCGCGGCCGTCGGGCCCGGTTTCGTCAAAGCGCTGGTCGCGGCAGGCGGTGGCAAGCATCTGCGCATGTGCCTGTATTCAGAGTTCGGGCAGAGCGAGACGTGCAGGTCCAGCGACGGCGCTGTCGGCAAACGACTGACCATCACGGCGGCACCCGCGTCGGTCGGCAACACAGAGTTGAAGCGATACCGGCCCAGCGTCTGCAAAGACACGCCGGCGTGTTCCATCGCGTACACATTCGGTCGCATCGCCGGCCTGCCTGGTTCGACCGACTCGCTGCTCGTCTCCAACCTCAATGGCGGCGCGTATGCGGTCCCGGTTGACCCCGGCGGCGACGGCGTCTTCGGTAGCGCGAACAATGGTCTGATGCAGGCCTCGAACGTCGGCGTGTGGCGCGCGAACAATACCGGTGCGGCGCTCAGTCCGGCGGCCAAGGCGACGAAGCTCGAGATGCCCTATGGCACAAACGCCGGCAAGCACGCGTCGAGCTATGGGCTGCGAATCTGGCTCCAATAGCGGACCCGGCCCGCGCCACTACATCAAGAGCCCACGCGCGTCGACGCCGGGGTTGTCATGGCGCCGCGGATCAGCGCCGGCGTCGCCACGCTGCGAGCGAACGACACGGCCGAGTCGCTCCTCTCCCGGGCCGACGGTGCAATGTACGTCGCCAAGCGCGCCGGCGGCGGCCGGGTGGCGTGGGCTGGCGCATGAGCGGAACCAGGTAGTGAGCGGAGCGTACGTCGGCTTCGTACTGCTCCGGGTTCTCCAACTTGTCCTTGGGCGCTACGACGAGACGCAAGGCGAGCTCCTGGGCTTCATCCACCGCGAACACCCCGCCCGAAAATCACTCGAGCGAGTCCAACGCATCGTCGAGAGCGTCGAGTTGGCGCGCTGCGAGCCGCTCACCGGGGAAGACTGAAGCGATCAACGCGAGCGCTGCGCTGCGTTCATGCAGCCCCAACAACTTGAGCAGAAACCGGATATCTGCCACGTCACTGGCGCGACCGGCCAGCACCTTCATCGCCAGCAGCGCGCCGGGCTCGATGGCGTAGATGCGTAGATTTGGGTGATCAAAGCTGGCGCTCCGCTGCCATGGCGCATTGGCCGGCACGTACGCGCTGGCTTGTTGATTCAGCCAGCTTTGTGGAAGACCAAGCTCGGTCGCCACCGCGAAAGACGCCGCCATCACCTCCCCGTGCGGCTCCACTTCGCCGCAGTCGACGTCGCGTGTGCCATCCCGGCTTGCATGCTCCAAAACCATGACCGCCCCGCCCACGACGTGGATCTCGCCTACAACGCCGCGGCGTCGCAGCTTGTCGCCTACTCGGCCAAATGCGTCGAGCAGCTTGCGTTTGGAGAGCAGCGGTCCACTCATACCCGCTCCAGATCTGTGGGGTCGAGGAATACGAGCCGACGCGCAAAGGCCGCCGGGGAACCGAGACGTGCGCGACGCCGCATCCGCGCACCATCGACCAGGTACCAGGCCTGTGACAGGAAGCGCGCCGACTCGCGACACCAGTCGGGCGGCTCGAACTCATCCCAGAAAGCGTAGTGCTCCGCCAATCCAGCGAGCAGTGCTGCCCAGGGGCCACGATCGAGGTCGGGGCGCTGCGCGACGAGTGAGCGGCGGTAGCGCACATCGGTGCCAGCGTAGCCAGTGACGAACTCAAGTACGAGGCGCCGGCTGCGCTCGATGTCTTCCTCTTGCGCGACGTGGTCGCCGAGGCTCGCCAACGTCAACGGGGTCCATCCAGTGGCGCGGAGCGACGGTTCCAGCCCCAAGCGCAGCTCGCTTCCCAGACCACCAGCGATGCGTTCGAGCACATTCAGGCCCGGGGACCTGCGTCCGCTCTCGTAGCTTGAGATGTAGCTCTGATCCACGCCCATCCGCTCGGCGAGCTCGGTTTGGGTGAGTCCTCGCTCTTCTCTCCAGCTTCGAATGCGGGCCGATACATCCATATGTACAACTGTACATCATGTGGCGGCCATCCGGTCAAGCAAGCGCGCCAGGGGCCGCAGACGCGGCTCGTCGTCCACGAACGGCGCACGCGCCAGGTCGACGAGCGAATCAAAGGAAAGAACCCCGGATTGTTCCCGTTCGGGAATGTGCGGGATCGCGACTTTTCGAACGCTGTGTTGCTCGGCCCGTTTTTGGGACGAACCGGCGGGTGTTGTACGCTTGGACACCCCCGCCCATGTCCATCTGCTCAGCTGCGGCGCCGCGCGAATCCGGCCGGTCCTCCCGCTCTTCGCGACCCGCGCAGCACGGCTACGGAGCTTGCATGTCTGTCCGACCTCTTCGCGGCGACACCGTCGCGATCCGAACCTGCGCCACCGCTCTCTTCCCCGCCGCCCTCTTCCTGACCGCCCCCTTCCTCACCGCATCGGTCGCGGGCTGCGGCACGACCCCCGAACCGGAGTCCGCCGATGACAAGGACGGCGGGGCATTGGACGCCGGGCCTATCGATGCCGGCAGCACAGACACCGCCACCAACGCAGATGCCGGGCCCGCGGACACGGGCGGATCGGTCGATTCCGGCAGCGCTTCCCCCGATTCAGAGGCGGCCGTCGACGCCGGTCCCAAGGGTCCGCCCCCCGAGTGCCAGGTCAACGCGGATTGCGCGCATCTCGACGACGGCGACCCGTGCAACGGCCTCGTGCACTGCCACCCGAAGCTGCACAAGTGTGGGGTGCAACCCGGAACCGCCGTGCTTTGTCCGACCGCTGACAACACCGTCTGCGCAACGTCGACCTGCGACCCCAAGACCGGCAAATGCGCGCTGGTCCCCGCCGCCAAGGGCACACCCTGCATCGACGCCGACCCGTGCACGGTCGATAGCTCCTGCAACGCCGGTGCTTGTGAGGCAGTGGGCAAGGCGTCGTGGTGCCAATGCCATAACGACACCGACTGCACCGGATTTGAAGACGGCAACCCCTGCAACGGCACCCTGTACTGCGACAAGAAGTCGTTTCCGTACACCTGCCGCGTCAACGCCGCGACCGTCGTCACCTGCAGCTCGGCCACCGACACCGCGTGCGCCAAGGTCATCTGCAACAAGGCCAGCGGTACCTGCAAGAAGACGCCGGTCCCCGACGGCGCGCCGTGCAGCGACGGCAACCTCTGCTCGGTCGGTGACGCGTGCGCGAAGGGGGCGTGCAAGGGCGTCAACGCTTGCGCCTGCCAGGCCGACGCCGACTGCGCCAAACAAGAGGACGGCAACCCCTGCAACGGCACCCTCTACTGCGACACGACCATCCCCGGCCAGCACGCCTGCAAGATCAAGAAGAGCTCGGTGGTCTCCTGCCCCGCCGCCGCGACCGAGTGCATGGTCAACGCCTGCGTGCCCAAGACCGGCAAGTGCGCGAAGTCCGCCGCCACCAACGGCGTCGCCTGCACCGACGGTGACAAGTGCACGGTCGGCGACGTCTGCCTCGCCGGCACCTGCAAACCGGGGACCGACACCTGCGGCTGCAAGTCGGACGCGGAGTGCGCGGGCAAAGACGACGGCAACCTCTGCAACGGCGTCGTGGGCTGCAACAAGCTGACCGGGGACTGCGAGCTGAAGAAGGGCAGCGAGGTGAGCTGCGACAGCGCCAAGGACACCGCTTGTTTGGTTAACGCCTGCGCGGCCAAGACCGCCAAGTGCGCGCCCGCGCCGATCGAGAAGGCGACCAAGGCCTGCGTCGGCAAGGCCTGCCGCTACGAGCTGAATCCACCCACGAAAAAGCCCATCACGGTGCTGTGCGACGACGGGGACAAGTGCACCGTCAACAACACCTGCGCCGACGGCAAGTGCACGTCGGGAACGACAGTCTGCGAATGCAAGGTCAACGCCGACTGCGCGGCCAAGGACGACGGCAACAAGTGCAACGGCGTGGCCAAGTGCGACAAGTCGGGCAGCCAACCCAAATGCGCGATCGATCCCGCCTCCATCATCACCTGCCCCAAGGGCAACGACACGGCCTGCACCAAGAACACCTGCAATACCGGCAACGGGGTGTGCTCGATGCTGCCGCTCAACGACGGCACCAAGTGCAACGACGGCGACGCGTGCACGACCAACGACGTCTGCACGACCGGCAAATGCAACGGCAAGGGCAGCTGCGGCCCGAAGTGGTCCGAGGTCTACGCCAAGGCGTTCGCCAACGAGGGCTGCAGCAGCTGTCACGGCAGCTACAACGGCAAGAACGCGACGTACAACACCATCACCACGGGCTTTTTCTGCGGCGGCAAGCTCGTGGTGCCCGGCGACGTCTCCAAGAGCACGATTATCAGCAAGGTCGGCCAGGGCGAACCGCTCAGCTGCGGCGGCAAGATGCCCAAGAAGTCGCCGGGGATTAACAACGCGTCCCTCGCGCTTCTCAAGGCGTGGATCAAGGCCGGCGCCAAGAACAACTGACCCCGCGCGGGGCGTGGTTGTCGACTCTTGAAGCGCGTGAAAACCGACGCCGCAGTCTGCTACGCTGCCGTCCCCATCTCTAGTCGAGGGCCGCTTGCACGTGTCACACCCATTTGGACGCCAGTGGCCGATCGACCGGTTCACTCGGCTGTCGTTTGTGTTCGTCGCGAGCGCGCTCGTCTTCGCGGCGTGTGGCGATCCCGATTCGGAGTCGGTCGACGGAGCCAAGAACGGCGAGGACGTCGCGATCACCGACACGGGGCAGGTTGTCGACACCGGCGCCTTGCCCGACACCGGCACGACCAAGGACACGGCCGGAGCCAACGACGTCGGCGGCACGGATACAGGCGCAAAGGATGTGGCTGTAGTCGTAGACGCTGGCTCGTCAGGCGGAGTCGACTCGGGGCCCGGCAGCGTCGACGTGCCGCCAACCCCCGCCCACCAGTGCAAGGACTCGGCCGATTGCGCCGGCGTGGCGGGCGCCAACCTCTGCCTCGGTCCGCTGTTCTGCGACAAGACGGCGGCTGTCTGGTCGTGCAAACACAAGCCGGGCCAGCAGGTTACGTGCGATACGACCAAGGACACGGCATGCCGAGTGACCGCGTGCGTGTCGGCTACCGGAAAGTGCGAGACCGAGGACGCACCCAAGGGCACACCATGTGTCGACGGCGACGCGTGCACCGTCGATAGCTCGTGCAACGCCGGAAAATGCGAGGCGGGGGCTACGTCGTGGTGCGACTGCAAGGTCACCGCCGATTGCCTGAAGCTGAGCAAGAACAAGTGCACCGGCGCGCTCTTCTGCGACAAGACCGCGTTTCCGTATAAGTGCCGGATCAACCCGACGACCGTGGTCAAGTGCGCGGCCAACAAGGACACGACCTGCAGCAAGAACAGCTGCGACAAGGACACCGGCCAATGCGCGATGAAACCGGTGTCGGACGGCACGCCCTGCGACGATGGCAGCAAAGCGACGATCAACGACATCTGCAAAAAAGGCGTCTGCGCGGCGGGGCTGATTCCCAAGTGCCAATCCAACGGCGACTGCGCGACGCAGGAAGACGGCAACGCGTGCAACGGGACGCTCTTTTGCGACAAGGGCAGCGGCGCGTGCGTCGTCAATCCCGCGACGGTCGTGACGTGTCCGAGCGCCAAGGACACCGCGTGCTTCCAAAACACCTGCGACAAGACAACCGGCGCTTGCGAGATGCGGGCGCGTCCCAACGGCAGCCAGTGCGACGACGGAGACGCCTGCACGGCCGGTGATGCGTGCGTGGCGGGCGTGTGCAAGCCGGGCAAGGACTACACCTGCCCGTGCAAGACCAACGCCGACTGCATGAGCAAGGACGATGGCGATCTCTGCAACGGCACGTACTACTGCCACGGTACGTCCAAGAAGTGCCTGTTCAACGAGGCGACGAAGGTCATCTGCCCGAGCGTCGATGACACCGCTTGCGTCAAAGCGGCGTGCGTTCCCAAGACCGGCAAATGCGCGGCGACGGCGGCCGGGCTCGTCAACAAGGCGTGCGACCTGCCCGGTGACGGTTGTCGGACGGTCGTGGCCAACCTCGCCAAGCCCGTGACGGTGGTGTGCGACGACGCAAACGCGTGCACGCAAGGTGATGAGTGCGTGGGGACCAAGTGTGTTTCGGGCACCAAGGTCTGCGAGTGCCAGTCCGATACCGAGTGCCTGCTGCAAGACGACGGCGACCTGTGCAACGGCGTTCCGTATTGCGACAAGACCCACAAGGATGGCGCCGGCTACGTCGTGCCCAAGTGCAAACCAAACCCCGCGTCGAAGGTCTACTGCGCCGTCGGCAACGACACTGCTTGCCTGAAGAACCGCTGCGATCCCAAGACCGGAAAGTGCGGTTTTCAGCCCGTCAAGACGGGGGCTCCTTGCGAGGACGGCAAGGTCTGCACCGTCAAGGACACCTGCCTGGACGGAGCGTGTAAGCCAGGCGCCAACAACCTCTGTGACGATGGCGATGCCTGTACGCAGGACAAGTGCGTGGCGGGCAAGGGCTGTGAGCATCCCAAGGCGTGCAACGACAACAAGCCTTGCACGCTCGACTCGTGCAAGGACGGCACATGCAGCTTCAACCCGAAACCGCTCGACGGGAAGGGCTGCGATGCCGACGACAACGGCTGCACGGTCAACGACGTCTGCAAGGCGGGCACGTGCACGATCGGCAACCCGGTGCCGTGCTCCGTCGCGACCGCCGTCTGCCACGCCAGCAAGTGCATCTCGACCGGCGCAAAGACCTTCCAGTGCGCGCCCGTTCCCGTCGCTGACGGCAGCGGCTGCGAGGACGGAGACCTCTGCACGATCGGCGACTCGTGCAAGGCTGGAAAATGCGTCACAGGCGCGGGTCGCCGGCTGTTCGTACGGTCGTTGAGCGGTATCGGCGGCACGCTGCGAGCGGGCGCAATCGTCGCGCTCAAGGACGGCGGCTTGGTGGTGGGCGGGCAGGCGGTCGACAAGCAGAAGGCGGCATGGCTGGTAGCGCGGCTCGACGGCGGTGGCACGTTGGTCAAGAGCAAACCGGTCGTGTCCGCGAAGTTCGACGCGTTGGCGGCGGTCAGCGTCGTCGCGGTCGATGGTGACAACCTGCTCACTGCTGGCACGATCAATCCTGGCAAGCATCGCCGGGCGCAGGTGATGGCCTGGTCCTCGGACCTGTCGACTGTGCCGTGGACCGTCTCGCTGGCTCGCGCAGGCAGCAACGTCGAGCTCACAGACATGTTGCGCCATCCCTCGGGCGGAATCGTCGTCGCCGTCAGGCGCTATGTCGGCAAGGCGACCGCTTCGGTGGTTCGCTTGACCGCAAGCGGCAAGAGCCTGCTCGACGTGACGCCCGCGGTTCCCAGCTTGCGCTATCGCCTCCAGCTGCGTCCGGGCGGCGGCTATTGGCTCGGCGGCACGAATTTTCCAAACAACGTGCCTACCCCGCGGTTGGTTGCGCTCGATGCGGCCGGCAAGCTGGGCTGGAGCAAGACCTATTCGGCCCAACTGTCACACCTCAACGCGCTCGCGGGCCTCGATGGCGACGTGGTGGCTGTCGGCGCCAAAGTCTCCTCGAGCGGGAGCCGCCAGGTGGCGCTGCGGGTGGCGGCCGACGGCTCGGTGGGCTGGGCCACGACCACCTCGGTTCCCGGCAATCTCTACACGGTTCATCGACAGGGTGATCTGTTCATCGCGGGCGGTGGCGCAGGCACCGCAGCGACCACGCTTCGTCCGTCATTGACCGCCTTTGGCGCGCACGGCCACGTCGCATGGCACACGGAGTTGAGCACGGCGAATTGGCGGGTGACGGCACTTGCGTCCCACTTCGACGGCACGCTTGTCGGCGTCGGTGTGCGCGACCACGCACCGGTGTCGTCGTACGTCTTCCGGCTGAGCGCGTGGGGCCAGTCCAACTGCAAGGCGGCCGGGCCTTGCGCGTCCAAGAAAGCCGCGGCGTGCGACGACAAGAACGTGTGCACCAACGACTTCTGCGAAGCCGCCAGCGGCTGCATCCACGTCGCTCATACCGGCGCGTGCGACGACGGCGACAAGTGCGCCACGCTGGATCGCTGCAGCGGCGGCAAATGCGCGGGCACCGTCGCGGCCAAGTGCGACGACGGCAACGATTGCACCGACGACAGTTGCTCGCCGAAGACCGGATGCGCCCACAAGAAGCTGCAGGGCGTTCCGTGCCCGGATAGCGACGTCTGCACCACGGCCGAGCTGTGCATCAAGGGCGCCTGCACCACCAAGAAGAAGGTCTGCAACGACGGCGACCCCTGCACAAAGGACAGCTGCGACGCGCAAAAAGGCTGCGTGGCGGTCAAAGACGTCAGCCATTGCGACGACGGCAACGTCTGCACGGTCGATATCTGCAGCCCCAAGACCGGGTGTGGGGCCAACCCCGCGCCGAAAGGGACCATCTGCGACGACGGTGACGCGTGCACCGTTGGCGACGTCTGCAACGTCAAGACCTGCAAACCGGGCGGCTCGCGGCTGTGGGAACGCAAGGCGCTTATCGCGGAGGTTGATCACAAGGCCAGCTATCCCAACATGGTTACCGGCGCCCACTTCATGGATGTGGCGCCCAACGGTGACACGGTCGCGGCCAAGCAGGCCAGGGGCGGCTGGGCGATCGCGCGGTACTCCGGCTCGGGCAGCGCGAAATACGCCAAGCAAGAGCACTTTGGGCATTCCCAGGACGCCGACACGCAGATGTCGACGGTTGTCGCCAACGCGGACGGCAGCGCGACCTATTTCGGGCCCAGTCACCTCAAGAGCGACGGCAACAACAACTATTACGCAGGTTTGCTGACCGTCGACGCCAACGGCAAGGTGCTCGCCAAGCGGCGCCACGGCCCGCGCTTCAACCGCATCCAATCGGGAGCCGCGTCGCTGCTCGACCGCGCGGGCAAAGGCCACGTCGGCGCCATCATCGTCAAGAGAGGGCTGTCGCTCAGCGAGAGCTATCGGGTTCGCGTGTGGTCGGTCGATGGCAGCGGGGCAGCCCGTTACTCGCTGGATATCGCCGACTCCGCCGACGTGAGCGCGCACAGCATCGCGGGTCACGATGACGGGGGCGCGGCGCTCAGTCACACGCTCGGAGGCCGCTGGTGGTTGACGCGCTACGGTTCGACGGGGCAGCAGCTCTGGCGTCGCAGCTATCCGGGCGGCACGTCGCAGATGCGGCGCTACAAGGACGGCTACCTCGTTGGCGGCTCGATGCCCCGCGCCGGCGGTGGCAACAACCCGTGGATCGGCACAACAGACAGCGACGGCGCCTTGTTGTGGAGCACGACCGTCGATCTCGGTGAAAGCGACCACGTGACGGCGCTGACCCCGATGCCTGGCGGCGGCTTCATGTTCGCCGGCCTGCACCGACCGAGCATGACCTACGGCGAGCGCAATTGCCGCCTGGTGCGCCTGTCTGCGAGCGGCGCCGTGCAGTGGTGGCGGTCCTACCAGGGCGCCAAGCCGCTGACCTTCTATCACTTCGGCCACAAGCCCGAGACCAAGTACCACGCCGACGTCTGCACGACCCTGCGCCCGGTGCCCGGTGGTGGCGTCCAGGCCGGTGGCTACCTGACCGATGACATCAAGGGCAGCCGGCGCACAGGGTGGCTGTTCCGAGTCGACGAATGGGGCAACGTCAGCTGCGGGGAGACCGGCGCGTGTCGCCAGAAGAAGACCGCGGACTGCGACGACAAGACGTCTTGCACCGCCGACACCTGCAACGCCAAGACCGGCTGCGTCAACGCCAACCGCACGGGGTCCTGCGACGATGGCAACGCGTGCACCGGGGATGGGACGTGCAAGGATGGCGGCTGCAAGGTCGGCAGCGCGCGGCTGTTCGAGACGACGCTCGGCGACCAGGCGAACAATGTGCCCGCGGGCATCGCCAAGATGGCGCTCGGGCGCTTGGCGACGATCGAAAACCGGCTGGTGGGTACGAAATCAACGTCCTGGGTTCGCTCGATCGATATCGACGGAACGGAGCGCACGAAGTTTCAGCTCAAGCCCGGCAAGGCCCCATTTGATACGTCGACCTACAACCAGCAATACGTCGATAGCGTCGTGAGCCTCGACGATGGCAGCACGCTGATCACCGGCGCGATCGCGACCGCCTCCCACCCCGCGCCGCATTTGCTGCCGGTGCTTCACAGCTGGTCGATCTCGTCGCGCGGCGGTGTCGTAGCAGCCCACGTTCACAAAGGCGTGGCGTCTGGTCATGGCGGGTACGTCGCATGCCAGGCGCCATCGGGGAGCATCATGGCGTTCTTGGTACCGTCGACGAATCCGACGTCGGTTCACGCCGAGGCGCTCGCGCGCGACGGCAAATCGCTGAGTGCGCCCGGCAAGATCCACGGGTTTTTCCCCCACGCGAAGTTGACGCCGTGCGTCGGGACGTCCGATGGCCGCTTCGTTGTCGGCGCGATTCGCAGCCACAGCGGTCCGTTTACGATGCAGCTGCAGGACCACACACCCGACAAATTCGGAAAGCCGGGGCTGCCCGGGCGGATTCGCAACTACGGCGATTCGGCGGGCGTTGGCGCTGGACAGTCCCGGGCGATTGCGCTGCTGGCTCGAGGCGGTGGGGACGTCGTCGTAGTCGGCGAGACAAATGCCTTGACCCACGGTGGCTGGGACGCGTGGCTGTTGCGCGTCGACAAGGAGCTCGTCCCCCGCTTGCAACGGGTCATGGGCACCAGCGCCGACGAACGCGTGGTTGGGGCGATAGGCGCGCAGGATAGCGACGACATCTTCGTCTGGGGCAGCACCAAGACGGCCAACAACGGCACCGACGGGTTTCTATGGCGATTGGGCGAGGGCGGTCGCAAGCGATGGGGAAGGGTCTACGGCGGGGCGAAGGACGATCGGTTGCAAAGCGCGGTGTTCACCGGTGGCGACGGGGGCCTCGCGCTCCTTGGCGAAACGGCGAGTAAGGGCGCTGGCGGCAGCGATCTATGGCTGCTGCGGACGACACCGTGGGGCCAACCGAGCTGCGGGCTCGCCGGGACTTGCCTGGCCAAACAAGCCGCGGACTGCGACGACCACGATCCCTGTACGGCCGACACCTGCGATGCCTCCGCCGGATGCAAACATCACGTGATTGCCGGCGCGTGCGGGGAGCGACCGTCGTGCGTTGAGCGCTTCAAGAGCAGCAAGGGCCAGCTCGACTGGATGCAGCCACGTGCCGAGCAATTCGCCCACACCTACACCGCCAAGCAGGCCCAGGTTGTCGTAGCGACGGCCGAGTTGAGCGGTCAGTCCATCGCGGTTGCCCAGGTTGGCGCCGATGGGGCCGTCCACAGTCACGCGACCGATGGCACCTTGCTGTGGACCGCGGCGATCACGGGCGCAAAAACAGAGACCGTCACGTCGGCTGTGGTGATCGGCGACCGTTTGCTCGTCGGTGGCGGAAGCGACACGCCCGGAAAAGCCATCCATGGCGGCGAGGATGGCTTGGTCGTCGCGCTGGACCGCGAAGGACGCGCCCGCTGGCAGCGCGCATGGGGCGGCAAGGAAGCCGACCGTATTCACGCGTTGACCGCCGGTCCCAAGGGCATCGTGTTCGCGGCCGGGCGCACGAAGAGTCAAACAGCCGGGAGCCAATCGGCCGGGAGCCAGTCAGGCGGCAACTGGGACGGCTGGGTGACCGCGGCGAACGGGCGGGATGGCAAGCTGCTCTGGTCGAAAAACCTCGGCGGCAAGGGCATCGACTACCTGCACGCCGCGCAGTTCTACGAAAAAGCGCTGTACGTCGCGGGTTCGACACGCAGCAAGGGCGCCGGCGGTTCGGACGGCTGGATCGCGCGGCTGGACGCGACCGGCAAGCTGCTCAACGAAAAGACCTTTGGCGGGTCCAAGGACGACGAGTTTGCCGCGCTCGCCCCGATCGGCAACGGCTTCATGGCCGCGTACGGCACGACCGCTTCTGTCGGCGGCGGCGACGCGTGGTACCTGGCCACAAACGCGACCCTCGCCAGCGTGAAGTCGCACACGTGGGGCCACAAACAGCTGCCCGATGAGGTCTTCGCCGCGGCGTCACTGGGCAACGGACGCATCGCGGTGGCCGGGTCGACCAGCACGGACAATCAAAAGCGCGACGCGTGGCTCGCGGTGTTGAACGACGACGGAAAGCCTTACCGCGAGCATCGCTACGGGGCCGCCCACAACGACTACTTCGGCGCGATTACGAAGCTGCGACGCGGCGGCTATCTCGTCGGCGGGCACGTCGATCTCGGCGGGGCGGGGACCCAGGGCTGGCTGCAGCGGACCAACCCATGGGGCTTTTCGGACTGCAAGAAGGCGGGCAAGTGCGCCTGGAACGGCCCGACGCTGTGCGACGACGGGCTGGCCTGCACGATCGACGCGTGTGACCCCAAGACCGGCTGCACGCACACAGGCGACGCCACCAAGTGCACGCAGCCGCTGTCCAAGGACGCCAAGAAGCTCAGCTGCAAGGCGATCCTGAAGGCCTATCCCGGCGCGGCATCGGGCATCTACACGATCAACCGGTTCGCCTACAACGAGGACCAGTCCGTGCCCGCGTTCTGCGACATGGAAACGGACGGTGGCGGCTGGACCCTCGTCGTGGCGATTCGCGCGGATATTCCGGCGTCGTGGGACCTCTATTCGGCGTTCGGCAACGTCGTCTACAAGGGCTCTGCGAAGCACCAGACCGACGAACGCAAATCGGCCCCGCTGTTGGCGCGACAAGGCCGCGGCGACGTAACTGTCTCGGCGGCTCTGTCACGCGACCGGATGCAAGCGATCCTCAACGCCACGGTGCCCGGCGAGATCCTTGTCGATACGGGCGCGGGCCTCTTCGCCTGGACGCTCAAGAAGGCCAACCACCACGGCTTCGTCTTCGGGGCACACAACATCTTTCGGGACCCGCGCGCTGTCGGCCTGTCGCTCAACAAGCCGTCCGTCGCCCTCCGCATGGCCCGCGATGCCCACATGCCCGATGCCAAGGCGGTCTTCACCCCCATCACGCCCGATTTTCAGACCTCCAAGGGTTGCGCGAAGGCCAGCGACTGCCTCTACTTCCCGGCCAACACCGCGGGTCGTTTCCAGCAGGCACATCGCCGCGACGGCGCCCCGGGAGCGGGATTTGACGGCGCGCGTCGTCACCCGGTGAGGATCTACGTCCGTTGACCGAAACGACCCCGACACATGACAACGCCGCACAACCGGACGCCGCAAAGCCGGGCGCTGGACAACCTGGCGCTGCACAACCTGGCCCTGCACAACCTGGCCCTGCACAACCTGGCCCTGCACAACCTGGCACTGAATCGCCCCCTGCGAAAACGAGCGACCTCCGCGGCACGATCCTGCGGTTGGTCGGCATCGCCGCATGCATCGGCATCGTCGCGTTCTTTGTCGACCTCGATGAGCTTTGGAAACACGTCTCGGCGATGTCGCTGCCGGTGTTGGGGTTGGCGCTCGGCATCAACCTGGTGCGCATGATCTTCATGGGTTGGCGCTGGAAGCTGATGAACACAAGCGGCGTGGACCAGCCGCTGTCCCGCTACGTGCTGTTCACCCTCGCGAGCTACCCGGCGATGTTGGCGCTGCCCGGGATCCTGGGTTTCGACGTCGCGCGCGGCGTGATGATCGGCCAGTCGACCGAAGAGGACCGCGCCGAAAACCTCATCTCGGTGCTCTCCGACCGCGTTATCGGCCTCTTTTCGGTCATCCTGCTGGGCACCATGGCGACGTTGGTCGCCCCCAACTTCCCCAACCGCTGGACCTACATTGGCTTTCTGTCGGTGCTGCTCGCGGCGTTCATCGGCGGCATCGCGGTCTCCGCGTCAACACGGGTTCATGACCTGGTGACCGGACTGCTCGGCAGACTCGGCGGGCTCGGCGCGAAGCTGGCGTCGATCGTGACGTTGTGGATGGGCGTTGTCGGCTTCTTCAAGCGGCACCCCAAGCGCGTGGTGATGGCGCTCGGGGCGTGCCTGCTGATTCACCTGGCGTGGTTTGTCATCGCGTGGCTGCTCGCCGACAACCTGGGCCTCGACCTGTCGTTTTTCGTCGTCACGACCGTCACGGCGTTGAGCTGGGTCGTGCTCGCGATTCCGGTGTCATGGATGGGGCTGGGCCTCAACGAGCTGAGCTTCATCTTCCTGCTGTCGTTCCAGGGCGTCGCGAACGCACCTGCGGCGGCGCTTGGCTTTCATCAAAACGCCATCAACATCGCCTTCGCCATCATCTGCATCCCCGTCCTGTTGTTGGTGCGGCGCAAGTAGGGGCGTGTCCCTCAATTGCGCACAATCCGCCCGAGCTTGTCGCGGGTTCGCTTCACAACCGGCTCAGCGGTGCTAGGTTCATACCAACCAACCGACCCTTGTGCCACCGCTTGGAGCCCTTCAATGCGCCATTTGTGCGACTTCTCATCTCTTCTCTCTGCTGTCGGATCTCAACGCGCGACCGGACTGACCGTCGCGGTGTCGATCCTGGTCACCGTCGCCGGGTGCGGCGGACTGAAAAACATCATGCCGGTGGAAAATCGGCAGATCCGCGCCGCCATCAAGAACAACGACATGGCGCTGCTCCAAGACGTGTGCGACGGCAAACGCCGGGTCCGCTACGACTCGGACCGCAGCCGCGCGTGCAAGCACATCAAGCAACAATCCGCGACCAAGGGCACCTGCGATGACGCCGTCGCGCGGTACAAGGGCGCGCCCAAGAACCAGAAGCTGGTCGAATCATTCGCCCGCGAGTTCGCCAAGTGCGGTCACTTCACGGAGATCTTCGAGATGCTCGCCCACTACGGCAACGGCCGCTACCAGCGCGCAATCGGCATGCTCGCAAAAGAAGGCGTGCCGATGAAGAAGCAATGGGTCAAATATATGCGCACCCACAAGGGCCGGCGCTTCTTCGCCATGGGCGGCGCGACGGCACACTACGGCCTGCAGCACATCGGCAACTGGCTGGTGGCGAAAGGCCACACCGACCTGTGCAAGGACTACATCGCGGCGGCAACCGGGGCCAGCACCGTCGCCCAGGTGTGGGTCATGCCCTACCTCAAAGACGCCAAGTGCAAGGGCGGCGCCGCGCTCGTCTCCGGCCTGCTCACCGCCGACAAAGCCAACCACCGCAAGTGGGCCTGCCAGACGCTCGGCGTCATCGGCGGCAAGCGCGCGGCCAAGAAGATGGCGGTCCTGGCCTCGACCGATCCCTACTCCGTGATCCGCGAACAGCGCCGCGGTGGCCGCATCTGGGCGACGAAGGAATTCCCGGTCCGCGCCGCATGCAAGCAGGCGTACGGCAAGATCAAGCTGCGCTCCATGTAGCCAGGTTCCTGCAAAGAGACCCGCCCGATCACGCGCCGCTTCAGCGCCCGGTGCCGCCGCGAACGGGCGGATAGCGTTTGTTGAGGCGGGCAATCGCCGCTTGGACATGGTATCGCAGCTTGGTCGTGAACGGGTCGGCGACGTCGCGGCGCGCATCGACGAAAGCGCGGGCCGCGTTCATCCAGGCTGCCACCGCGGGGGGGATTGCGGCGAATGGGTCCACAGAGGCCGATTTTCTGCGCTTCTTGGCACGTCGCGCTGCTTTTTTTCCGGATTTGCGGGCCGCGGGCGAGGTGATCAAGCGGGCGACATCGGGGTCGAGCTTGCCGTGTTTGGCCAGCGCGGCGATTTGCAGCGTCCGCAAGCCGACGTGGTGGTCGTGACCGATGGCGGTGCGTTTGTGTTCGCGGGTACAGAAGGTGTTGAGGTGCTTGGACAGCGCGCGCAATGAGCCGGGTTTTGTGTCGCCGCAACAGGTCGTCATCAGCTTGCCTTCGCGCACGTAGGCGCCGGCGGCGGTGGCTGCAGCGGTGATTTTCGCGAGCGGATCTGCACCGGTAGCGGTTGCTTCACGCAGCGCTTTTCGACGCCATTGGGCGTGCTCGGCGAGGGCGTCTCGGCGAACCGGCAATGCTCGACAAAGGGCGCGCTTGTCGCTGGCCTTGGTCCTCGACGTGACCCAGGTGGAGCCCGGCTCGGTGATGGCGATGAGCTCGGCCAGCCGGTCACCGAGCAACCCGAGGTAGAGCGAGGCGGGCGCTTGTTGGGCGGTCGTGATACGCGCGTCCTTGGCCTTGATGCGCAGCACCAAGCCGGTTTCTGCGGCGATGAGCGCGTGCTGTTTCCAGATCGGCACCATGCGGTCGGACGGGCGATGCTTCGCGAGGGCGTCGAAGAGCTTCATCGGCTTCAAAGACCTGCTCGGGTTGTCGCGCGAGAAGGCTTGAGCCCAGCTGGCCACGGCGTCTGTTCCGCACGAGATTGTGCGATCGGCGATCCATGCGTCGATGGCGCTCGGGGATTGGCGGGGGAGCTCGGCGCGGAGGCGCTCTTCGGCTTCGTCGGCGAACGCGCTGGCGGTGCCTGCCGGGTCCGTGTGTTCGGTGCAGAGCAACGGGTCGAGCAGCTTGAGGCCAGCCGCGGTCTTGCCCGCTTTCAGCAACGCATCGGCGCTTTCGATCGTCTTCCCTTCGGCGGTTTTGGGCTTGGTAGAGGCTCGTTTTTCACCGCCGCCACAAGCCGCGATCGTCACGCACAAAGCGGTCGCGAGCAGGGATTGAACGGCGGTGTCTGGTCGGTTGCGAAGCACGTGGCGCCAGCATGCCGGTGCGCGATTGGCCTTGTCGAGCGTGCGAACGTTGTGGCATCAGCACCGCGCGGAGGAGCCCATGCACAGTTTCAGCGCCCGATTGTCTGCCTCTTTGGCCTTGGTCGCGGCGATGGTCGCGTGGGCCGGATGCTCGGAGGACCCTTCAGGCAAGGACGAGCCCGGCGAAGTCAGCGTTACCGACGACGCCAAGGCCGGCGATGTAGCCGCGCTCGATGCCAGCAAGACCGATCCAGACAGCGCGTCTACCAAGGACGTCGCGTTCGCCGACGACACCAAGACGCCGGTCGATGCAGGCGCTGTCCCCGACGTCGACACCGGCGCAGATGTTGTTTCGGGAGGGGACGCGGGCGTCGTCGCATCGCCGGATAGTGCCGGCGTAAAGGACGCCGTTGCCCAAGCCGACGCGGGTTCGACAACCGATGCGGGGACGACAACCGATGCGGGGACGACAACCGATGCGGGTTCGGGGTCCGACGTTGGCGCGAGCGCCGATACCTCCAGTTCCCCCGACGGTGGAGCCGTGGCGCCCAAGCCGGCTGCCGGCGCGTTTACGAAGGAGCCCAACGACAGCAAGGCCAAGGCCGTCGAGCTGCCCTACGGCGGTGGTGGTGGCGGCTCGGTCGGCGGCGCGGACAAAGCTGATTGGTTTGTCGTTAAGGCCAAGCACAAGGGCAAGCTGCGGGTCTATCGGCTCGGTGGGCATGTCGCGGTCAAGACGACTGTCGCCGGCGACGATCACTATATCGAGGTGACCGCCTCCAAGAAGACCGGCTACCAGCTGCTTGTCGATTTCCGGCCCGATCCGGTGACCCTCAAGGACCACGACCCGTTCGTCGTGGGCAAGAAAGCCGAGATTCGGGGCGCGGGACTGGGCACCAGCAAGGACCTGGTGTTCGTGTCGATCGGCCACGTGCAGGCCGAAGTTACGTCGGCGAGCGGATCCAAGATCGAGGTTGTCGTGCCGTACGGCGCATCGGACGGCCCGCTGCGCGTCATCTCCGGCGGCCGGCGCGCCAAGGTCATCGACGCGAAGGTGACGGCGCCCACGTACCCGGCGATGAAGTTCTCCGGAGGTGTGCTGACCAAGAAGGGGGATACAAGCTGGCTCGCCGGCGTGATCTCCGTTGTGGCGGGTCGAACCGTGACGGCCGAAACGCTCTACAAGGCCGTCAAACCGCACGGGCTCACCGCCGCCGGCTGGTCACCGTGGCGCAATCGGCACCGGCTCAAGGGCGCGCCCAAGGACATCGACGCGATCGGGACACTCGCCAAGACGCTCGAGAAGCTGCCCGAGATCGAGTCGGCCGCCGCGGTGACAATGGGCGGTTCCGAGTCCGGGCTTTGGGCGACGGCTCCTTACTACGCGCCTTCCTCGCCCAACCTCTACGACACCCAGAAGTTGGTGGGGCTGACGAGCGCGTGGAAGCAGTTTGAGACCATGGGTGGCGGTGCGCGACCGCCCGCCCACATCGGCTTTTTCGACACCGGACTCTTCAGCGGGATCACCAAGCCCTGCAACTACGGCTTCAACCCCTATCCCAAGCACACGGGCGCGGGTGGCTTTGAGCTCTTCCTGTCGACGAACGGCAACGATTGGACCCGGCCCGCGCTCGCCGATTGGACCGATCGCGGCGACCTGACGCCGTCGCAGTGCGAAGTGATAGGACCCGGACCTCAGTCCAACGGGCACGGCACGGCGTGCGTCGGCATCATCGGCGCGGTGGTCCCGATGGCGACCGGCGCCACGCACACCCGGGCAAACGGCGCGCTGAGCGGGTTTTCGCGGCCCGGCATCGACACGGGGTTGCCGTTTGTCATCGACGTGTGGAGCACGCGCAACGAGCAGCGGAAGTACCTGACGCAACACCAGATGTTTGACGCGATCGCGCGGGCTCAGGGCGTCAAGCAGGTGTTTGGCGTCAACTGGGGAGGCCCATTTGGTCATCAATCCCCCGGCGATCCTTTTTCGTGGAACACCGATTCGGTCTGGCTGGTCTCGGCGCACAACCACAACAAGCTCGCCCACACGTACTGGCCCGGAAAGTTCGCGCATCGGCCCAACCACCTGCTTGTCGGCGCCACGGTCGCCCCCAACGAGGGGCGCTGGGATCCGGCCGGAAACTACGCGTCGAACAACGGCCCGTTCGTCAACGTCGTCGGGCCGACGTACGTCTACGGACTGCGGGGCGGCACGTCGTTTTACGGCGACATCGATGGAACCTCTTCCGTGACGCCCCAGGTCACCGCCATGGCTGGATTCATTCGCTGGTTGCGGTCCGATCTGCAGGCGGCAAGCGTGGTTGCGCTGATTCGCGAGACGGGTGTCGACGTCAACTCGTACGACAGCAGCTGGCAACGCGGCGCGGCTCGCCTGCCACGCATCGACTGGATGCGGCTGTTGACGAGCGAACCGATGATGATGGCGCTGTACCCCGAGATTCGACCGCTGCTGCTCATCGGCGATCGGGTTGGCGGGGCCAATACGGTCACTGCGTGGCCGATTCACCCGGAGACGGGCACCAAGAACGGGCTGCCCAAGAAGATCGCGCTGGGCCCCTGCAACGACCAGACGAAGCCCAAGGCCGGCCCGGTCGACATCCGCATCTCGCCCGACGGTTCGCGCGCCGCCGTGACATGCAACGTGCTCAACAAGGTGGTGATCATTTCGCTGCAGGAGCTGCGCGCTCTCGGCAGCGTGCAGCTGACCGGCTCCATCGGGCTGCACGACCGCGCGTGGATGGACCCGGAGGGAATCTTGCACGTGCCGATCGCGATCGATGGCGGCGCAGGGGTAGCCCTTGTCGACACGTATGGCCCGGAGCTGATCGCCGAAAAGAAGCTCAACGACGACGTCGTCCCGTGGACGATCGCGGGGCCGCAGCTGCGCACGATTCGCGGCACGCTGTTGAGCAGCAAGGGCAAGGATGCCGGTCAGCTCACGACATATGACCACCTCGCTCGCCAGCGCCAGTTCGGCGTCACGTACCCGCCCCAGAAGCTGTCGGCGCACTACAAGGGCGCGTTTCCATCGGGATTGGCGCTGTCCCCCGATGGCAAGCGATTCACGGTCACCTACAGCGGCACGATCAACGACACCGAGCTGGTCGATGTTCCGGTCGGTACCGCCGGGTTCCCGGTGCCCGTGGCCAAGCAGAACTTCAGCATGAAGATGCTGTTGACGACGCTGGAGCGCCCATATGACCTCGCCTGGCTGCCCGACACCGGGCTGAGCGGGGCGGGGATGAACGGCCGCAACCTGTTTGTCACCTCGTTCGCCGACGACCGACTGGTGATGATGAAGGACGTCAACAGCGGCACGTATCCGGACACATGGAAGACGGTGGCGACGTTCAAGAACAAGTCCAAGAGCTATCCCGACCGGGTGCGCGCGTTCCACAACGGTCGGGCGATGTTCGTGTCGGAGTGGAAGGGCAGCGTGCGCATCATCAAGCTACCGCTGTTGCTGACGGGACCGAGCAAGGCGTACACGACAGCGATGGGCGGGTTTACGCGACCGGTTGGCATCGCGCCGACCCCGCTGATAAGCGTCGTGCATCCGCGTCACAACGTTCGCGTGAGCCGCTTGCTGAGTCCGACCTACCTGCTGCGCGATACGTCGGCAGTGGAAGTCACCTGCACGGTCAAGAACGCCATCGGAGGCGCGGTTATCGCGACGGACACCCGCAACCCGCTGCCCGACGAGACCCGCATCAAGGCCGGCTTTGCCACGTGCGGACCGTTCGACCTGAAAGGACAGGCCGGCGGATTGCTGCACATCGAGATCGAGGTCAAGTCCGAGCACGCCGACGGCAAGAAGCCGACCTACCGCACAATACGCGTGACGCGGACCATGAACGGGGTCTGACCCCGTCGGCAACCCCAAAAATGCCTTCCCCCGTTGGGTCCTTCCCCCTTGATCGAGGCGCCGTCTGCCAAGACAAGACCCAGGCACCCTTGATCGAGGCGCGGTCTGCCAAGACAAGACCCAGGCACCCTTGATCGAGGCGCCGTCTGCCAAGACAAGACCCAGGCACCGTGCATCGAGGCGCCGTCTGCCAAGACAAATACCCTGGCCGCCGCGCCACAGACCAGGCCCGATTGGAAGTCGCTGACTGAGCGATAACCCGGGTCCGGGCCACCCGAACCCGAACCCGAACCCGAACTCACACCCTCACGGGGTGCCGCTGTGCTTG
>Ga0209992_10001111_pt1 | contig 30388 bp, 54 predicted proteins | sample 2SBtaG_2_FD_182564 | JGI IMG/M metagenome (GOLD analysis project Ga0209992, IMG submission 182564) | Deep subsurface microbial communities from Kolumbo volcano to uncover new lineages of life (NeLLi) - 2SBTROV12_ACTIVE470 metaG (SPAdes)... | ecosystem: Environmental > Aquatic > Marine >... | reverse complement strand
ATCGCAGTTTGTAGCTTCCCAAAAGATTGTGGCTAGTGAATCTCCTCGGAAAGTTCTGAAGTATCTTTCTGTTGATTGCTTGGATTTAGATCCACTCCCATGGTGACAGCGACTAGCCCAGTCAGACCAGTAAGGAAAAACATCATCTCCACCTGCACTTGCAGAGACAGTAACTTTAATGAATCGATCTCTCTCTCCATCAACTGTTGGAGTAATGATATTTTCTAAACAATAGATAGCGAGCTGGATGGAATGATCATCAATATCTTCTTTCCTTCGATCATATGTATTGCGCCTGACGACCAATGCTTTCTTAGCTTCTTCAATAATGTCGTAACCGAGAACAGCATCATCATTAATTAAAGGTTGCTGAGCATTGTCATTTCCATAGAAGGTTCGACAGCAATCAGTGCAGGCTTCATCTGCATTCGTTTGTTTAACAAGGACAGTAACGATCTCCTTATATAGATCAGGATCAGTAATGACTTTTGGGAGGCGGAAGATTACTCGAAACCTTTCCTTATCATTTGAAGGATCGTGACTCGTGGTTGTATAAACCCATGCAGCCTTAGCAGCTAATGGACTCTTTAGAAATTCATCAACTGTTAAACCATGGTCAACATCAACGACTGCAAGTGAACTGCTTTCGAATGCTGCACTTGTTCTATTAGGACCAGTCATAGATGCAGCGACAAAGGCTGATCCGTTCATGACATATTTTCTAAGGTCTTCTAACGAACCAGTTTTCTTTTCCCAATTACTTGCATATTCACGAGCCCAACTTGAAGGCTTATTTTTTATAGACGGATGAATACTGAAAGAGACTTGGTCCACAAGGGTACGGGATACGGAGTACATAGTATGCCTTATCTTTCTAAACGATCAACTAGGTGTCATCATTTTCATGCTAAAGAAAAAATGACAACCGTTATTTGGTCTAGAAGAGAATATTTGATCTAATTACGATATTTTTTGTTTAAGCAATGTGACAGGAATCACGAATATTCCAAAAAAGTTTTCCACAATTACTGGTTTTCTAGGTATAGGTGCTTACGAAATTATTAAATTGTGTAGCTTTTGGTAAAGTTATGACTTAATTCCAAAAAAAAGTCTCACCAAAGGTTACACAACCGTACATTTGCTACTACTATTCACTTAGCAATCACTCATGAGTGTTCACAAGTTAGCATTCTTGTGCTACTTTCTAGATTACTAGATCATCTAGTTCATTTAGATCAATCAAAACCGAACTTCGCAATCTTTACACTCTTTTTTCGGACTCTTCTAGTCCTTTGAAATCTGTGTACACCACAAATTTCTCTTACTATCATGTCTTCTCTTAACGACACTCAGATAAAGCGTCTCCAGAAAGCGCTTAATGAAGCATTAATTCAAAATGGGAAAATATCCCAACGAGAATTATGTAAGCGGTTAGACATTACTATCGGAACAATGACCAAGTACCTCAGAGGTGAAGTCAATCCTTTCGATATCAAAACTAGGATCACAATGAATCTTGCAAAGGAGTTGAAAATTACTCCTGAAGCCTTATATAGCTATTTCAATACTGGTGAATATGGTAAGAGCGTCACTATAGACGCAGTTGAAAGCTGGATCAGGAGCAGTGCTGGTCAAGCAGATTTCTCAAGAATACTTACTTCACTTGCATATAGTCAGAACAAATCTCTTGAGCATGCAGAGGTTGCTGAAATAAAAAAAGAAGAGTACCGATTCTCTGATCAAGGATGTGCAGCATTCCTTGATTGTGTTCTAGAAAATATTGATCAACATGCTGCTGAGAAAGGTCTATCGCATGAAAATGCAATGACAGACCTAGTTCCATTTATCACTAAGAACTTCAAAATTAACTTCTTGGCTGATGCAATCAAATTACTGAGCGGAGATGAAACCGCTAGAAAAAACTTTGGTGGCAATATGGCTACCTCAGTTTTCCAAGCTCATGATTTTGTTTGCCCAATAATGAATACCATGAAGGATTGGACAGGTAAAGAGCATAAGGATCTTGAGAGCAAGTTCAAACTAGCAATCATTAAATAGCAGTCAGTCCTGCTTTGGTTGGACATTGGCTAGGTGTTTCGTAGCACCATCCATATCATTGTTAAACTGGCAACTGCCTAAATAACAGCTCAAATATCTTTCAAATTCTGATAAACCACCAGTTAATGGATACTTATGTACGGTACCTCCTTGCTCTGTAGTCATGATTAATACTGGCAATCTCTTTGGCATGGCAAGGCTTTAACTGATTTTTATATTCTATTTAACCGAACAAGTGAAGTAGTGCAATCTTTGTCTTACATTTTATATTTTGTTTATACTTAGTGAGTATTTATTACTAGAGCTATCTAGGATGACTTCCTCTAAGACTGTGACTACCGAATACGGTAAGCAAAACATCTTTGGAACTGAAACAAAGCCTCGCCTCATAGATGCTGGATCTTATTCCGAGCAATCAGAACTATTAAATGGACGCTTGGCAATGATTGGTTTTGTAGCAGCAGCAGGCGCATACATCACCACAGGACAACTTGTACCGGGAGTTTTTTAAATCATCATGCAACCATCTAATAAAACCATTTTCGAAAGAAGTATCGGCAGGCCAGCAATGATGGCTTTCGTTTTACTCACTACGACTTATCTAGTTACAGGACAACTTATACCCGGAATTGTTTAATGAAAAAATCAAATCCTATCGTTGGAACTGAAACCCAAAGACTTGAAGAAGGAAAGGTTTTAGCAGAACGAATTAATGGATATGCAGCCTTATTTGGTTGTACAGCTCTTATTACTGCTTACGCCACTACTGGGCAGATTATCCCCGGATTCGTGTAACTCTTTTTTTAATTCTTTAAGAATATGTTTGGCTTCCTCTTCTTCTGCCTTTATCTCGTGATAGCGACGAATTTTTTGCAGCCATTTAATTCTGTACCGTTCTAATTCTTCTGAAGTAAGAATAAAACTTTGTGTGATTTCTGTGGTTGAAACAATAATTTGGGCACAGTCAATATTGATGCCCAATGTTTCATCACAGGCTTGCTTATAAGCTGCGAGCTGGAGAGCACATTTGTGGAATTTATTCCATCCAGTAAATCTTGATCGATCATCTTTTCCTTTTGGATAGTATCGAGAGTAAGGCTGGTTACTGGTTTTATAGTCAGCAATGATATAAGTACCGTTCCTAACTGCCACTAGATCTGGGCAGCCACAGTAACCATATTCATGTGACCAAACTCTAGAGATTCCATCTTCTCCAGTAGTGAAGTTCCACTCTGGTCGCAAGGGCATCTCAGACCATAAGAAGTCGTCGAACTTTGATAAGTGTTCTTCTATTCCATTCCAGAAAGGTAAATAAGCTTCGTCTATTTCTATAGGTCTATTACGTATATAGTCCTCGCAACATTTATGAACTGCACTACCTCTATGTGCAGCTTTCATAGCTCCGTCTGGATTTTTTAACTGCCAATTCCTTAGAGCTTTCTTACTCTTTTCGGAGGCACATTTACCAAGAATTGTAGTAACTGAAGGATATGCTTTATCTGCTTTATCAGTTCTATAATGACGTTCGCCATTCACTTCGAACCTTGTGGCTGCCATATAAGCAAGACATATCTTTCATATAATGTAACGTTTTATTACACGGTTGGTAGTGTTTGGGACTTATACCATTTTTGTGCATCCTTACAACAAGACCCTAAAGGGTTTCTCACGCCCTTGAACCGCTTGTTGTCTGCTGTGAGAACCCAGCTAATTAAATGAGGACTTTAGCTTCTCCTTTAGTTGCTTTCATCAACAGAGTAAGGTCTTCTACCGGTTCGAATAGAGAGACTAGTCCATGGGCAGAATGCTTAAAGGCCAATCATAAAACCCTCAAAATGGATGCCCAATAATTAATCGTCTTTACCAGTGTTATTAAGGAATTCCAGTGATTTGTAGATGGAATCCTCTGGCTTATTGCATGAAGTAAAAGCTGAATATTCTTCGATCAAACTTTTACCTAAATGCACTCCACCCTTTTTAATTTCCTCTACTCCAACCTTGTCGTCCAGATGCCGAGCCAACGCTGGTCCAACAACATGTAGATAAGCTAGGAAAGCTAAATCAGGCATTATGCCATTGAGACTTGCTCCACCATTGGTAAAGCCATTAAGCAAATAGATCAATTCACTTAAGTGCTTGTTTGTTTCCTTCTGTGCAACCAATAGCTCTTGCAAGAGAGCATATTGATTCATTGGTTCATCGTTTGACTTTTTAGTCATGGATAATTGTCCCGCTAAATTCTTTAGCTATTAAGAGCGATGCTCTTTCTAAAGTGGATAATTGTTTCCAAGCCTGATTGCAATTATCAGTTCCATAACTATCAAGAAGTTGTTTGACATCTTTACTAGTTTTGGCTGACTGAAGTGCTGCTAAGACTGGATTATGGGAACTCGACAATGAGATAAGATTGCGATGGAGTTACAGTTATTCGATGACTTTTTATCTCGCCTTCTTCTTCTAATAAAGTCATAGATGTTATTAACTCATATATCTTATCGGAACTATTAATAATATTTTTTGTAAGCTCAATTACTTTGCAGCGCACACCAATCGTCTCGATATAGGGAGCTAAATCGAGAATCCTCAAATAATCTTCTTGTGGAGAAGAGCTATCAGGCAAGTGGTATGAGACTCCAGCGTTCATATTGTTTGACGACCAGATAATAGGCAAGGGTTGAATAATGAATCAACATATTTTGATAAGTACAAATAATACGTTTGAAATAATTTGTAATTCTTCATGTCCAGTCATCACCTATCTCAGTATTCGAAGTGCTTGATATCTCTTGATCAGCACCGAAATCATCCCTAGCTGTAGGTGGCAACCCACAATTCTTAGCCTCTGCTGGTTTACCTAGGAATGGATCTCCTTGATCGAATAGGGCTGGCACCCAAAGCTGTCCCTTCTTCTCTTCCCATGCCTTCTGTAAAGAAGCTGGGATCTTTGGCATAGGAGCTGGCGTTAATTCGCAATCTGTATTACTTGTTCTCTTAAGCACAATTTTAAAGTTCCAAATACCAGATTCTGTTTGGAAATAGCTCTCATCCATTTTGAGGATGCTCTCTAATTTTCCTCTCAAATCATTTCGATCAATCGTTACGATCTTGAAGGAACCTTCAGTTTCTAAGTCAGGGTATTTCTCTAACTTATTAATGGGTTTTTTAGAAGAGGCAGGGCTGCTAGGAAAATAAGCAACAAAAGAAATGAAATCTTTCGGATAATCCAGATCTTCCTTTGGATTGTGGTTTCCATATTCAATCTTTGATTTTTTGGCTGTGTAGTTAAGAGCAATTTCATCTCTCCAATTGGCAGGAGCTCCTTGTTGCCAAGGAAATTTTTTATGAATCGCAGGGTCGTGAGTCCAATAAGACTTGCCCATAATGTAGTGATCGGTATCAAAGAAACCGCACATAATAAATGTGGCTTCTTCTTGTTTACCTTCAATCTTTTCTTGCTTGTCTTCAGCTCGATAAACTAATTGACGAGAATCAAAATAGTTTTGGTTATAAGCCTTAGTAGTTGTCTTAGCTTTTTTCTGTTGCTGCTTATCTTCAACAGTGATATAGCCGGGAGGAAAAATGCTCATAGTGATTACCAGTTAGAAGTGGGCATGTTGTCGTCGTCATTGCCCATGAACTGGGAATGCTCGTAACCAGAAGCTGCTTTTGATTGAGCAGGATCTTGTTGTCCTCCAGAACCTTTCTGGAATGTACGAAGTTTTCTTAGCTTCACGACTGGGTAAGGTTTTCCTTCCTTATCGTTCTCAGTAACTAAGACTCCATTCATCTCAACCAAGGTTCCCTTAGTTGCTTTTTTAATTCTTTCTTTCCAGATTCCAAAGCCTCTGACTCTGAAGAAATCAGAGATCTGCTCTGGCTTATCTTGTCCTTCAATTTTTCGATAGCGATTAACTACGACGTTGCGAGCACAACTCTTTTCTGCTTCCTTGTAGTCTTTACAGAATCGACCAACAAGACTGATTTCATTAAAGAACTGATCTTTAGTTGCATCGGAACAAGAAAAAACATTCACAGTTGCCGTCCCTGCATCTGGTGTGTTTTTCTCTCCTAGTTGAAGTTCTCCTGATAGGAGAATGAGATCATCTCTTTTCTTTTTCTTGAGATGAGTGCTTGGACCTTCTTTCGTTGCTTGGGCTCTGAAGATAACTTCGACGTTAGAACCATTGACTTCGCCACGAGTCTCGACAAATTCTTTGCCGTTAATGACTGTTTGGAATGGATCTATCGCAAGAGTGGCAACGAGAACTGCATTTGACAAGTTTCGTACCTTTATTGGAGGTTCCTAGACCATAGCGTGTTCTGGCACACATGCAATGCAACTTAACGCTATATATGGTGTGAGCAAATTATTTAGCAGGTCTTTCACTAAACAAGTGAATATTCTTTGAGCCAAGCAGGTACTGAAGGGATAGGTTCGGCCTTTTGCGGCATGACAAGAATGGTCAAATTATGATCAGCTCCTTGAATTCTTAAAGGACCACCATCGAAAGCGCATAAACAAATTGAGGAATCAAAAACACCTAGAGATTTAATAGCTCTGTTGATGTAATCAATGTCATAACGACCGGCTGTATCAGAAGTTGTAGGGGTATCTGACCAGCGATCTAGACAGGCTCGTATGGCTTTGGTGATTTTCCCATGAGGGAAGTCCACACCAGAGCGCATGACTGGTAACTCTTGAATTTGATTAGTTGTTTTTCTGTAGGTGGTGACCGTAGCTATGTCACCTTCTATCTTTATATTTCTTTCTCCTGTCTTAATACCTTTGCATGCTCTCATCAAATCTTTATTTGGAAGGAGGCATATGTTTTCATCAGCAGTACCGCTTGGGTCGTAAGCAAAACAAGCGATGTTCCCCTTATCTGTTGAAGCAAGGTAAACACCGCCATTCTTTGCTTGAGTTATTTCTACTGCTTGATAAGGTGCGAACTTACTGGTGAAGTCACACGCTACAGATAGAAGAGCTGAATTGAAGCTGAGCATTGTCTGATCTCTCTCTCATCTCGACTGCTCCAGTAAGATTAGTGACTCTATTGAGCCAGCGCAACCTCCATCTCAAATGGGATCTTTCTAAGTTCTTATTGCCCTCTGTAAGTTCCCAAGCAGATAGTAATGGCTGGTAATTTGGATCAACTGGTTCGTTAGTTAAATAGTTGACTAGCACTGCTCTTTTCCGAAGCATTCTCTTTATTTTTCTCTGGGTAACTAGGCTACCAAGGATAAAAAAGGAACGTGATTAATTCCCTATTTTGGTTGATTAGAATCGCTCACCTCACGATATTTAATTATTTCGTCATAGCCATGAGAGGCTATCCAATTTTCACTGGCATGTTGGTAAACAGCAGCAACTGACGAACAGCGTTGTGCAGCTATCTTTACAAAGTGTTTGTGGATGCCACTAGGGATATGCATCTGAACTTTGAAACCAATTGTGTTTGGCTTAGTAGTCGTAGGGTTGACTAGATCAAGAACTTTGTTCATTTCGATTCAGGGGTAGTAGTTGATTGACCTTTAAATTTATTAGCGAGAGTATCGATAAGATCTCTACCTTGAAATTCTTCAAGAATAGTATCTGCTCTTTTTCTTAGGCTGTCTGCCTTCTCGATAGATATTCCTTCAGGTAAAGGATGTCTAAAGCTAGGGTCTATTCGCTGAGTTTGGACAGCTCTCATTACCCATTGAGATTCAGAATCAACTGGAGATGGAATTGACATAACTAATTAGATTCTCCCGGCAGAGATATCTCTTTGATCTCTTCCCAGCTAACGTTGTTGACTCTGAAATTTCTATATCTAGCTGCCGTAACGATTTCACTTTTTAATTGTCTAAACCAAAAGCCTAGATTGGATAAATTAGGTGGATTGCCATTCAATTTATAATCGATCTTGTCTTGCGGATCTTCCGTCTCAACTTCAAGTGTAAATAGATACTTGTGCGTCATAGTCCTTTGATACTGTGTGATCTGGGTAAGTGTGAAAATTGAATGTCCCTTCCTCGTGGATGTGGATGACACGACCTCGGCTTTGACTGGGAACGCTACGTTCGAATTGAGTCCAAGCTTGGTTCTGAGTGCATTTTTTAGATGTAAAAAATTCATGATGCTCATTGGGTTTTTTGTATAAGACTGTCCAGTAAGCGAGACGACCAACTCTTCCTTGTACCATTAGTTGGATTCCTCTGGGTTGGAGTTGACAACAGCTTGTATGAAGCTTCTTTTAACGATGGTTATCTTCTTGCTATCTCTTAGGTACTTAACCCAGTAGATATCTCGAAAGGCATCAATCTGTAAGACCTTATAAATACCATCAGTTCTATGAGGACTTCTACTCCTCCCCATCTTGGGATAGACAACTCTAACGGTGTCTCCCTCTTTAACCTCAGTAGCAGAGGATTTAGAGTAGGTTTCGATTGAAATGGATTTCATGGGTGCGAAGTTCGTGTTTTTAGTATGCAATGTGAAAGACAATAAGCAAGCTTTATTAATTTGTATTGCAAAATGCTTGCCATGATACAGTATATTTCGATACAATGGGTGTGTAATCGTCGGACTTTATGTCGCATGAAACCACACCAGACGACGGGGGTGTGGCCTATTGGAGACTCAAATGTCTAACTCAGCGGTTTGTTCCAGACCAGTTACTCAAGCTCCTAAGCTTGTTTACCGTGGCGTTAAGTACCAAGGAACATCAAAGAAAGCTCAATTAAAGTAATCATTCTTTAGTTAGCTACCGAAGAGCCTTTGAACTACTACTGTTCAGGGCTCTTTTTTATGGATTCGAAATTGTAATCATATCTATCATGTCCTTCAACATCGTATTCTTTATATTCTCCTGCCTGATATAGAGACATAGCCTGATCCTCAGAGTCAGCATAAACTTCGTATTCAACGGATGAAGTAAAAGTTTCTGTAATTACATAACGATCTTTCTTTTTAGTCATTAGTTTTCCTCCTATGTATGTGAAGCAGCATCTTGTTGCGCCGCAGGGTCTTCGTCATCCCATTGATCAAGTTCTTCGTTGAAAAAGGCAGTGACATCATCAGGGTCATACTCATCTCTTCTTACTTCCAATACATCATCTAAGACCCAAGTTCTGTCGGTAAATTCATCACTAACAGCAAAAGCTTCACCGTTGATATCTTCGAACCTCTTCCTTGCAATTTCTAGGCTTGGTGCTTCTACTATCGCAGAAGTGTAGTCTTCCTTGTGGCATTTGATTCTAATAAGCATTGGTTTTCCTCCTAAAGAATGTCGTCGTAATCGGCTTCACCTAATCCGTCTAATTGTTCGAAAATACTTTCCATCTCCTTTTTTGAAACCATTTCCTCATTAGGATGACCTGCCACATAGTCATCGAAGACATGTTTAATAAGCTTTATTTGATCCTTACCCAAACCATGGTCTTCTAAGATAAGAGCCCTATCTGAGAACTTATGAAGCCGTTCAATAACTTCGTCAGGATGATAATCCCTATAAAGTGAGTCATCTCCGCAACCTAAGTCATAAGCTTCTTTAATAAAGCATTTCACATTATTAAATGCTTCAACCTTTTTGAGTTCGGGATGAGCTTCAATGTAGGAAAAGAATTCCTTAATTGATTCGTGGTACTCCTTATCAGTGGGTGTACCGTCTTCTTCGTATCCAGAATCCCAAAGGTTAGTCATTGTCATTAGTTTTCCTACTTAAGGTTTGATCTATTAGTTTCACTACTTGATATTTATCTTGTTCTAACCAAACAACATCATCTTCTTCATCACAATAGTGCTTGTAATTAGGATCAGATGCAATTTCTTTTCCTTCTTTTTGAGTGTCTGCGCCAACTGTTACTGAATAGAACACAGTTTTCTTAGTCAAAAATGTGTAGCTGTTTAATAAAGCCATTAGTTTTGCTCCTTGTTTGTTTGAGTTAAATAAGTAATAGGTGAATCGGATTGCAAAATATCCCATATATCAACTCGTACTGGCTCTTCGTATTCATCTAGAAGTACACCTTCATCATTGAAATTCTCTATTGGTTGTGGACCCATGTCCTCAATCTCTTTTTCTAGAGCAAGTTTTTCTAATTGTTCGTAGGTGTAGTTACCTTCAAAGAAATTGATGAAAGCATCATCCGCAGATGTATCAGAGAGTTTTCCGTGAACTAAGTAATGAGTCATTAGTCTTCCTCCTCAAGAGTAAAAATAATTTCACCATCATTTAAACCTTCATACCAATCGCATGGGCAGTCATCTAAGTGATCGTCTAACCATTTGATTAATTGAGTCTTTGTGCATTTTTTAGTAGTCATTAGTTTTCCTCCAATCCTTTACGTAGATCATCTAAAGATGACTGACCGTCTGCTTCCTTGCGAAGAAAGAGATAATCATCAATCGTTTCCTTCATTGTTGAATCGCACTGACGCATAGCTTCTTCAAGAAGTTCGTTTAAAGGTTTAGTCATTACTCCTCCTCGTCATCGTCAGTCTTTAAATCTTCTAGTGAATACTCAGTAGCATGCTTTATCTCATAATCATCTGGTTTATCAATCTCCCAACTTTCCTCGGACTGCCAGTCACCAGACGTTAAGAACTTGTGTCTTTCAACGTCAGTAAAATGCCCTCCGTCGAACATGTCATGGTCATCTGCTTCTAATTTTTGGATATCATCGAGAGTTACTGAAGCTGGAACTTTGATGATGTGCTCATACGTTGTAATTGAATTAGCTCTTAAACAAAAGTATTTGAATTCAAATAGTTCATCAAGGTAAGTCATTAGTTTTCCTCCGCAACTTCGATGTCACCGATTGAACTGCTTTGGACTAGGTCGGTTACATCAACCAAAGCATCATTAACTTCTTCTGAACCATTGAAGTCGGTATTGATCATGTGTGCAGAAATTGCTTGATCAACAAATTCATAAAGTTTCATTGGGTTTACTCCGAGTAGGTTTTTGGACTTCGAGAAAGGATGCTGCGTCTTGATCGCTAATGTCTAAATAGAAGCGAATCATTGCAGCTTGTTGATTAGGAGAGAGCTCCGCTATAAGTTCTCTCATTAGTTGATCAATATTTTTCTTTAGCGTTTTATCTTTTACAACTAGTCGCAGGTTATCCAAATAGGAAATAAGGCGACCAAATTGACTTTTAGATAAATGAAGAGAAAGACAATCATCAACTTGCATATTTTCCCGTCGAGTTTGAAGGGATATATCATCTGGAAATTCAGATGGATTCGAAGTAGTCATGTTTGTGGATTTCTCTAGTACGGATTTGCTTGACGATGACCTTTAACCATGTAGCCCTAGACATAGTGTCGGATCCTCTGATAGTGAGTTCGTCGAGTTCTTGAGCTGCTAAGTAACAGTCATGGTCATAACGATCCACTAAACGGTCATGGAAGTTGAGTAGATCAGAAACTGATAACGTGTCCAGCATTGAACTAAGTGTGTGAGTGAACTTATTCATGACTGAGTTAAAAAGCTTTCAAGAACATCTATGGGACAATCTTCAAGACATCTATAAGAAGTTCTGAGTTTTTTGTTGACAATATCAATGACATAGTCAGGGAAAGAGTCAATAAGGTTTTGATAGCGTTGCTGTTCGACAGTCAGTTCGTTGTAGGTACTCATGATTAATGTTCAACAAGGCAGAAGTGTTGATCGATAGGACCAGAAGCAATGCTTTCGTCTCTATCGATTGGTAGTCCAGAAGCAAGTGCAAGTTCTTCAGTAGAGAAGACCCGTGCGCTTCGTGGAAAATGAGGTAGTAGATAATCAAATTTCCCGTGCCAACTTGCAGTGAGTCTGTAGTTGTCAGGAAGTTTTTTCTCTACGACGATGTTTTTGAAGATGGGCAGATTTTTGGTGTAGGAATAGTGGATGACTTTGGGAATTTCACGAGCAACTTGAAAGATTGCATCTCGTAATTTTGTGGAGTAACAATCACCTGACCAGAACCAACGCATGCGTGTGGTATCCCAATCTGCTTTGTGATAAAAAGAATGAACGAAATGATCGACTAGCTCATTAGGTTCAAGTTGTTCGATGAGTCCTTTGTTCTTAATTTGTGCGTCGAATACGTTTTTGTAGCGAGCAGCATTTCTAGCGGCAAAGCAAGGAAAAATCATGTTGTCGCCTTTGACGACTTTCTTCTTTCCTGTTGCTTCATCTACAACTGCTGTGCATAAACATTCGTCTGCACCCGGACAAGTACCACCAAGTTTTGGATCGCCAGCTAGTAAGCCAAAGGTTGCGATCTTATGTTCGTTTTTGTTGAGCTTCTGATTGCCGTTGCCAATCGTGAAAGGCTCCAGCAATATCGAAGATGCCATAATGCACCGATAAAAAATTGCCCAACAAAAAACCCCTCAAGGTAAAAACCAAGAGGGGATGAGTGTTATTGATCTTTATGTCTGCGCTGAAACTCGTAGTTAGAGATCACATCGCAAGCTACTTCTGGATAATGAGTTCTGATCGTATGAGAAACATCACATAGCTGATCTGGTTGGAAATAGAATTTACCAAGAGAAACTGCTCCAAATAGTTTGATCTTCTCTTCTTCTTCAGGCTTGTAAGCAGAGCCATTAGTTCCTTGAAAATCAACAATGCAGCAGGATATTTTTACGAGCTTGTTAACAAGGTGAGGTTTGCTACAGATCAAGTATTCAACTGCTCTTTCGCATATTGATTGTTCTATTTCTTGAGGAGTAGCTTTCTTATCGTGATAAGCCTCACTCATGAAAAGTTCCTGCTCCGAATCAATATCTTCGAAGGTGGCAATGATTTGCGTATAAGTAAGAAACCTATCGCCGGAATATAAAGAGCTAGGAGCGTCTATTTTTGGCATAGTAATAAACAGGAGTGATTTGCTTTGTGTTTTTTGTAAAAAGGTACGAGGCTTGTTCTTGTATGAACTGACGAAAGTTTTCGTGCGAAAAACCAAATGGCATTAGAGAAACAAGTATTTAGTTGAAGGAGAAGTGAAGAGAATGTGGAAGGCAAACTCTCCACTTCGGTTGGTCTTACATGAAAGCTTTTTGCATTAACCTCGACCTAGGTGTCCGATCAGGTAGCTATCAATGCCCGATACTTAAGCGTTGATAGTCTCAAGTATTAGGTTTGTAGCCCTGCGATCTATACGAGCTAAATCACCACCAAGCTTCTGACTAAACCTGAAGTCATCAGACTTAGACTTCCTTTCGTGTGATGTCCACTCAGTAAATGCTTGCTGCAATCTGAAGGCGTTATCTTTACGAGTCTCTAGGTTTCCACCAGTAAGATCTCTTTCGTAGATACGTTCTAAACGTCTGACGTTAGGGAATTTAGAAATGCTATTCATATTCTCTAAGCCTTCTTCATCACGGAAGAATTTCCTAATGACGTTTCTTGCAGTCCAGTTATCAAGTGGAGTATTGATTAATCTATCTTTGATTAAGTTGTAGCCTTCACATTCCTGAAGAGCGCTAGTTAGATATGGTTTGATCTCGTCGTAGGTTCTGAATTTACGATGCGTTAAGTAGTGAGCATCTTCAGTGATCTTCCTTGTCATCCCATTGGTGCAGACCAATTCGTTATGCCAGACGTAAGTGGAGATTGCCCTTGGTTGCATGTAGTCAACCGTCATGATCATCCAGTGATCAGTGGAATCACCAACATGAGTTAATTGCTGACCAATATCTGTCAGTTTTGACGCTGCGTAGATTTTGTTGGTACCGGACTCAAACCCAATCACATCCAGTGAAAGTTCTTTGTCTGATGAATGACAGAATTCTCTGAAGTAATCAACGACATGATGAGGATCTAGTGGCTCACGCCTGTCAGAGAAAGAACCAAGTTTGTCTCCGTTATCACTGCGATACCAGTGAAGAATATTTGGAAAACTTCTTCCTTTGGATTTTCTGTAGTGTTCTTCTCTTTCAACAGTCCAATTAGCTCCAATACAAGTAAGGAGTTGTTCTGTTGAACAATGGCTTTTATCGTGTGCTTCAATCGCTACACCTTTGAAGAACTTACGATCTTCTTTAGTTATGCGTTGGAAATTGGGAGCACAGGAGCCGGGATCATTGACTGGCTTAGTGCATAAGCCGTGTGCGGAGGTTGGTGACATTTCAAAAGATGATTCAAGATTTGAGATGTCAATAGGATTTGATGTTGTCATTAGGGTTTCTCTTTAGAAGATCTTTTTTGATATTGGAAAGAATGAGCTTGATGCTTTGAAGCTTTTGGCGATTAGGGTCGCTGGGCCTAAAGCCTTGAGTGACCCTCTCTGTTCTGGTGGTGATGTCGTCAAGCTGTTGGGCTATTGTCATTGCTATAAATTGGAAAAACAGCGGTTTGTCCTAATGCCTTGCAGATACCATTGACCATCCGTTCGAATTCCTCTGGTCTTCTGTGGAATTGAGAGTCAAACTGAATCGGAACCTTGCTCTGCCTGTTGGATGCTCCATAAGTCCATAGTTCGAGAACAGTAACTTTTTGGAGGGGCTTGGCATACAGTGTGCCTACTGTAGTATTCAAGTCAACCGATTGTTGCAATAATTGGTACAACTGAGCGACAAGGTATGCAGTGTGATATTGAATTAGTTTGCCGCCTGCTTTTTGATTGAAGCTTCCGTCACATCGAAGGTTGAATTTCACAGGTTGAAACTCACCATTCTTTAGTGGGTGACTGAAGAACCAAGTCAAATAATCGGTTGGTTCATTCATGGGATCCATGATGATTTTCTCGAAGCCAATTGGTCCCATCCAAGCGATGCCGTTGGGATAGGTGATGACTTCTCTTTGCTTATAAGTTTCTCCATACCAGTAGAGTTGCTGCTCTGAAATACCAAGAGTTTTGATATCCGTGGCAGGTCTTACTGGATTGAGAATGTCACAGGGAATGTCTTGTTTAACAAGTGTTTGTTCCTCTGACGGTTGATCAATAAGCGGTGGCAATACGGTGAGGGACATAAGAAAACGAATGGACAAAAAAGCACAGTTAAAAGTGCCTACAAAACAACTAAAATAAATTCAAATATGAGCAGCCAAATGCAGTCAGTAAACAGTACTGAAACATTGTCAGACGAGGGTAATTTGGTAGTAGCAGAGGAACAGAAACCTACGGTTTGTTCAATAGCCCAGAAATTGGTCATGCTTAGTTCTTTTGCGAAGGAGCTGGAGACTCAATCACATCTGATTCACTTCAACTATGAAGGAGCAAACTTCTTTTCTATACATCGTTTCTTGCAGAACCAATATGAGGCTCATCAGAAACAATTTGATACTCTCGGTGAATATGTAAGGACGTTGAATTATTGGATGCCGATGTGTAGCTGCGGCCTACATGATGCTTTACCTAGTTTTAGAAAAGTAGAAAGCTATGAGGGTAGAGAAATGTTATCAACTTATTATCAGAATCTGAATGATTTCGGTAAATTAGTGAAGATGATTGAACCTGCTGCACATGAATCTGGAGCAATTGATATTGCCCACTATTTAGATGAATTATGCAGTGAAACTTATAAAGCTGCGTGGATGATCAAGGCAACAATATCGTGAGAAATTTGATAATTGGAAACGTTATAACGGCCTTGCTTGCATCTGTTGCAGTCTTAATAGCTTCACCAGCATATTCAGAACCATTTATTAGATTCAATTCAGCAGGAATAAATGAGGATGACAGAGTGTATGAACTTAGTACTGGTAATTCGAACTTAGAAGTAGGAGTGGGGTTCGATACCACAGGTCAAACCTCTGCCATAGTCTTAACTCGGATGAGTTTTTAGTAGGAAGGAGTATCTAACTGAGGATCAATTTCTTGATTGGAGTTTGTCGATTTCGTCGCAAATTCGCAAGTCGTCTTCGTCGGAGTATCCTTCGAATTCTGCTGCTTGCCAGTCTGCTTCGAGTTCTGGGTCGGGGAGGGATTCTCTGGGTTCCATGAAAGAATAGGGCAGTTAGAATTGTCGGTCATAAAGAAACGCTCCAGCATACATGGTGCATACTAGAGCGATATTTGGTTACGCTGCTTGCTGTTGAATCTTAGGAGTGCCTAACGAATCAAATACAGCCTTGCCTTCTGTAGAAGATTTGTAGACTTCCTCGCCATCAACGGTATAACCGTCTGGCATTAGGCGTGGTTGATAAACAGTTCCATTGCTATCAGTGAAGCTTTTGGAATGTTGATTAGCTTCTACAATTACTGCAAGCTTCCAGTCGTCAGAGTTGTATCTCTTGAGGAAGCCATCTGGTCTAGCCCATGCTGTGTTGAAACGAGCTGGCTTACCATTCTTGCCAGTACCAAACTTAAGGTTGCGTCTGGTCCAAATACCTTCGTTGTATTCGGTGTATGAGATTAGGTTCTTGAACGTAAGAAACCTAGGTTTTGCTTTAGTGAGAGCTGCTGTAGCCATAGATAGAAAGAACGACACCACTCAACGCAGCAGGCAAAAATAGCACTGTTAAGTTGAGCTAATAATTAAAAATAAATAACGTCTAAACTATATGGAGTAACAACTTTATTTAGATAATGAATAAGCCAGCAATTATAGAAGCAATATTGGCTGATGCTGTTAGAGCTGGAAATAGAGTAATGCCTAAGACAACAGCAGCAACTCAATCAATGTTGGGCAGTGTACAAGACAAATTAACCGGTGGGCCAAAGGGTTTATACGACCAGTTCAGAACTAAGGTTGTAGATGATGCCAATGCAAGTGCTAATGCTATTAGAGATAAACAAATAGGACTAGGAGCAAGAGATAATTATCAGAATATTAAGAGTAAGGAGACAGATGCATTAGCGTCGATTGCTGAATTAATAGGTAGTAAACCAGCAGACATATTAAACCGTAATGCGGCAGGTAAAAGTAGAGCTGCTATAGATGCAGCAATAGAAGGAATAGCAGATAATTCATTTAGAGGAGTAAGAAGAAGGGGAGCTGAGTGGGTAGCAGCTAACCCAGATACTGCAATTCCAGTGGGGTTAAGCGCAGCAGGAGCAGGTGGTGCAGCACTATTAACTGCATCTGGACAAGCTTTAGCTGCTTTAACTAACAACATGACTCAGGCGTTGAAGACTGAGGAAAAGAGAGATAACGTCTTAACTTCTTAATGTATGAAAGTTCCTACTCCATTCGAATGTGACACAGCAAGAAAGGTCATTATTTCTATGGATAAATATGGAGGTGGTCACACATCGAAGTATGTGGCAGCAGAGGAGACGATCCGTCTGTGTGAACTAACAGAGAGAAGTAAATGGAAGGATTAACATTTGCAGGGGAAAGATTTGGATACGATCTAAAGAAGGATTTCCAGAATGAATTGCGTGATCTAATCAGAAAAGAGAGATCTACTTATTCATTCGGAAGTGATTTCTATGATATGTCTCCTGAGAACAGTGAACCTGAATACACAATGAGTGGTGGCTACCAACCATCAGTTGCTTATGGTCGTTAGATGTAATTGATATTGACGAGGATACGTCGTTGCGTATCTGTTTGCGGTACACCTGTGTGGTAAGTATTAGAAGGGAAGGTAACTAATCTATTTCGCTTACTAGTAACTTTCTTCTGCGAATCCTTGAAGAGTGTATAACCATTGCAGTCATCGAAATAGAGAATAGAAGTTTTAGTCCCTTTATATGGGTTATCGATGTGATAAACCAGATCACTTCGTGGATTAGAAGTAAGGATATTACAGTTAGCTTTGACTCGGAAAGGTACCTGTACGCCTATTGATTTGATAGCTGGAAATAATAGATCACGAGTGAAGTGGTTCTTGATCCCATCTTCAACGGTGAATAGTTCATGAAAGAAATGATTATCTGACTTATGAGCAGCTCGGCTACTGCTATCGATTAATGAACTATTGTCGCCATTGAAATTAAGTGATGGACCAAAGTACCAAGGGAATTCATGTGAACGAATAGCATATTCAAGCTGCTTATAGTCTTTCTCATCTAAGGCGTTGTCAATAACTGTTATTTGATCTGACATTAAAAGCACGTGATGGGCAATAAAAAACCCCGACAGCAATACCATCGGGGTGAAGAGTTATTTCTTCACTAGATGACCATTGATGTCTCTAAACACACCGCCTTTAGTGACGAGAACAGCTATGCGGTTACCTGTCTCCTTAAGGTGTTGAGCATTGAGAGATTTACAAAGGTCTTTAGTGATTTCGCTTGTAGCAACTAGAGCTTTAGTAGCCCAGTACAAGAATTTAACGATAGAAGGTCGAAGATACTTGAATACTCTGTTGGTTAATTCACCAAGGAAAAGCATTACAAACAGTCCTTTCTTAGTAGCAGCCAACAGGAATTGAAGAATATCTTCCCTATAAGATACTGGATATTGGATCAAATAGTGTGCTGAGTCATCTGATTTGAACGCTCTTTCAAGCATTTCAGTTTTCTCGTCGATAACAATAGCTTCCATCATCTCCTCATAGTCGTATCTTTCTCCGTCGCATTCATTTATCAAGAGAGTTGAAATAGTCATAAAGCACAGATAAAGAGGTGCAAGTGAAATAGCCCCACCTAACGGTGAGGCTTGCGCCAAATTACGCAAATACGTCAAACTGATTATCAGTTAGTTTCTTAAACCATTCCATAGAATCCTCCGCATAAGGGTGGATAGTCCACAACTCGCAAGAATCAATCGGTGTGCCTTTGTAGTCGTATTCTTGTAGTCCCTTAACACAAGCAGCAACAGTTAGTATTACCTGATCGTGCTTATGAATCATGGCTGGATGAAGGTCACCTTGTTTGAGAGGTTGTAGTCTTTCGAATACACCTTCTTCGAGGTAACAAATATCCCAATAACCATCGCCAGCGTCAGGATGGATATACGTTTTATGTGGAATACGAACTAGTGACTTCTGTTGTGAGACCTCGTCAAACCATGTATCGCCTTCCTCGGAATTGAGGGGGTTTGCGTAAACATGGATGACTGGTTTGGATGATGTAACAAGTTGGGAGAACTTTGATTTGAAAAACTCTACATCGAGATTTTTATGACCTAAGAAGGTGCGACATTGTTCAATCATGATGCGTCGTCTTGTGATGGTTGGCTAAGCAAACTGTTGATCCAACGAAGCCTGCTCATACTTAGGTAAATGTCTGGTTGAAGAACAAAATCTTTTGTCCAACGTTCCTCAAAATCATCTTCCCAGAAAGAGTGATTTTCAAAATCTTGGTAACCACGACCAGTTTTGTCTGACCATCTTGTTTGACTAGCAAGGGTTTCCTTAAGTCCTTCGACACGAGTGACCCAGAGAGGTCTACTGATCTTCGCTCTGTCAACGTCGTGCAGGAAGTCGGTTAAAGGTCTTAACTTTTCAACGAAATAGACAGGATTGAGAGTAGTTTTCCTGCCTTTCTCTTGACCAAAGCTGAAGTAGTGCCACTTACCTTGCTCTCTTGGAACAATTGCCTCGGCTTGGCTGTCATCAATCATTGCCCAGTAATAACTGAACTGCCTATTCCGTCCATCATCTTTCATGGGGAAAAAGACTGTACGAAAACCACAGTCATGGATCTCCTTGATGATGTCGTCATATTCGCAGCCAACTGTGTACTGGTTGAAGCAATTCTTATCGACGACTCGCTTTAACTTGAGAGCAGCTTGGTAGTCGATACCAGTGCGTATTGGTGTAATAGTCATGTTTATTCGAATTCAAAGGAATTTTCAAAGCGACCACACATAGTGAATTCGTGGCCTAGATCAGTGAAGTGCTCATGCAGTGCAGGCCATCTGTCTCTGACCACGTACTCAGGTAATTGATTGAGGAGATCTAGAAGTTCGTCGTAAGTCGTTTGGATTTGCTCTTCCAGATCACCTTGCTTTCCCTGAGCCTCGTGTAATTGGAGAAGACGATTGTCATTGGCTCTGACTTGAGTATTGATTTGTGCTTCAAGCAGCATGAGCAACCTCCCGAACTTTGATTGGAGGTGTGTTGAACTCAGCGATCATCAGGATGGCAATGCCAAAATCCTTCATGTCTTGGTTGAGTTTGTAAGAAGGGGTATCAAGAATTAGTTGAGCCACCTTCATCAGTGTGTCAGGATCCCAGTTATGCAAAGTTGACTTGGTAACTAGGATTTCGTCTGTCTGGCTCATAAATAGCACCGATAAGAAAGACCAAAAGAAATACCCCATCTTGCAAAAAGGCAAGACAGGGTAATCAATGTATCATGATCTCTGCTGAATGGGCATAAGAAGGAATTCAAACTTAAGATCTCCGTAAACATTGTCCTCAACATCACATTCGAAGAGGTTGGGAGTATTAGGAGAACTCAAGACTTGCTTGATATGACCGTGTTTAGAGAATCTCTTAGCAACCTTGGCAAAGTCCATCAAGTAAGAAGCGTTGTAGACAACATCGTCATCTTTGACACCCCTAGAGTCAGGAATTAACTGGTCTGTGTTTGGGAAGGTGCCCCAATCACGTCGATCCATAACGGCGTGGGTGCGTACTCGCTGACCGTCTGCATCAAGAAACTGAGCATCGATTTGATTAAAGATAATCTTCTTTGTAGAACGACTCTTTCCTTTGAAGCTAGATACGGTGGAGCAGGTAACGTAATGAGGCTCTCTTTTATCAAGGCAGAGCACCACACGATCAGACTTACCAGCAAAGCTCTTGAAGTTTCTGTCATTACTGACTAGAAGTAATGTTTCAGATACAAGCCGACCCGGAATTTTACATCTGAACAAACGATGAGCATCGGTACTAACGACGATTGTCTTCTTCTCTTTGGATTCGTAGTAGATGTGAATACATTGCAGGATCATTTTGGCTCCATCTGTTGAAGCAAATTGAGCTGCTGAAGTAATAACACTGCGTGGAAGAATTACTCTTGTTATCTTCCGGCTGTCTTTAGAACCCTTCCGCTTGGCAGCGTGTGGCTTAGTAGGAGTAATAGTTGAAGCTGACATAAGTTGAACGCATGTAAGGACCAAAAAAATACCCCCACCAGAGAGAGATCTGGCAGGGGATAGTGTGTTTAGAAAGGAATTTCTTCTGTAGCCTTGGGTTGATTCTTCGCAGCCTTAAGATTGTCGAAGGCAAAGACCTTCTTCTTAGGAGCGTAGTTGAATCCCTTCTTCTGAAGAGGCTCACCCAGTGCATTTAATACTGGTTCGATGTTGCCATCTTCATCAGTATTTGTAACGTCTTTAAGGCAGACATTACCCTTACCTTGACCATCAAATTCCCAGAAGAGGCGAACGACTGCGTAGTCATTCTCTTTCATGAGATTGAATAGTTCAGTTCCAACAGGGTTTGGATTCTCAGGAGTGCCATTATCCCAAGCAGTGAATGGAGAAGATTGAACTTCTATGCGCTGGTAATCAGGAGACTCAATAGTTCCGTAGTTAATCTCAATAGATTGTGTTAACCAGAACTTGTAGCCGCCTTCAACAGCGCTGCCATCTTTTCTAGTGATTGGAAGGACACGATTGATTATCCCAACTGTTGTATTAGATGCACACTGCTTGCGTCTCTCCATAGGAGATAACTGAGGTGCAGGCTGATTCATCTGTGCTTCAAACTCCTCGCATTTAGAAATAAGCTCAGGCTTATTCAATTTGCTGAAGTTGGTAGTTGTAGAAGCAGAAGGATTGGTCATTAGGTATGTCCAGCTCGAAGCTGGGAGAAAAACAGCACTGTTAAGAAGTGCCAATAAAAAACCCCCCATAAAAAATGGAGGGAGAGAGGATTAGAAGCTTGGAGTAGAAATACCAAGCGATTTGCAGGCGGATTTCATCTTATCCATGGCATCAAATTCGCCACAGGTACCTCGGCAGGCTTCAAAATTAGCCTGTGCCTCGTAAAAGGCGTTAAAAACCGGCTGTTGATCAACCCTTGCACGAGAAGCATCTTCGTGAAGGAGGTCGATAAGATAATCATCTAACGAAGAAGATGACTCAAATCCAGAGATTGTTCGCATAGATAAACAGCGCAAAAAATGCACTGATAAAGAACTGCCAATAAAAAACCCCACTTCAAAGAACGAAGCAGGGAGATTGAGCTATTTACCGACGTAGAAACCTTCGCTCTCACAATAAGCAACCAACGCTTGGTGCTTAGGATTGACAGAAGATCTAAGGTACTCGGCTGAAGAACATTGCAGGCTGACCTTATGATTGAGACCTTGAACCGAAGCAAGGACGTAATTTGAGGCAAGCCCCAGCATTACAACAACAAAGAAAGCTTTAAACGTAGAAGACATGAAATTGCACTGATAAAAGAGTCCAAGAACAAGACATATGAGACAGGATTAACAGGCAATTAACAGGGCATTAACAGCAAAACACCCTTCACTAACATCAGGGATAGGTGTATAAATGTAATTAACTACTAGGAGTAGATATTAAATTAGAGAGGGAATAGGTGTAAATAGGAACCAACGGAGCAGGTATCCCGATGCAGAAAAAGCAGAGCTTAAGCATCAACAGAGATGAATAAATGCAAGCAAAGTTATCCCTATTCTCATGTATTACAGTAGAAACATAGGAAAGTTTTACCAGTGAAAACAACAGTAAACCATTGGTGTCATTAGATCAGACCCTTGTTAGTGTACGAAAGAGCGGCTCGTTTCATCTGCGCTATAGACATACTCATGTACTCGACAACTGTTGAACACTAAGGATTGCAAACGGAACAAAAGAAATAAACATATGAGGACTCGTGAATACTTAGGTGGGACACCAATGGAGTCGAGTGAGAAACATTTGTAAGAACAGAAGAGCACAGATGAGTGCCGCTAGATAACAGAAGTTAACATAAGAAGCTTAAGCACTAACATCAGGACAATAGAAAGGTAGGCAATAGTCCTCCTTATTTTTTTGTCTGCAAGGGTTCGCACCTTGTGGGGGGTGTTTAATGTATCGGGCGCTGAGAGACAAAATCACAAAAGTTCCCACGAGCGTCTCAATAGGGTAAACATGCTTCTTCAGGAAAGTTATTCCCTATTTTCTCTGATGTAAAAAGTTGTTCCCTATTTGCCGGAGGTTGTAAAAAATTTCAGAAAAAAAAATATCGCCAAAACGTATAAGGGGGCCACGCTTAAGTTCTCATCTCTCGCATATCTATTCCTAGTAGACTTCGTAAAGGAATTAACTATTCGTAACAAGTGATATGGTCGAGAGTTGGTGGGAAAAGAGACTTGAAAGTAAAAAACCTTTAAGTCCAGATCAATTTGGCGTAAAACAAAATAAACCTGCTGATAGTTCCTTCTTGGAATGGAGAGAACAAACACTACAAAACAATCAAAATAGAACCCTTAGACGAAATACACCAAATTCAGCAATAGGTCGCATTAGAGATCTTGGGAATCCTAATGATTCCAGAAGAAATACATCAGTACCTCAACCAGCCAATATCTCAGGCTTACCAACGGTTGCGGCAGAGATGGCAAAAGCTGGCAAACCTCTCAAGTCGCAGTGGCCTATGCAAACCAAAGGTCGCTCTGAAGGTAGAAAAGGTTTCAGGTTAGGTGGTTTTGGTAAAAGAAAGATGGATGTTGGGGGGTTGCCAACAGGACCAAATAATTTAATTGCAGAAAGAAAACCAACCGCTACTCCATTTAATAAACAATTAGGAGAAGGCAGAGAGGAAAAAAAGAATCCAAGTAATATTGGAAGGTTAATGAAAGGGGAAATTAAGGAAGGGGTAGTAAGAGATCTCAATACAGGTACTACTTGGAAAATGAATAGAGATGATTTTATCTCTGGTCCAAAAAGAGGAAGTCAAGGTCCAGTTGTTAAAGAAATTGCGGACTATGGACGTGGAATGGGTGCAAATCCGGGTGAAATAGAAGGAGTATATCTACAACGAAAACAAGAAAATCCAGAGTTCGCTGGAGATCCGAGCAATATCAAAGGAAACACTACTTTTTATAAGGATGAAAACGCTTATGGAAAAATAAATGTACTTATCCGTGATAAAAAACGGAAAATTACTGATCGAGTAAACGTAAATAAGGGCGAAAATAGGCAAGTAATTAGACAAACACTTGATCCAAAGCAAGTTGTTGAAACTATTGATAAAGATCCAGACAATCTTTATAACTCAGAGCGATTTGAAGAGAAAACGCTGGGCAAAAAGATGCGAGATGCGAGTAATGAATTCAAAACACCAACTATTGGTAAAACAGCTTTAGTTGATTACTACAAACAAGGTCGATATACACATGTTTCAGAGATGACACCAGATCAACTCAAAGGTGTCGGCATTAATCCTGCGAAGGTTGGAACATTTGCAGGTGTAATCGATATGGGCAAGATTGAAACCAGTACAACACCGCTTGGTAATCAGCAAAACAAGGAATTGCAGAGACTTGTTTATGAAGCAAAAGGAAGTGATGGAGACGTTTTAAAGACACAACGTACTATTCCAGTCGGTAAAGAAAAGTCAGAACAAGTACCAGAACAGCTTTACAGAATTGGCAATCCTACGGCCTATGACATTGGCAAAGTAAGGGAAGCAGTTGCTCCATTCGTAGGAATGGAAATGAAAGGAGAGCCAAAAAAAGAGGCAAGAAAATCAATATCAATTGATCAAGTAAAAGAATTGCAGAAGAAAGGATTTACCTTTAGACGAGTAACCGAAGATGGGTCAAAAGCAGTGATGCTCCCACCTGTGGATAAAAACGCTCCACCGATGAGTGTGAATGACAGATTAACTCAAGAAATAAATTTAACTTATGACGCAAGATCAAATCGTTATTTCCTAAATAAAGATTATGAAACTTACGAAGTCGGCCCTACTGCCTTTCTGACTAAACCCGGAACCAGAGTGCAGAGGACAAGAACTGGAGCTTTAAGAACTGGAGATGTACCTGACATGGTCAGGAAAGTAGCAGAAAGAAACGCACCAGCATATTCCGATGTTGTCGCAGGATTCGATCAGATAAGGAAGGAGACCATTAAATCAGAATCAGCACCGCCTCCTCCAGACGTTACAGCTCAGGGAAGAAGATACATAGCAGATCAAATCGTTCGTTCCAAAGAACTTGGGTATTCAACCGAGCAAGTGCAACAGTTATTAGATATCACTCCAGCAGGCTCAGCAGCAAGGAAAGATTTGGTTAACGCAGTCGTAGAAAGATATCAAGAAATTTCACCAAACTCAGCAAAGAGAGAAATTAATCTATTCGCTGAAGAAATGACACCTTTAGATAAGGGAACACAAAGGCTTAGAGAAGTATTAGAAGAAAGAAAGAAAATTGGGCAACCAGTAAATAGAGAACAACTATATGGCTTAGCGGATTTAATAGGTCAAAGAGTAGATGTCTCTGGTAATGATCTTATTAACGAGGCTGGTAGAAGGATTAATGAAGAGACTAGATATATAAGTGCAGAAGAAAAACAAGAAATTGTAAATGATGGCAAATATAAGAATGGAGCTAATGGATATCAAATACCAGCAGATGAGTTAGCTATAGACAAGGTTGGCAAAGATCCGATTTATACAAGAGGTCGTGGCGATGTCATAACCAATATGCCAGATAGGAATCCAACAAGAATGCCATACGATCTACTCGGTGTTGTACCACCATTTGCTAGTCAGCTCCCTGCGGAAGTAGAGGCTATTAGATCTATGGCACAAGCAGATCCAACTCAGCAGGCAGGCTCTGTAGAAACAAGCAAAACTTCAATGTTGAACGCACCTCGTGAACAGCCAATGTATGGACCTGTTGGCAGGAAGCCAGAAGAAAGAGTTCTGCAAAACAGAGCTTATACAGACAACATCCAAGTTAAAAATTATGCTCAAATGGCTAGATTCTTAGGACGTGAAGTTGGCGATCCAATGCAAGAAAAAGCAATGGCAGCTATGGCACAAAGAATTGCAGCGAGGTTAAGACGATGAGTATTCCAATTCGAATGGCTGCCGACCCAACGGTATTACAAACAATAAAAAATGTTTTAGGTAGTGATGCTTTCTTTAAAACAGTTGGCAAAGGAATGCTTGGTTCCAGAGCATTTAAAAATACTGATAATACATTGGGAGACAATATAATTGATTCATTGAATGCAGGACATCCAGCCTTACTTTTAGGCAATGCTGCCTCTAAGGGTTTGACTGGTAAAAATTTACGTGAAGGATTTACAGATTCAGGCGTAACGGAATTAAGTCCAGAATTCTTCTCGTCCCAATACTTGAGTTACTAATGAGCGCTTGTTGTTCTAAATGCGCTGAAGCAAAAAAGCGTGTTGAAATTTACAAACAAAAGAATAGTTAAGATAGGTAATAAATCCTGTTTGTAAAGAGTGTCGTACAACTTAGGAAACAGCAATATAAGAAAAGTCTTAGAAGACTCTCTTAACAGAGAAGAGCTTCAGGCAAATGCGGATGTTACTGGTGGCACAGCAGGTGGTTCTCCTCAGAAAAATACTGACGACAAGATCTCAGGAAGGAGAATGGCTGGATTTGTTTGGGATGGTAAAGGAGTATATGGAGATTTTGCAAAAATGGTACAAGACCCAGCAAATGCAGGTCAGGTAGATGCGTGGATGAATGCTTTCGTTAACGGTGGTTTAAACGACGATATTTTCGGCCCACCACCACCACCTCCTCTTCCTCCGGAGGCATCAGCATGAAGAAATTTTTAGCTAGGAAAGCAGGAGAGAAACTTTTACCTAAAGCTGGAGAATTATTCAGTCGCTTTGGTAAAGACGTACTTAGAACTGTTAAACCTGACTTCAGTGATGCGGCGGGTGTTGTCAACACTGTTGTGCGTTATGGACCTGACCTTATTTGGCCCATGATGATGTTGGGAAATTTGCCAGATGACACATCAGTAAGTGACAAGTTAAAAGTATATTTCCAAGATTTGGGATTGAATCTTCTTGGTTCAGTTGGTGGTCAGTATGGTGGTGCAAAGCTTGGAGGTCTAGCTGTTAGAGGTGGAGCTCCTCAAGGTATCGCTGCTGGTCTTCAAACTCTTGGTGACTTGGGAGCTGGTATGGCTCAGGTTCAAATACCAAGACCAACATTTAATAAAGTGTTGAATGAGGCAGGACTAGAGCAGCAAGAAATAAGAGAAACCGAAATAAGACAAGAAGAACAGGAAAAGATGGAGCAGATTCTTAATGCATTAATTGCCGGTGGTGCTCTTGGCGCATCAACTCAGTTGAGGAAACCTGCTTAATGGCACAACTACCAAAGAATCTTTCATTAGAAGATCTGAATAATATTTTCAGAAATTCATTATTAGCAGAGCCTTTAATTTCTCTAGAAGATGTTGGAGAAACAAGTCCAGTAAGGGGCATGGCAAAGAGATCGAATATTCTTGATGCGATCAGGCAAGCCTTACCAGACAAAGTTCAAAATACAAATTGGTATAGAGATAACTTGGGAGGGACACCTAAAGGTGATTTAAGAAGTCTGACTGGGATAAAAAATCAATTAACCAACGCAATTGGAGATACTGTTAAAAATATTCCGCTCGGTGGCTATAACAATGCGGAATTAAAAATGTTGAGGGAGGTGAGAACAGATATAGCTAAGAATCCTATCGGAAGAGAAACGGTACAAGATATTGATTATGTCCGAACAAAGAAGGGTGAATTCCCTGTAGGAGATAGGAAAACTGCTAGAGCAGCTCAGGTTGCTGGAACCGTTACTGCTGATGTAGCTAGAGATGGCTTGAGAAATATCTGGTGGTTTATAAACGCTCCGCAGGCTCTCGCTTCGTTGGCAGCTTTGCAAGGAATGCATGATGCAAGCAAACCATTCGTTCAGGTAAAAGATAAGCAATTTACTAATAAGCCTTTAATTAAAGGACAGACAATGAGACTCGCAGCAACAATGCCTGCTGTTATCGCAATGTCTACTGGTATAGGAAATATTGGAAGACCTGATGGTTATAAAGCAATCATTCCTAGTGAAACTGATCCACGCAAAACTGCTGATCCAACAGGAGAATTCCTAAGTCGATACTTCTTAGGCAGATCAGGTCGATTACTTCCATATAGTGAATTCGTTAAAGAAAGGCCAGATGTTTCACCAGACGAATACGGAAGATACAAGGCGTATCAGTTTGATAAAAATATTGACCTAAATCCTTTAGATGGTGACTTTAATATTCTCGGTGCATTGAGAGGTACAACAGATGGTATCCATGGTCCTGAATTAAATTTCATGGGCAAGTCAATGCCAGCCTTGACTGCAATCTTGCCAACCGCCGCCGCTGTGCTTGGTGCTAGAAGAGGTATTCAAGTCGCAGGTCAGAGGATGCAAAGGGATGGAGATTTAACAAAGGTGATGAGATTAAAAAAAGCAGTCAAAGATGTAACAAGAGAAAAATATACAAACAAAAAACTTGCCGAAGATGTTGCAAATCAAAAAATAGCTACAGCTAGTAAGAAATTATTACAAGCAGAAGTAGATAATGACATGACAGCAGCTACTCAAGCCTTGTTATATGGAACAGGAGCTGGTGGCGCTGCGGCAATAACTGGACAAGCTCTAGAATCAATAAGAAGAGATATGGGTATGGAGGATTAAGGTAAAGCATGACTTTTAAGATTGGAGATTTTCCTTCGTCTAATGCGGCTACGACAGCACTAACTGGTGCAGGAAGCGTAAATAGGGCTGCTGAAAATGCTGTACTAAGGGCTAAATTATATAAAGATAAAATGAAAGATATCTATGATACTTATCCAATGACTGACCCTAACGTCAGCTCAGGTGGTTTCTTAGGTGACTTAGGTTCATTCGGTAAAGGATTAATTGGTAGCGGAATTTTCGACAAAAAGGAACCTTCTATCGGTACTCAATTAGGCGATATGATTGGCTCTTATGGTGATACTTCTGGTAGTTCCTCAGAAAAATCTTCTAATTGGTGGGATGGACTTCTTGGAGGCTGGGGTTAATCATGGCATTTGATATAGATCCAATTGAATTCTTGAAAGCATCAAGAAGAGCGAATGCAGAAAATCAATCCAAAATCAAAAAAATGGACTTCGGTAAATTCGGGGATCCAAGCTTATTCGCAACATCTAGAAGGAAATCGAGGGACATAGATTCATCGGCTGGCTTCGAAGATTTATCTAGCAGTGGCTTAATTAATGAAGACAATACGAATGCTTTACTAGGAATCAAAGCGGATGAAGTAGCTAATGCTGCCAGCAATATTGGTCTAATGGCAGAACTGGATGTCAAGAAATATGGAGCTGAGAAGATGGCTGAAGAGCAGAAAAGAAGAGAAGCATTAATGAGAGCACAGTGCCAAAAGAAAAAGCGTGGTGGAGTGTTTGGTTCTATTGGATCAATTGTTGGTGGAATTGTTACAGGGAATTATGGAGCGGCTATTGCAGGTGGTGCGAACCTCATAGGTGGTTCAGGCGGCTGTTAGTAGGTATTCCTTTCTTAATAGCTATTAGAATCATGTCAGGGGTCTTTTTGCGCTAAAAAATTGGAAGGAAAATTATTAAATCTAGCTGACAAGGGTTTTAATCAAAACGCTGTCATGTATATGAATGAGTTAAACCCTAATCGGTTAGCTGGGGCCAAAGAAACCTTAAGTAAATTATTAGGTAATGTCGATAAGACAGGGACAAAGCTAAATGCTGGAATCTCAAAAGGAACACCACTAGCTGCTGGTCTAGATGCAGTATTAGAACTAACAGATCAGAGCGAGCCCTTTTCTAAAAATATTGCTGATGCTGCTGGATCAGGTTTAGGTACTTGGGGTGGTTTAACTTTGGGTGCAAAACTTGGATCAGCCGGTGGTCCGTTGGGGTCAGTTATTGGATCAATTTTGGGAGCAATAGCTTTAAGCGAAGTAGGACAAAAAGCAACTGGTGGAATATATAACATCGTCAATCCAGATGGAATACAAGATTTCAAAATTAAAAAGATTAGAAAAGCAGGTGAATTAGAAGCAGCAAAGAGAGAAGTTATGAGAGAAATCGAACGTCAGGACATGTTGGCTCAGATTGAAATGAGACAGAAGCTAAAAGATATAGAAGATCAGAATCGCCTTATTACTGGAGGCTTTTAACTAATGTCTTTCAATATAGGTAAAGTTGCTAGTGGATACGCACAAACTTTTGAGGGTACTAAATTCAGACCTAGATCATTAGGACAAGATGGATTGCTTCCTAATGATACGACTGAAGCGTTAATGATGATACCTGCTTTGAATCTAGAAGCAGAAACACAATTAGCTAAGCAAGGATTAGTTAATGAAGGGGCACTAGATAGACAGCAATTAATCTCAGATACTTATTTAAAACTTGATGAGATGAAAGCTGAGAGAGAAAAAAACAAAGTAATTGCGGATATCTTGTTCGCTGGTAGCGACAATGTAGTAGGTGTATCGAATAACTTATTAAATTCAGGACT
>Ga0209992_10001110_pt1 | contig 30390 bp, 30 predicted proteins | sample 2SBtaG_2_FD_182564 | JGI IMG/M metagenome (GOLD analysis project Ga0209992, IMG submission 182564) | Deep subsurface microbial communities from Kolumbo volcano to uncover new lineages of life (NeLLi) - 2SBTROV12_ACTIVE470 metaG (SPAdes)... | ecosystem: Environmental > Aquatic > Marine >... | reverse complement strand
GGAAACAGCTTGATAGAGCCCAACTATACCTATAACTATTTGTTTATTAATGAACTAATAGGAGAATCGCCCATTGCTCAAAGCTAGACTGATCAGGCCGCTGCATAACTAATCCCGGCAAAAATCCAGCGGTGGAAAAAAACATATACTCAAGAAGTGATATTCCAGCCAAGTAACCCATGCCCTACGTGGCCGCTTTCGAGTCAATTGCGGACAGTTGAGAAATATCGCTGAATATCCGGTTTATACTCAAAGGAGTCATTCAAATCTTCTAAGTGATGGTTGCTATTCTCACACGATAAACTTGATTTGATATAATTAATATTAGGAGAATGCAAATCAACTGATGGTCTTTTCCAGAAGAAGATTATGACAAGGTTTTTCCGTTATCTTATTATTTGGCCCATCTTATCATTAAGTAGTGGTTGTTCGATTCAGACCGCCTGGAACCAACCTCCTGTAATTCCCATGGAAAAAGTCCACGTCGGTATTTCTCGAGCTGAACTAATTTCAGTTTTAGGCGTACCTTCCCATACAGAAATTGATGAAAGAGTAAAGACAGATTACTTTCAATTTGTTGATGGATATCATACGAAAGCCCGGATCATTATTTATTTAGTGGGTGACTTTTTTACAATTGGAATTGCAGAAGTATTTTTCTGGCCAATCGAGCAAGAACTGTTTAGCGGTAGTAAGACGGGGAAGGCGACAGCAACCTACGATAAAAATAACATTGTAAAAACAATAACTATCACCAACAGGTATGGAGATCCATGGGAATGAGATTATCAAAAAGATTTGGCTAATTCCCTTTCGAAGCAACAAAATTCGTTCATATGCATAATGGATACAATTGCTCGGATAATTTTTAGCACACTTCTATTATCGCTAATTTCTGGCTGTGCATATTCTAGACTTGGGGAACTAATTGTTTGGTCTTTTGAAGGCATTTATAAAGGAATTCAAAAACCCACAGAAGACCGTCAACATGCTCGTACTATCCAACTAGTTCCGACAGCAAAAAAAGAAATGAGCAACGCAAGGATATTTGTATTGAGAGAGGCTCGGAAAATTTTCGGGGACAACATATCAGCAATATTATTTGAAAACGAAAGAAAAATTGGTGCATCGGCTCCTGGGGGATTACTTGCATGGGAAACAAACCCAGGTGAGAAGCTTATCCGTATAAAAAGGGGGAAACAAAAACGCTGTTTGAGAACATTTTCGGATGTTTATTTTGATTGTCGTGAAGGCACAGATGGATTATTGCTGGTTGATAATAAATACGAGAAAGCTATTACCCTAGAGTTATTGCTTCAAGCTAAAGAGAAAGAAACTTATTTCATTCTTTTAGAGTTAAATATATTTTTAGAAAATGAATTTAAATTAATTCCATTCTCAGAGGCACAGAAGGTAAGTCTAACGAACGAGCATAGGAAATTGTTTAATGAGCTTGTAGATTAAAAACTAAAGTACTCCTCAAAATTAGAGATGATGCCGAATATGCGGTCACAAGGAAGCAAGTCGTTTTTTTATTACACCCAAAGTTTGGAGTCATCCTTTTTTATTTCCATTAAAAAGATAAATTTTCCCTCGCAACTATTCTAGCCAGTGAGTAGCTGAAATTGGCCGAGGGTATATGATACCTCGTTGCTGATTATAAACGAAAAACGGGGCTTGGCCCCTTTACTTTTTATGATTTTGAGTCGAAGGCGACCCCAGTAGTCAAATTCTATTCATTGGCTGCATAAACGAAAGTTGAACGAGAATTATTGTCAATGAAATATGTGACAGAACCGATGATATATTACAAATACAGCCTAAGGTATAACTACCCCTAGCGAGATGATTATGTGAAACTTAATTCGTTTTTTTTTACTTTGTAAACGTTAATGATCAACCATATAGAGTCTTTCCATGTTCACCGTAATGGAGCCAGGCAATAATATGAAAATGGCTATATGATAATTGTTAAAAATCCAATTCCAAAGATTCCTCATCATCCTTGAACAACTGATATTCATTTCAACTGAAAGAAAAATTAGTTTTTGGTAGGTGATTTGTTTCCAAAGAGTTACATTGTTCCCGCTACAACGAATGACGGCTTATGGCCGAATTCGGTCTTTCAACCCACTTTCCTGACCGACCGCTTGGGAGCCGTTCCAGACGTTCAGACATTTATCCTCAATGATCGGGTTGGGTCGATAAGCGACCATCCTACATGGTAATTAAATTGGTTCCTTTCAACAAATTGAGGAATCAATCTGGAAAAGACATAGCGGATCATAACCTATTGTCTTTCAGACTATTACGCGCTTGCTCAATGATTTGATCGAAAGATTTATCGCTGATATCGCTTTTCAATCCTTCGGTAATCGCTTCTTGCAAGGCTTTTACTTTGGTCCGGTTTTCATGGTCCTGACGGATCAGATCGCGGACATAATCGCTTGTGTTGGCATAGGCTCCGGTTTTGACTTGGGCTTGCACCCAATCTTTCATGAGATCGGGGACAGAAATATTCATGGTGGCCATTACATCTCTCCACGGTTTAAAAAGTCACCTCTTATTTATGGCATATTATGGCAAAGATTGTCAATTTGTTTTTATCGACGAAGAGGCTAAAATGCAAAGTACGGTGTCTGTCAAAAGGGGACTGTTTTGACATTAATTTTGAATGCATTGTGAAGGTCTCTATTCGACCCCGAGCGGACTTTCTCATCTGTCTCCTTGGTTAATTCAGAAGCCTCGATTTCACCCCTCCCTACAGTGTTTAAAATCAATACGGGTTTGAGGGCTCAATGGGTGTGTTGGTTACGTTGGGACTGGGAAGTCAAAATACTAGAATTGGACACCAGTATTTTTATAACGCCAGGGAAAACGTTTGAATACGTCGGATTATGTTTTTACCCATCGGGGGGACGTATTTATCAGATTAATAACTCGGGTTGGAAAAGTGCCTGGAAGAAAGCGGGCTTACCTATAGGTGGAAGCTACACCAAAGGTCTGCATAACCTGAAGCACACCTTCGGACAAAGGTTAAGGGGCCCAGGCGTTTTCTAACCTCTAGTGTTTGTATTCAGTCAACCGAATTGGCCGCAACTTTCGTGAAAAAGACATCTGCTTGAACAGCAAATAATCCTGCTAACACGATAAACATTGCGCCAACTAAAAAATAAAGATCGAGCGTTTCACCCCAAAAAATAAATCCGTAAGCGGAACTGAAAATGACCATGAAGTTGGTGAATGGAGCGACTGCAGCCGTGGGTGCGAGGGCATAACCTCGGCTCATAAGCAATTGCCCACAGGTTCCGAATATACCGATGCCGATCAACAATCCCCATTGGCTTAGGGTTGGCATTTGCCACCTCCAGAAAAGTGGAATGGTTGAGAAAAGCACACCGAATATACCAAAATAGAATACTGTCCGCGTAGTGGGTTCGGTTTTACCCAGTTTTCGAACTACGACTTTAGCCACTGCTGCTAGAAACCCACCCAATAGACCGATCATGCTGGACGCATTGAAATCACCATTGGGTTGGAGAACGAGAATGACGCCGAAGAATCCGATAGGAATAGCCAGCATGGCGAATGGACCACACTTTTCTTTCAACCAAATGAAGGCGACGATTGGGAGAAAAATCGGTGCGGTCATCTTGAGGAGAGAGGCTTCAGCCAAAGGCAGATGCGCGACCGCGAAAAACAAACAATACATTGCGGAAAGACCGGCGACGGCTCTTAGAAAATGAAGATGCAGTACCTCGGTTTTGAAAAAATGCGGAAAACCACTTTTGTACTGAATCAACAAAAAAGGGGACAAAGCGGCTAGACCAAATAAGTTTCGCATGAATACCGCCATTTCATGGGGTAGATTTATTGTCACCGCTTTAACAGTGGCTCCCATGGACGCAAACATGAATTCAGATGCTGTAATCAATAATGCGCCAATAACAATGTTTTGCTTTTCGGGCATGAATTTTTGGTCGGATGAAAGGTATGTAATTATACGTGTAACTTTTTTATTTGGGTTATTAGATTAGCGATATCGACTACCAGTTACGAAAAATGCTGTAATACGAATGCCAAACTCCACATTTATTTTCGAAGGTGGAAATAAAAGGCATCCACCAGAACGACAAGAGAATTCGATAATCTTCGCTAGGTGGTTTCTTCTGACGCTAATGTGCTATTTTCGGACAGGTTTCTATCAAAATGTTACACTGAAATTCCAAATCGTGCTGCTTATCAGGGCCCAGAATGCAAATTGCTATAACCGTTTTTGGACGAAATAAAGATATTGAATTGTCTGAACTGACAAAAATTATCTGCGAAAATGAGTGCAATATCTTAGGGTGCCAAGTCGTGCGGCATTTCGATACATTAGTTGGTTACTTAATAGTTGAAGGTCAGTGGAATCAAATTGTTAAAATCGAGAGCATGCTGCAATCGCAATTATCGACATTGATCATTTCTATTCAACGATTCGAACCGATCAAGGACCCAATGAAATATCTACCCTATTCGGCGGATGTTGTTGGAGCCGATTCGATTGGGATAATCAATAAGTTGATCTTATTTTTTTTAGAACATAGCGTCCAGATTGAAGACGTTAATTCAAGTTGTTTTACCCCGGTGCAAACCTCAGCGGATTTGTTTTCGGCCCATTTTATCTTGAGTATTCCTTCCGATAGCCAAATCATATCTTTGCGAGATGCCTTTTTTGAATTTTGTGACCAACTAAGTCTCGATGCTATTTTTGAACCGATAAAACGTTAGGAAAGAAATCTAATGACTATGAATGCAAGCAATGCGGCTCCCGACTTTGAAGCGCCTGCGACGAGTGATCGTACCATTAAACTATCGGATTTCAAGGGTAAAAATGTCGTGCTCTACTTTTATCCGAAAGACAACACGCCTGGGTGTACCCTAGAAGGTCAGAATTTTCGCGACCGAATTCAAGAATTTGAGAAGTTAAATACTGTTGTTTTAGGTGTTTCCCGCGACAGTGTTCGTACCCACGAAAACTTCAAAGCCAAGCAAGAGTTTCCTTTTGATTTGCTTGCGGACCCGGATGAAAACCTGTGTTCTTTATTCGATGTGATCAAATTGAAGAATATGTACGGAAAAAAGGTTCGTGGTATCGAAAGATCGACATTTCTTATAGATAAACAGGGGAATGTTGCGTTTGAATGGCGTAAAGTTAAGGTCAAAGGCCATGTTGAAGAGGTTTTGGGCAAGGTTCGTGAAGTGGAAGTTTCTTGACGGGCAAGATTTAAGCTTTCTAATGAGGTAAAAGGCGTCGGCAGACGCCTTTTTTTGTTCCACTATAACGTTTAAATTGCAGATAAATTAGAAATGAATAATCGGATCCTGATTCCCATCAGGGTCGTTCCCAGCAGTTCCATCGGTGCTTGGATATCCATGTGTCATCATAATCACTTCACAGGCATGGGGTGCTGCCATGGAAGTTCCTGAAATGGTGTTGGTTACACCATTTATCTAAAGAGAAAAGATACTGACACCGGGGGCGGTATAGTCAACCCGAGAATTTTCCCAGTTAGACCAGGATGGCATTTCGTCATTGGAGTCTATAGCTGAGATAGTCCATATTTTTGCGCCATTAGTGTGTGCAGGTGAGTGGTTATTTGTATCATCGCTCGAGCCAGTACGAAGAATGTACCAGATGTACTAGTAGCAGCTACAGGGGTTATAACTTGCAGGGTATGTTTAGACGATTTCTGCATGGCACAAATTCAATAGATGCCGAATTACCCACACAATCGTATTCCGAGTGGAATTTTTTCTTTGTGGTTAGCTTGTTTGATCGAAAACTTCCATCAATCAAATAGGCATTTTCTATATCTAATCCGAAAACAGAATATTGCTCCAATATCGGAGTCAAACGAAATGAGTGTGTAATCTGGCAAGTATGTTTTGGGAACATATTACTTGGCTCATTTCTGCGGGGACTCCAATATATGCGTCTAGTCGAAACATAGGTAAAAAACTAGGTAATCTATATCACGACCCAGATTAACTGTCAGGACTGGCGTTTCGCATTGTATAATCCAATGTTCCCAACTCGGCATAGATCGAATCTAGTGATTGAACAAAGTATGGCGGAAGTCCAAAATCTTGTCCGGACGCGAATACCGACGGCGCAAGGCGAATTTATGCTGTACTACTACAGCAACAATGTCGATGGTAAGGAGCATATCGCTTTGGTAAAGGGGAACGTTGAAGAACAACACGGTGTATTGGTTCGGCTACACTCCGAATGTTTTACTGGCGATGTTCTAGGTTCCCGGCGGTGTGATTGTGGTGAACAATTAAGCCAGGGTCTGAATTTAATCGGTCACGAATCGTGTGGGGTACTTATCTATTTACGCCAGGAAGGGCGGGGGATTGGGCTCTTGAAAAAGTTAAAGGCCTACAATCTCCAAGATCAAGGTTTCGATACAGTTGACGCCAATATAGAACTTGGTCACCTTCCCGATGAACGGGATTATCGCGTAGCGGCGTTCATCTTGGGAGATTTAGCTGTTCGTTCGGTCCAACTGATCACCAATAATCCCAATAAAATTACAGCGCTTTCGGCTTGCGGTATCGAAGTTGATAAGCGGATTCCACTTGAAATTCAATACAATGACGACAATTTTGACTATTTAAAGACAAAAGCCAACAAAATGAACCATTTGTTGTCTTTAAACGTAGAAGAAGAACGGTTTGTTTTACCCTTCGAATTCCATTTTTTAAAGCCTTTGATGACTCGTATGAAAGCGCATCACGGTAAAACTCAAGAGCGACCTTTTGTTACGCTAAGTTATGCCCAGAGTATCGATGGGAGCATTGCGGTTCATAATGGTGATTCCTGTGCTTTAAGTTGTAGTGAGTCGATGAAGATGACTCACTGGCTGAGAACACGGCACGATGCTTTGTTGGTTGGGGTTAATACAATATTGGTTGATAATCCACAACTGAATGTCCGTTATTGTGAAGGTGAGAATCCACAGCCAGTAGTTTTAGATAGTGTGTTACGCATACCGCTTGATGCTAGAATTCTCCAGGAAATGGAGAAAGCACCGGTGATCATTACTACCGAAAAAGCGTCAGTAGAAAAACGTCGGTGCCTGATCGAACTTGGAGCACGAGTTTATACAGTTGGTGTCGACGATTCGGGTCGGGTTAAGCTCAGAGATGCATTGAGTTTACTCAACGAGCTTGGGTTTAAAACCGTCATGGTCGAAGGAGGTGCGGCTATTATTGATGAATTTCTGTCTGCTCAGCAGGTTAATTACTGCGTTATTACATTAGTTCCTCAGTTGATAGGTGGGTTGAAAGCGGTTGGTAATCCATGTCGTCCAGACCATAAACCACCGGTATCGATATTTAATTGTAAATACCATACTCTCGGTTCGGACTTGATTGCTCTAGGCGCGCTGAAAACCGATTGATGCGGGCACACTCCATCTATCATATCGCGCCATGCCAGGTTGAAATCCATCGATTTGACCTGCCTCCGATTAAGGATGATCAGGTATTGATAAAAACCAAGTATTCGGCAATAAGCCCGGGTACCGAATCAATGATCTATCGTGGTAAGGTGTCGAAAAGCCATGAACAAGATTTGACGATCCAAAGTTTAGGCGGAGATTTTTCCTACCCTTTTTCCTACGGATATGCCATTGTCGGAACAGTGATCGAAATTGGTGAAAATGTTCCACCGATGTGGCAAGGAAAACAGGTTTTTGCCTTCTATCCTCACCAAGATTACGTGCTTGCAGCGGTCGTTGATTGTGTGCTTATTCCGGAATGTATTTCACCTCTAAGTGCATTGTTTCTCGCCAATATGGAATCGGCCCTTAATTTTGTAATGGATGCTCATCCGAATATAGGTGAAACTGCTATGGTATTTGGTCAGGGTATCGTCGGCCTACTAACCACGTCTATATTGAAGGAAATACCACTAGGGCACTTGATTACGGCTGAGCCCATTCCAGAACGTCGCCAGAGATCGATTGAGTGTGGGGCTACGCTTAGCATCGATCCGAATGACCCATTAGTTTGGGGTGAACTCAAACAATCATTGTTCGAAAGCAATTCGTTGGTGACCGGGCTGGATATTGCCTTTGAACTTTCCGGAACAACGAAAGCACTTAATCAAGCCATTGGATTAGCCGGGTTCACTGGAAAAATTCTGATAGGGTCCTGGTACGGTACCGATTCTGAGTCATTGGATCTGGGTGGTGAATTTCATCGTCGCCGAATCCAATTGATTTCTAGCCAAGTGAGTACTCTTAGTCCGATGTTATCTGGGCGGTGGAGTAAAACACGCCGAATCGGTTTGGCTTGGGAATGGATCAAAAAATTAAACCCGGAAAAATTTATTACCCATCGCTTTGCCATCGAGCAGTGTCAGAAGGCATTTGAGTTAGTCAGTGGCCGTACAGAGAATGCATTGCAAGTTATTTTCAAATATTGATCGTAATTATTTAGACAAAATCAGCGTCATGTACCAGTTAGCTATCAGTCGGGATTTCATCACTCAACATTTTTTGGTTGGAGGTGATTGGGGTCGGGAGAACCAACAACACAGTCATCATTATCGAGTCGAGGTATTGATACAGTCGAATCAGTTAGATCAACATGGATATTTGATCGACCTGGTCGATTTAGAAAAGGCTTTAGAAGAAGTCATCGAAACTTATCGCGAGCATACTCTAAACGATCTACCAGCTTTCCAAGGATTAAACCCAAGCCTCGAACATTTCTCCCGTATTTTCTGGGAAGCATTAAATGAAAGATTGAACCTTGATGCGGCGATGACTCTTAAGCTGTGGGAAAACGAAACTGATTGGGCAGGATTTTCGATAGCCTAAATCCGAATCCCACCCATGACGATTGCTTTTGATGAATACCTCGAAGCTAAATATGCGTTAGATAACCGTAGCTTCAATCCAGCGGTCAGGGGTGCATTTCTGTCGGCATTAAAGCAGTACACACAGTTGTCGGGTCTGGATGTCGGCACGGGTACTGGTGCTATGTTGAGGCGGGTAATCGATGCTAATCTGCGGTTCCCGCTGAAGCTAACGGGTGTGGATTGTCAAAAAGATTTACTGGCCCTAGCTCGTACAAAAATTAGTCAACAGCTGGAAAATCAAGGTTTTTCAGTAAATTCTGATGGGAACGAGGTGCGCTGCAAAGGAAATGACCGAGAAGTCCATGTCTCATTCGAGTGTGGGTATCTCGACGCGTTTTTCAGTGACATACCACAGCAGGCTTTCGACCTGATTACTACCCATGCGGTGATGGACTTATTGCCTTTGTTGCCAACCCTCGAAAAATTTGCAGCTCATCTAACAGATAGTGGTTTACTATATTCCACAATAAATTATGATGGCGATACATCATTGCTTCCTGTATACGATGATCCAAAATTTGAGCGGCAATTGCTGGATAATTACAACGCATCTATGGAAAAGCGGCAGATTTTTGGCGAGTTGACAGGTGGTGCCTATGCCGGTCGCCGTATTCATACTGCGCTATCTAAGACCGGTTTTAAGGTTATCGCCGTTGGAAGTTCGGATTGGAATATCACGCCGCTTGATGGCACGTACCGTGACCAGGACGCTATTTGCCTAGTTGCCTTGCTGGATATGATTCGTGGTGAAAATGTGGCTTGTGCGAATGTTGATGCATCAGCACTAATCGAGTGGCACGAACAAAGGCTTTATGAACTGGAACAAGGCAATTTAGGGATGATCGTACATCAGTTGGATATTTTTGCAAGGAAGATGGATAGAAACCATTAAAGGTGTCGATGGGAATAAAACCATAGTGTTTGGGATGAGTTCTTATTTCACCGGAAAGCCACCTTTTGCCTGTGGCATGTTGTTCCATTCTCCACCTTTATTTACTCAAGTTAATCATGACCGGTGGGTAGACAAAGCGATATTACAGTTGTTCCTCTTGTGCGGAGCAACCAACCTTCTGTGCGCATTCGAGCCCTGAGTATAAACAGGGCATAGTTTTCGCCTCATTTGATCGGGTACGCACAATGGTGTTTGGAATATTATTTTTGCATTCAATAATAGTCTTGCCGTGGGTACCTTGAATATTTATGTTCCCGATTTGGGAATGCTTTAAGACTGTTTTTTCAGCTTCAATCCAAGATCGGATAGAATCGATATTTGAAGGTTTCCTGGTAAAATCTTCTCCGATTTCAGAAAAAATATTTTCCGAAGTAATAAGCCCATTTTTTCCCAGTAGTGCATATTTTCGATTTGCGGCGGCGATAATTTGTCCGTTACATTCGATAATGTGAGAAAGGTAGCTCCACGCCTCATCACAATAAATAATTTTCGATCTCACCCTGTAGCGGTCAAACATTTTCAATGATTTCCGGTGAGAAATAAGGGAGCAACCCACAATCGGCCGCCATCGCTTTTTAAGCATTACGGCTAATATGCCATGCGATCCCAGTAGACGAAGCGCGGCGTAGTCCATGATCGTATGGTATCGATTGTTGGTCATATGGCCGTTGAAATCTAAATCGGTAGGCATAACTCGGAATCGAACGATAATTTCTTCGCCTATTTGTGTCGTTTCGCCAAATTTAGACCTCAATAGCTCGGAAACAAGTCGAAATATTAAACTCATAAAATAATCTCTAATAAAGGGGGGGGCATCCCTGCCGCTTAATCTTTACGAAATGGGTTGTTCTAATTTCCCGTATATCCCTTGGATACTTGCCGTAGTCAGCCCTCGACTTGATTGCTGATTTTACCGGTTCCTGAAAGTGCCATTGTTATTTTGAGGCGCACAGGCTCTACAAGTGGGAGGAGTGGCACGCCCTTGTCCGCCCTTTCCTTTGTATGCCGTAATCGTTCTGTCCTTGGGATCGGCTAGAAGTAACCGGCCAACAATCTCTAGCCTGCATTTCTCACAACTTTCGTCGCGAGGGACTACAAGGGTACGTGGTGCCAAGGCGCGCGAAGATTTGGGCGTGGAAGCATACTTGCAGTCTGTTGAGCACCCAAATCGAGTGCAAAGCAGGCGACGCGTGGCATTGTGGTTCCGCAGTAGAAAGCTTGTGAGAAATGCAGGCTAGCTTATCCATATCAACTATGATCAGGTCATTTGCAAATTTGCTGGCCACGTAAGTGTAATATCCATCACCTTTTTTCAGGCCGAACTCCGCACCATGTTTGAGTGTGACCTCTGCGGTATCCCCTTCGGTCAAGACGATTGTTGGACCAGGAATTGTCGGTCCTTCGCTATATCGGTAAGTAACATCCGTGAGCTCTCCATTGCTTAATCTAATGGTGTGGTTGACCATCTGATACGCCAACTGTCCTGAAGGGAGATTGGTGGCTTTCATGTTAATTAGGTGAGTGATACCGGAATATTGTGCTGAGTACGCCTGAGTGGCAAATAGGGATGTTGCTAGGCAAAGAAAGACGCTCATTGAAATGAACGACCGCTGTGTGTTTGCTGGTTTGGCTGTTGGCGATTGTCTATTCATTACGGTTTCTCCTGATTCCTAAGAACAATTGTTTATGGGCGATGTTCTCAATCCAATGCAGATGATATATCGCTATTATGGGTACAATTATAATTAAAAAACACAATAAAACAAGTTCTATATGTTAAAAGTAATTAATATTTAAGATTAGGTATATATAGCATAGTGGGGCAAGGTGTTATACTATTTTGAGAAAAGATCTATGCATGATAAATATTAATTGGAGAATCAATATGTTGAGTGGTTTAGGGCTAAGCCAAAGAAAGATTTTAGCGGGATTGCTGAAAAGCCAGGAAGGGATGACAATTGACGATTTTGTTAATGATTTGAAAATTACCAGGACGGCTGTTAACCAACACATTAATTCACTAGAAAAAGCCGGATTTTTGAAGAAATACAAATTGATGAAAACGGGTGGCCGACCGGGACAGACCTACGTATTAAGCGACAAAGGTATTCATTTATTTCCGAAGCAATACGCTTGGTTCTCTGGGTTGCTATTGAAAAACCTTAAGGACAAACTAGGCAGCGATGGTTTGGCCGATGTATTACGTGATTTAGGTGAACAAGTGGCTGGATTACATTCCGATCGCGTACATGGGACGACACCAACCGAAAAGTTGATTGAAATTGCGGCTGTTATGAAAGAACTTGGTTACGAGAGTAACGTCAACCCTGTAGAAGAAGACATTATTAGTGCCTGTAATTGTGTCTATCATGATTTAGCAGCTGAAATTCCTGAAGTTTGTTCGTTTGACCTCGCTTTGCTTTCCGCAATGTCGGGACGAAAGGTTGAACATCTCGAATGTATGGTGCGAGGGGGACACAAGTGCCGATTCAAGATAAAAGAGGCGCTTAAGCCGCCGAACAGAAGTGATTATCAGGTTTTGGATGATGATTGAGAGATAGACTGTTGTCCATAGAGTTGCTCAATAACTGTCGTGGTGAGTTTTATTTTTTGTTCACTGCTTTGATATAAAGTCCTCCACGTAAGTGTGGGAGCCCTATTAGTTGGCCAATGAAGTCGCAGATAAACAACATGTGGCCTATCCAGAGGGACATGTCTCCCTTGGGGATGAAACGCCATAAACCTTCGTCTAGTTTTTCAAACCCATTTTGGTTGATCAGTTTGAGTAGCTCCATACGGGTTAAAAAAACATCGCTACTTAAATGTTGAGTATCAAGGCCAAGCCAAGGAGCAAGGTGTGTGTACCAAAAATAACTACCGTTTGGTGTCAGACAAATGAAAGCACCATTTGGTTTGAGTACCCGATGGAGCTGTTTTAAAACGGCTGGTTTATCGGGTATATGTTCCAATGTGCCGATGCACAAAACCGCATCGATGCAACTTTCGGCGATAGTGGATAGCTTTTCGGCGGCGTCAACAGACAGTAGGATACGGTTTTTTGCTGGATGCTGTAGCCATTTCTTTTTAGCTTCTCGGATCATATTCGTCGACAAATCCGTGCCCACTAAAAATTCGAAGCAATCGGTTAATTCGAACAAATGCAAACCGGTACCGCAACCAATTTCCAGCAGGCTTCCACGCTTGACGCTTTGTAACAGGCGGCGTACGATGCTGAGCCGATAGCTCAGTAGCCGGTCGGCTTTACCGTGAAATTCAACATAGTTTTCCGCCACTTGATCAAAAAATGTGCGAATTTCTAGAGGGTTTTCGATCCGGCGAGTTTTTAGTCGAGGTTTTGGTTTAATGTTCAGATCAGTATTATGCCAATTGGATTCATACATCCGCCTCTAGCGGTTTTTCCTTCTGGGGGGAATCACTACAATGCGAAAATTCTTCAACACGCAAAACGAAATAACTTTCCCATAGATTCTCTATCTGTAGATGAAAGCCTTCCACTTGACGAGGTTTTTTCAGAGCTTGAGCTTCGGGAATACCACCTAATTGTCTTGGATAGTTTCTTTATATCGGCTTTTTTCCATGACAAACTACATACAAATAGACCGTCCATAGCGCTACTCTTGCACGATTTGCCATCACAAAACCCAATGCTTTCTATTAAGCACCGGCGAATTACGGAAAAAGCTGAAACCACTATCATGTCGTTGGCCGATCGATTCATTGTGACTGGTGGCGTCGTCAAAACGGCACTCCTCAAACGTTACCCTGAAAAGCCGATTGCTATTTGTGAGCCGGGTGTCGATCCAACATTCTATAATGATCTTAAGACCAGAACGCAAAATAGATTTAGTAACCCTGTGCAATGGTTGACTGTAGCTAATCTGATTCCACGAAAAGGGTATCAGGAAATATTAAAAATATCAGCACGCTTGTCTGATCAAAACTGGCACTGGCACGTGGTGGGTGATGAAAATATGGATCGCACTTATGCAAAAACATTCCGGCAATCGATAAAACATTTGGGTTTGAGTCAGCGCATTACGGTACATGGTCCAATGACGCAGCACCAGATCGTATTTTTGATGAAAAAAAGCGATATTTTTGTTTTCGCGAGTGGCTATGAAACTTACGGTATGGTGTTGGCAGAAGCGGCCAAAATGCAAATTCCCATAGTGGCAACGTGTGTTGGCGAGGCTGAACAATTGATACAACATGGAGAAACGGGTTATTTAGCCGGTTTCGGTGAGTGGGATCGTTTTGAAGCCTATTTGTCTGCATTGACAGAAAATCCACAACTACGGCACCAATTTAGAACTTGCCGCAGGCTGGAGTCGAGAACATGGGAGCAGACATTTTCGGACTTCAGGAAAGCTTGTGAATAGGTCGGTAAACGGTAGCTTTCAATTCAAGTAATTTTGTATCGATTTGGCTTCAAGGGGTTTGATCATGGGGCACCAAAAAAGGGTTCAAATAAACTACCTCTAGAATATTAACGAGTTCATGGTGAGATGAATTTTGTTTGAACACCACATTCGGCCATTTCCTTTTCAGCGGCTTTAACCCGCTTGTGCCACCGTGCGAGAGCTTCTTCGTAATAGACGAATATGCATCGTTCGCATCCTCGCCCGCAGCAATGGCTTGGGTCTGGTTCTTTAGGACGAGGTGGCAGTTTCGATAAATCAGGTGTTTGTTTGGGTTTCATTATTGAGCTTTAGCATTTTTTTCCAACCGATTGACTCGATCAGCCAATTCGCGAAATTCCCTAAATAATCGAGGAAGCCGCGCCAAACTCGCTAGCTCCCGAAGTACCTGCTTCATCGGTCTGTTGGGCGCACCCCACGAAATCTCTTTCGGAGGGATGTTTTTCGAAATTCCAGTTCTAGCTGCCGCAGTGGCGCCGTCACCGATGTTGATATGATCGGCGACACCAACCTGTCCCGCTAGCGTGACGCGTTTACCCACGGTGACACTCCCGGACAATCCAACCTGCGAAACAATAACACTATGTTCGCCGATGTCGTTATTATGGCCAATTTGTACCAGGTTATCGATCTTCACTCCGCGATGGATTCTGGTTTCCCCGAATGTGGCCCGGTCGATACATACATTACAACCAATTTCCACATCGTCCTCAATAACGACGGCACCTATTTGTGGGATTTTACGGTGATGATCGTCGGTCCATACATAACCAAACCCATCCCCGCCAATGACCGTGCCAGGATGAATAGTCACACGGTTTCCGATCTTGGTCTTTTCCAAAATAACGGCATTTGGACCAATGACACAATCGCTTCCAATTTCGACATCGAATCCGATATATACCCCCGAATCAATCAACGTACCTGAAGCTATACGGGTATTTTGCTTGATCACCGCATGTTCCCCAATTGTGACGTTATCCCCGAGAGTAGCATCTTCGGCGACCACGGCACTAGTGTGTATACCGGATAATCGGGGCTTAGCTTCGTCAAACAGCATCATAACAGCGATAAAGGTTTGACGAGGATGGTCCGAACGCAGGACTGCGGCATTTTGGGGTTTTGGGAACTTATGGGGTACAACCAACACTGACGCGTTGCTGCTTTTCGCTTCCTCTACATAACGTTCGCTTTCAGCAAAGCTAATTTCGCCTTTTTGCGCTAGCGCCAATGAGCTGACGCCATGCACTTTGGTATTTGCATCCCCTTGTATATAGCCCCCAACCCGTGTATGGATTTCACCTAGACTAAATTCCATATTCACCTCATGACGGTCAGTAAGTTTGATACGATATGCCAATATAACAATTGGTAAATATGACACATTGCTAATCCTTTCGGCAAGTAATTTCAACTCTCACAAGCTGGCTAGCCGGCATTTCCCATAAGCTTTCTGGTGTAGATATGGAATGCCACGCCTTGACTGTGCTACGCTCGGATCGGATGCCCACGTATCTATGTGCGCTTACGCACTACTCTAAAGTATACGAACTATACTTTGGTCATTTAGCTTTCCTCAAAGAAAGCGATATTATTGACGAGTTTCGTTCAACACAAGCGAGAGAGAACAATGGCGAGAGAGCAGTGGAAAAGTCAATTCGGATTTTTGTTGGCAGCAGTGGGTTCTGCTATTGGCTTAGGAAACATTTGGCGATTCAGCTATCTTGCCTACGAACATGGTGGTGGTGCATTTCTGATTCCTTACGTTGTGGCATTGTTAACCGCCGGGATCCCTTTGCTAATTCTTGAATTTGCAGTTGGTCATGAAAGGATTGGCTCTGCGCCCCTAGCTTACGCGAAAATCAGCAAAAGCTGGGAATGGTTGGGCTGGTGGGCGGTGTGCTTCGTGATGTTTGGGATCGTTTTATATTACACCGTCATCATTTCCTGGTGTCTTAATTATTTCGTTTTATCGTTTGATTTAGGCTGGGGTAGTAATCCGAATCAATATTTTTTCAAAGATTTCTTGAATGCGAGTGAAAGCCCATCCCAAATCGGTGAAATTCGAACACCCATTCTCGTAGGCTTAGTGTTTATTTGGTTCATTAATTGGTTTGTCGTCTATAGGGGGGTTCAACAGGGGATAGAGCTCGCGAATAAGATTTTGATGCCGCTTTTGCTAGTGTTGACGATTGTCTTGGTACTATGGTCTTTGACTCTGGAAGGTGCTTTAGTGGGCTTAAAAACCTATGTAACTCCGGATTTTGCAAAATTGAGTAAACCCCAGGTATGGATTGATGCCTACAGTCAAATATTTTTTACACTCAGCCTTGGGTTTGGCATTATGATCGCTTACGCCAGTTACCTGCCAGACAACGCAGACATTACCAAAAGCGCAATTCTGACTGCCGCAATCAATAGTAGTTATTCTATTTTTGCCGGTTGTGCGGTATTTTCGGTGTTGGGTTTTATGGCGGTTTCGGAAAACAAAGCTATTTCGGATGTTGTTTCCCAAAGCATTGGGTTAGCGTTCGTTGCCTATCCAAAAGCACTCAGCTTGATGCCCCACGGCAATATATTTGGAGCAGTTTTTTTCCTTTGTCTGACAGTAGCAGGAATCTCGTCTGCTATCTCCATAATGGAAGCTTTTGTTTCTGCAATGGTAGATAAGTTCGACTTGCACCGAAAAACTTTGGTTACATGGGTCTCAGTGCTTGGTTTTTTGGGTTCGATTATTTTTACAACCAAGGCAGGGATACTGTGGCTAGATATTGTGGACCATTTTGTGACCCATTTCGGTTTGGTCGTGGTGGGAATTTTTGAATGCATCGTTGTCGGTTGGATGTTCAAACTCCCAGTTTTAAGAGCACACATCAATAAAATTTCTTCAATAAAGCTCGGAGTTTTTTGGGATATCCTAATCAAGTTTTTCGTTCCGATTATTCTGAGTTTTATTTTATTTGGAGACCTAATTTCGGAAATTAGAAAACCTTATGGAGATTATACTTGGACATCATTAATATTGATTGGTAGAGATTGGTTATTGATTACCCTGTTTATGGCAATCATTTTCGCAAATCGTCCATGGAAAAATCAGAATAATTTGTCTGGAGGGCGGACAGACAGGGCGTAGATTTTTGTTGTTGACTAGCTGTTTTAATCTATATTACGATGACAAAGCGTTGATAGCGATAACGGTTTCTGATGGAGTTAGATCCAAATGCTAAAATCCTTACAAATCGAGCCTGAAAAATGCACTGGATGCTTGCAGTGTGAAATGGCTTGTTCCTACGAGAACGAAGGGGTATTTAATCCCTCCAAATCAAGAATAAAGATCTTTACGTTTCATGATGAAGGTCGTTTCGCCCCATATACCTGTACTCAGTGCAGCGAGGCGTGGTGCTTGCATGCATGTCCCGTGGAAGCCATCGTCTACAACAGCGACACTGGATCAAAAGATATCATTAACGATGTGTGCGTTGGCTGTAAGGTCTGCACTATTGCCTGCCCTTTTGGAACTGTTAATTACAACCAGGATACTGGGAAAGTGATTAAGTGTGATCTCTGTGGGGGTGACCCGGCCTGCGCGAAGGCGTGCCCGACTGATGCTATCACGTATGTGGATACAGATCATACCGGTCTAGACAGAATGCGGGACCATGCTTCACAAACGCTTTCTCAATCACCCAATTAAATTCTTGAGGTTCTAAAAATGGCCTGGACTCGAAATGTTTTACGAGTAAACCTCACCACTGGTTCGTGTATCAAAGAAGCCCTCAATATGGATTGGGCGAAACGGTATCTTGGCCAGCGTGGGTTGGCAACCAAATACCTAAGTGAAGAGATCGACCCTAAAGTCGATCCTTTGTCTCCGGAAAATAAATTGATTATGGCGACCGGTCCGTTGACTGGCACCATGGCGTCTACCGGGGGACGTTATTCGATCATCACCAAAAGCCCTTTAACCGGTGCGATCGCCTGTTCAAACTCGGGCGGATTTATTGGTGCTGAGCTTAAGAACGCTGGTTGGGATATGATTATTTTTGAAGGGCAAGCGACCAGTCCGGTATACCTCTATTTGGAAAATGAAAAGGCTGAACTGATTGCAGCAGACGACTTATGGGGTAGAACTGTTTGGGATACCGACGAATTATTGCATCAAAAACATCAAGACCCCTTGCTGCGCATTGCGACCATCGGGCGGGCGGCGGAGCAGGGTTGTTTATACGCGGCCGTCATTAACGATTTGCACCGAGCGGCAGGTCGTTCCGGGGTTGGTACTGTGATGGCGTCAAAAAACCTGAAAGCTGTTGCAGTGCGTGGAACTCGTGGTGTGGGTAACATCAAAGACCCAATGGCATTCATGAAAGCCACCGAAGCCGGTAAAAAAGTACTGGCGGATGATGCGGTGACAGGGCAAGGTCTGCCTACCTATGGAACTCAGGTGTTGATGAATGTCATCAATGAGGTAGGGGCAATGCCCACCCGAAATATGCGTGAAGTGCAGTTTGAAGGTGCTGAAAAAATTTCCGGTGAAGCGATGCATGAACCCCGTGCAAGCGATGGCAAACCCAATCTGGTTACTAACGCGGCCTGCTTTGGCTGCACCATAGCTTGCGGACGTATTTCCACTATCGACCAAGGCCATTATTCTGTAGCTAATAAGCCCGAGTATTGGGGGGCCTCTGGCGGTTTGGAATACGAAGCGGCTTGGGCGCTGGGATCTGATACCGGTGTTGATGATATTGATGCATTGACCTACGCTAATTTCCTTTGTAATGAAGATGGATTTGATCCCATTTCTTTTGGTTCAACAGTAGCTGCAGCCATGGAGTTGTACGAATTAGGGGCAATCAGCGACCAGCATACCGGAGGTATTGCACTCAACTTTGGGTCGGCCGAATCCTTGACCAAAATGGCCGAACTGACCGCCAAAGGCGAAGGATTTGGCAAAGAAATTGGTATGGGGTCGAAGCGTCTTTGCGAAAAGTATGGGCATCCAGACCTTTCCATGACGGTAAAAGGGCAGGAATTTCCGGCTTATGATCCCCGGGGGATCCAGGGAATGGGATTAACCTACGCTACATCTAATAGGGGCGCTTGCCACCTTCGAAGCTACACTGTTTCTTCAGAAGTTTTGGGTGTCCCTGAAAAAACCGATCCGTTGGTAACCGATGGTAAACCCGCGTTGGTTAAAGCATTTCAAGATGCAACGGCGGCTGTAGATTCATCCGGGTTATGCGTGTTTACTACCTTCGCGTGGACCTTGGAAGACATTGCGCCTCAGATTGCTGCCGCTTGTGAAGGTGAATGGACCGCAGATAGCCTGGTAGAAGCGGGTGAACGCATCTGGAATCTGGAACGTCAATTCAATATGGATGCGGGTCTCACCGGAAAAGACGATACCTTGCCAAAACGCATGTTGAAGGACGCAGCGAAGACTGGACCTGCCAAAGGACGAGTCAACGATTTGGATAAAATGCTACCGGAATATTACCAGATTCGCGGTTGGACCTCGGATGGTATACCGACTCCAGAGACGGTGGATCGATTGGCTCTTTAAAGCCGTAATATAAGATCATGCACCACGTTATTATCGGAGCAGGCCCTGCTGGCGTAATTGCAGCGGAGACACTGCGAAAAGTGGCTGGGGATTGTGAGATCACCGTCGTTGGGGACGAGCCAGAACCACCCTATTCACGAATGGCGCTGCCTTATTTCTTAGTTGAGCAGATTGCTGAGCAAGGCACCTATTTGCGGAAATCGAATGATCATTTTAAAAATCAAGGGATTCAACTCAAATTCGGTCGAGTTAATACGGTAAAACCTGCTGAGCATGTGGTGGTTTTAGACAATGGTGAACATCTCAATTATGACAAACTGCTGATCGCAACAGGTTCTCATCCTGCTTCTCCATCTATACCTGGAATGGATTTGCCTGGGATATTTCCGTGTTGGACCTTGGCGGATGCCCGAAATATAGCAAGCCGCTGTCAACCCGGTGCGAAAGTGGTATTAATGGGTGCCGGATTCATTGGTTGCATTATTTTGGAGGCATTGGCAAAAAGTGGTGCGGACCTAACGGTGGTGGAGATGGAAGATCGTATGGTACCCCGTATGATGAATGAGAAAGCAGGCAATCTGATCAAACAATGGTGCATTCAAAAGGATGTGGATGTTCATACCTCGACTCGGGTGACGGTAATTGAACCCAATCGAAAATCTCCAGGTGGTTTTCTAGCTCAGTGGTGGGCTGCCATTAAAGGAGGCAGTGAAATTGATCGGAAAAAACCTTTGCTTAGGGTGATTCTTGATAAGGGTCAATCCCTTGAGGCTGATTTGCTCGTTTGTGCCACTGGGGTCAAATCCAATATTGGGTTCCTTGAGGGGAGTGGTATCAAAACCGATCAGGGAATCCTGATCAACGCTAATATGCAGACTAATGTCCCCGACGTGTATGCTGCTGGAGATGTTGCTCAAGGTTTGGATTTTTCCACCGGGGAGTGCTCGGTCCAGGCTATTCAACCGACCGCTGCAGATCATGGGCAGTTAGCTGCCCGGAATATGGCTGGTTTCGCAAAGGCTCGACACCGTGGTAGTGTTAATATGAACGTTCTGGATACGATGGGGCTGATTTCTAGTTCCTTCGGTAGCTGGATGGGAGTTGAACACGGAGAATCCGCAGAGCTATATAATCCGGAGCGATTTCAATATTTAAACCTTCAGTTTGAGGACGATATTTTGGTAGGTGCTACCAGCCTTGGTTTAACTCAGCATGTTGGTGTTTTGCGTGGGCTAATTCAAAGTAAGATCAAATTGGGTGACTGGAAAAACAGGCTAATGGAAGACCCGACTCGAATTATGGAGGCCTATCTTGCAAATACCCAGGCGGTTGGATTTAATGCCCGCATTTAGCTAAGTGAGAATTAAGTTTAAACTTTACGCTACACTTAGCGGCTATCTACCGCCAGGGACTAAGGCTCACGCCGTAGATATCGATCTAGAAGAAAACGCTTCACCTTATCAGATTATTAACCGCTTTCGTGTTCCTAAAGAAATGGTGCATCTGGTTCTATTAAATGGCGTTTATTTGAATTCTGAGGAACGCGAACATACCTTTTTGAAAGATGGAGATACCTTGGCAGTTTGGCCGCCGGTCGCGGGGGGATAGCCCGTCTTAAAGGTCGATCTATCATTTACAGCTAATTATGAGTTAATGCGCAATTTGATTGATTTCCTCGTTAAGGATTGCTGTAGCCATGAATTTGCCAAGATTCGCAAGGATCAAATAAAAGGTTGCTATAAATGGTTAATAACGTGCAAAAGGTTTTTCTGTGTAGAGGAAATTCCTGTCATGTTGTCGCTGGTTACTTTTCCTAACAAAACAATAATGCACTTTCCCTGACATGAATCGACAACATCAGCTGGGAACGTGAGTTAAACATGCGAAGTTAATAAAAAGGTCGAGTTTCTGAGTTTGGGAAAATACAACAACAAGGCGCCAGCTCGTGCGCATACGTAAATGATGAAGGACCACCAAAGTCCAGTATTGCCATATGTGGGAGCCAATGCCCACCATGTCAACATAAAGGTCAGCATGGAGATAACCGATGCGTTGCGCATTTGCCGGGTATATGATCCGCCAATAAAAATGCCATCCAATTGAAATGCGCCAAAGGCTAGTAAGACATAGATTGACGGCAGAAGCAGCAGTTCCTTTGCTGTCTGCCTTACAGAAACTAAGTCCGTGAGCAACGCAATTGCTACATCACCAAAAAATAATATTAATGTAGCTAACAAGCATGCGGTGAGCAGGGCAAGAATAGACGTACGTTGGATAGCGATATCAAAAGAATTTTTTTCTCTGGCACCAATTGCTTTACCGACTAATGATTCTACGACGAAAGCAAAACCATCTAAAAAAAATGCACTGAAAGAAATAAGTTGTAGCAATATATGATTGGCGGCTAAAATTATGTTTCCAAATTGTGCACTTTCGTTAGTAAACCAGCTAAAGGAAAAAACCAACAACACGGTGCGGATCATTATATCGGCATTGGCTGATAGAGTTTTTAGCAATCTGGCAGCATCCATAATACGTTGCCATGGCCAAAAAGTTTCAGTGTCGGATTTGGTTTTGCGTAAGCTCGTGTAAATCAACCATCCTGCAAAAATAATCGAACACCATTCGGCGATGACCGTACCCAGTGCTATGCCTGCAACTCCCCAGCCCAAGATACCTGCAAAGTAGATGTCTAGTGCCATGTTCAACCCATTAAGAAATACCTGTACCAGCAAAAGCTGCCGGCTATTGCCTAGGCCGACTAAAAAACCCATTAAGGCAAAGGTTAACAAGGTGGCAGGCGCACCCCATATGCGAATTGAAAAATAGCTTTCCGCGATGGATTCCACTATTTGACTGCCACTCAACAGTGAAAAGGCTACTATACGGATAGGCTGTTGCAAACTAATGAGGAGTAGTCCAAAAAAAGCAGCAAGCAACAAAGCGCGTCCTAATATAGCGCGAATTTCTGAATCATTTCCTGCTCCCGCTGCTTGAGCAATAAAACCAGAGGTAGCCATTCTTAGGAAACCAAAGGTCCAGTAAATAAAGCTAAAAATAAGGGCGCCGAAAGCAATCGCCCCCAAATCAGCGACGGTTCCCACGTTGCCAATAACAGCAGTATCAACAAGCCCTAGCAGCGGTACGGCGGAGTTGGCTAATATAATCGGCCAGGCTTTTTGTAAAATGAAAGCATACGAAATTGATGTGGGGGGTGGCATTAGTTCGAGGATTTATAATCTAACCAAAGACTGCATTGAATCGCCAACCTTTTGGAAAATTTAAGGGGTCGTATTTTATTTCTGTTATGACAAAAGTTTTTGGGTAATACAAGGTAGATCCGATCCCTGTTTCTTCTATTTGTTTTTCTTATCGCGGTATTTTAGTTGTATCCCCCTTAGAAAATTACGCAAGATTTGTTCTTGGCAATCACGGTAGTGTTTGTGGTCTTGCCTACGGAAAAATGCACTGAGTTCGTGTTTACTAATGCGCAGATTAGTCAGAGTCATAATTTCCAAGATATCTTCTGCCTTTAAATCCAATGCGATTTTTAATTTTCGGAAAATGATATTGTTAGTTAAATATTTTTCTGGCTCAGGTTGTATTCCTTCTTTTTTGCCTCGTCGATCGTTAATCAATCCATTCAGAAATATTGCCAGTGTGGTATCACTGATTTCTTGAAACGCTGGATCATTGTCTTTTTTCAACCAATCGCTGATTTGTTCCCTTGTTACTCGATGATCAGTCTGACTAAATATTGAAATCATCTTCGAGTCGTTAAAGTCAAAGGTATAGCGAACACGGCGTAAAATATCGTTATTTGTCACAACAAATCCCTTACTCTACGCTGTGGTTATTATAAAAAGCCATGTTGATTGATTATCTTGGGGGGAATGAATTTTCTAGCTTTCTTTATTAGAACGACGCTTGTTTCGTTCATTAAGGCTTTGCAAAAATGACTTTAGCTCATTTCGTCCCCATGCTTGTGCTTCAGATTCAGTGTTAAAACCGCCCTGGCTTTTGGAAACGATGGTTTTCTTCGATGTCAGTCGTCTAACAATTTCAGCGATCCAAAACGTATTGTCTTTAACTACCCGACAGTCGTATCTCTTGCCCTTGCCCACAGTCTTTTAGTCAGTTTTCTGAAGCAGTGTTGAGGTTTCTCACCAATAACCAAGGTAGAGACTTAGGTTTTGGATGACTAAGATTCTTGAATTCCACCTTCAGTTAACTTCGCAGGGTTCAGTAATTTTTCTAAATCGCTTCGGTTCAATTCCGTCATTTCCTCAGCTACGTCAATAACCGCTCGACCTTGTTTGTATGCAGCTTTTGCTATTTCAGCGGCTTTTGCATAACCGATGATGGGATTCAATGCGGTGACTAGGATAGGATTGCGCGAGAGCGCGATATTCAGATTATCTTGGCGTACCGTAAAACCCGAAATAGCTTTATCGGCAAGCGCTCTTGTTACGTTTGTTAGCAGCTCGATACTTTGCAAAAGATTATAGGCAATCAAAGGGAGCATGACGTTCAACTGAAATGAACCTGATTGCCCGGCGATGGTTACGCTGGCATCATTACCGATCACTTGAGCACTCACCATAGCGGTAGCCTCCGGAATAACTGGGTTGACCTTACCTGGCATTATACTGCTTCCAGGTTGAAGAGCGGTCAGTTCAATTTCGCCCAAACCTGCCAATGGGCCACTATTCATCCACCGCAGATCGTTAGCAATTTTCATCAAGCTAACCGCAATCACTTTAAATTGGCCCGACAATTCCACCGCTGCGTCTTGGGAGCCTAGGCTTTCGAAAAAAGAATCGTTGGGTCTAAATGTTAACCCTGTTTCGGCTTCGAGTTGTTCGGCGAACTTTTTAGAAAATTCGGGATGCGCGTTAATCCCTGTTCCAACAGCTGTTCCACCTTGTGCAAGACAATAAATTCGCGGAAGGCTACCATTGATGCGATCGATTCCTTTTCGAATTTGTAACGCCCAACCACCTAGTTCTTGGCTCATTCGAATGGGCATGGCATCCATTAAATGGGTTCTTCCGGTTTTGATTACTCCATCTAATTCTCCGGCTTTGGTTTCGAGAGTATTCGCAAGATGTTCTAAAGCAGGCAACAAGTGTTCGTTGGTTTCAATTGCTGCACTGATGTGAATAGCTGTTGGAATAACATCGTTGCTGCTTTGCCCCATGTTCACATGATCATTAGGACTAACTTTCTCTCCGCTCCATGAAGACGCTGCATTGGCGATGACTTCATTAGCATTCATATTGGTACTGGTTCCAGACCCCGTTTGGAAGACATCCACCGGAAACTGATCGTGGAAATCCCCATTCATGACTTGCTCGGAAGCCCTTATAATCCCATGACCGATATTATTCTCCAAAACCCCTAAATTCATATTAACCTGCGCAGCAGCTTTTTTAATCAACGCCACAGCCTTAATAAATGCGTTGGGCAAGGGCAGCCCGCTGATAGGGAAATTATCAATGGCACGTTGGGTCTGGGCTGCATACAGAGCTTCTGCAGGTACCTTTAATTCACCCATGCTATCCTTTTCGATACGGAATTTGTTGTTCATTTTAATATTCTTCTCGAGTTGCGTGGCTGGAATGGCCGATCATATTTATGATGGAAGACGAAAATAGTACCTTAATCTGGTCTAACCGAAAAGTCACTCAACACATGTTTTGGGAAAAGAGAAAGGCGGCTTATAGGCTTTGCAAGCCTACGGAAAAGTATTTGTGGCCATTCAGCATGATATCGTTAATGTGCAGATTACTCCTGAAATTTGTCAATTCAAGCCAAAAAATGTGAGTGGTGTTTTCCCTTTATGTTCCAAAATCCACTTTTCGGTCGTAGACCGCTATGCTTGAATAGCCTCTCCTAGCCTGTTTTGGTAGACTCGACTGTGATCATTTGCAAAGGGTTGTTCACAGGTCCTTTCAATAACCACTCATCAATATTGTCAATCCTTAGTAACGGACAAGTTTTGGTTATTTTGTGGAAGCTAAGGTTGAATACACGCTTGATAAACTCGAGACAACTGAATAAGTGTAGCCTACCGTATTCCGGCTACATGCAGAGTTTAAGGCTGAGTGGACGACAGAAAGAACTCAATGATATCGGCGGACCGCCCCGGCCATTTTGAGTGCTGCCCAGTGCCTTCACAGTACCAGGTCTTAACCCCGCCCGTACAACCTGAATAGGTAATACAGCCATTTTTGAGCTTCTTATTAGCGTTCGATTCGCAGCCATTGCAATTCGCCCACCAGGACACAGATTCGTTACCATAATTTGGGAACAGTTTATCGTTAGCACTATGGATCACCATAACCGGAATTGGATCGGGACAGGGATGATTATACAAGGCTTCGAAGTTCATCCCGGCTGCACTGGGGGCAATGGCGGTAGGAATGTGTTTTGTCCCACCCATAAAAGCCAAAGCCATTGAAACGGTTCCCCCATCTGAGTGCCCGGTCAGAAATACGCGCTGCTCATTGACGCACCATTTTTTGGCGATTAATCCCACGATAGCGCCAAGCTGGACCGCTGTCGTGGGGGTTAATCTTGGGTGGTCCGCATAGGCAATAATAAATCCAGCAGTGGTTGCTTGTTGCGTGAAGCCGGTCATCCGCTCCGTTTTAAAATGGTTTGACCCGGCTGGAGCGAAGACCATTAAAAGTGGGTGCGCGATCGTTGAATCGTAATTTGATGGTGTTCGCACGTTGAACTGAATTCCATCCATGGAAGATTCATCGTTGATTATACCTCCAGGGGTCGTTTTAGAGTCCGGGTTGCATCGAACAGTATTAGAACTGGTTAAATAGGACGCTTCACCCAGCTCTACTTTCTCGGTACCGCAGCTATTTAATGCAACAAAAATGGTCAGAGTAAACCAAAAGAACACCCCAGGTTGAAAAATCTTCTGTTCTGACATCATTATCAAATTTATACAATCCAATAAAAAGCTCTGCCGAAATTGAGTAGTAAAAGCAGAGCATTAGTGACATATTTACCGTTGACGGTCATCGGGTACCCACCCTACGTCGTAGGGTGATCTTAAACCTCGGCATTTCACTTTGTCAAAGCGCGCGGGCTGCGGTAAAAATTTTTTTGCCGTGGGGCAACACTCTAAAACCATTAAAGCTACCACGGATTGGATTTTGGCGATTGTCCCCCATGTTTGTCTATGGGTTGGGTGTGTTTTTGGGTCGGTAGCTGCCTTGAGGTTAGTAGCTCAAACTGACCGCTTTGAGCACGGACCGCGCGAAAACGCGGGCTTCATTGAAGGTATAGATCAAGCACGAAGCACGCTGTTTCCAGAACGACTTGATGACTATATTTCAGATGAGAACCCAGTTCATCGATGTATTTGTCATCAGCCTATCCGAACTGCCTATTAAAATCACAATGTACCGCTACCCTGATTAACCCTTAGAACAATGCTCTTTAAACCACGCAGCTAATTTAGCTTCAGTTAGCTTTCCGGCGGCTAATTTTTCAAATGCAATAGCTGCGGCTGGTTCAGGGGCAAAGAGCCTATACTCATTTAGTTTGAGAAATAGAGTTCCAATGGTGAAATCTGTTCTTTTGTTGCCATCGACAAAAGGGTAGTTTTTAGGAGATTGGAGTTTGTTTGTTATTGACTCAATAAAACTGTTCCTTCTACTTCGATACATTGCGTTGATGCAAGTAAAAAATAGAACATGGTTTAGAGGATACGCGTAGTAAATTCCATCGTTAACATAGGTATAACATTTCCACGAATGTAGATAAAATTTTGCTGGGATTAGTTAGTCAATGTCTTGATAAGTCAGGTTTTGCGCGACGGGAAGGCGTTTATATTAGGCGTTAAAAAAAACAAATTTTTACATGTTATTCCAGACACTCTTACCGCAGTGACCGAGACAATATAGCGTGAATTGAATGATGAAAAAATAAATTCCGCTTAGCTTCCGAAAATCATCAGGCGATCCGATTCGATAATTGCCTCAATCAGCTGGCCAAGACCTGAAATTCTAAACCCCTCTGCAAGATCGTTGTCACCTTTACCCGCTTCTTTGGCCTCGGGTAAACTTAGCAGTCCCCGCCGTTGGGCAGCGGAAACGCAAACCACAAGATCTATTTTATGATCACGGGCCATATCGGACCAGCGTTTAACTACCTGGGGCTCGTCATCCGGGGGGTGCGCATAGGCTAGAGCATTGTAGATACCATCGAAATAAAAAAAAACGCGATAGATTTGGTGACCGGTTTTTAGAGCCGTGAGGATAAAGCGGTAGGCTGTATCTGCTCCCTGGGCCTGATAGGGGCTACAATTGATCTGTATGGCAAATATCATTTAACCTGATTTCTGAAGTTTTTGTTGCAACAGCTTCCCACGAATAATGGTTAACTGTCCGTTCTAATGCCTTTTCAGAAATCGAATGAACTAAATCCTTATCTTTCAATAGCCGTAATAGATTTATAGCGACTTCTTGGCTGGTAGAGCCATCTATACGAAACCCTGTTACCTCGTGTTCGACGGCATCGCCTGTGCCCCCTGCTAATCCCGCAATTGCAGGTTTACCACACGCTGCTGCTTCCAAAAACACCATCCCAAACCCTTCGGTATCGCCATCAATTTCTCGATTTGGCATTACAAATAAATCGCAGGCATTATACCATCGTGGCAATTCCTGCGTAGGCACGTGCCCCAGAAAATGCACGTAGTCCCACACATTATAAGATGTTGCAAGTGACTCCAGGTATTCTCGATCTTCACCAATACCAATAATGGCATAGTGTACCTCAATACCTTGATCTCGAAGGCACTGAAGGGATTCGATAACCCGGTCAAAACCTTTGCGCCGGGTTAGGCGTCCTACGGATAAAATCAATTTTTGATTTTCCCCAAGCTTTAGCCGGTTTTTTAAATCAATATAGTCTAGTCCTGGACGAAAACGATCGATATCGACTCCGGGTGAAATTAATAGGATTTTTTCGGGATGGACGCCAAGATTGAGTAGTTCTTTCTTAGTAAACCTGCTGTTTGCTATGACTCGGTTTGAATGGCGATAGGTAAAACGCATGGCTTTAAATTTACCAGACTGGCGCCAGGTAGTGATTTCTTCTCCATGGGCATATGTAATCAATGGCTTACGAAACAAACGCGCTACGAGTAATCCCACTAAGCCTTCGGGAAGAACCCGTCCGGCATGGACAGCGTCGATTCTATGGGTTAACACTAACCGAAGGCATTTCATTAGCAATTTAATATACATGGCTAATGATTCTGGACGTAACCATGCTATTCGTTGCAGGTTAATTCGATGAACTGAATTTGGATGATGGGCGTCGTGAGCTTCAGACCCTTCAACTTGGGCAGTTACAATATGAATGTCCTTTCCTCCTAAACGTCGGTAGACTTCATCAAACCAAACAGCTGTCCCGCCTTTGGTTGGGATAAATAACTCGCTAATAACCAAAATATTTTTCATTTCCAAAACCTGTTTCATTTGTAATGGTTAAATACAGTACTATTGCTATTTAAACCGCCCAATTATTCACAACCCGAGGGGAAAATACTCCAAACAATTTAATGAAACTATTGTTGGGAAAATGAGAGCGGATCCGAGTAAGTGACTTTCACTTAACCTTTAGCAATGGAAAGCACATCCCTAAGAGAGCGATAGCCGGGAGACTGACGTAACTCTGGAATGATGGCGCATAGTGCTCGAAGATGACTTCCTTGTTTTAGCAGAACAGTCGCATGATCCAACCGTGCATGACGCAATGCGCCACGCAAACCTATCTGGATAGCTTTCGGATAGTTTTCCGATTCGTCGATTAGAGACGAAAAAGCTTCTACCGTTTGCCGCTGGGCACGGAGTGGATTACTGCGAGTTGCGCTATTAGCGTGAATAATGTAAGCCGCCAGCGGTCGGCAAATTACTCCAATGGAGTCAACCTGAGCACATAGCCGGATAAGAAAGTGAACATCCTCGCAAACCGCAAATCGGCTAGGATAGCCACCGAGTTGAATAAAATCTGACCGTCGTACTGAAAGCGTGTGGGTATCGCCAAAATGTTGGGAGACAAAATCTTCCATTTCATGTTGCTCTATAATCGCCCGATCCTTTTGATCGGCTCGCTCAAGCAATGCTTGTCCAGCAGCATTATTTGTCATGGAGCGCTTGATTAACTTTCCACTAGGATCACGATAGTCAAAATCGCTCGTTAAAAAACCCAGTTTTGGAAATGCAATCAAATAATCTGCATGGGTCTCCAATCGATCCGGATAGTAATAATCGTCGGCATCCAGGAATGTTAGCCAATTTCCTGTCGCAATGCGCGCGCCATTATTTCGTGAAACTGAAACACCTTGATTGGTTTGTTTGAAATAATGCACATTTTTGGAAAATCTATTAACTGTATCCTCGGTTCGATCTTCAGAACCGTCATCAATGACAATAATTTCATGGGGTGGATAGGTTTGGTCCAATACCGATTCGAGGGCGCGTGCAAT
>Ga0209992_10001109_pt1 | contig 30416 bp, 29 predicted proteins | sample 2SBtaG_2_FD_182564 | JGI IMG/M metagenome (GOLD analysis project Ga0209992, IMG submission 182564) | Deep subsurface microbial communities from Kolumbo volcano to uncover new lineages of life (NeLLi) - 2SBTROV12_ACTIVE470 metaG (SPAdes)... | ecosystem: Environmental > Aquatic > Marine >... | reverse complement strand
TCTAAATCATCGATTTCGCCATTCCATTTTTTGGCAGAGTAATCTTCCAGCATTTCACCGAGTTGGTCGAGCTGATATTTCCCAGGTGGTGCATCCCATAGCGCGGCATTGTCAAATAGTTCGTTTTCACTGGCGCTGTCCTCAACTAAGTTGATTAAATTGCGTACACAAAGATAACGAGAACGTCCTTTGACCAAAGCATACTCAAAATCAACTGAGCAATATTTTTGAACTTCTGGCATGTCTTTATTAAGCAGTTGTTCTTGCAAGGCAACATTCGCACTAGAAACAATGAGTTTCTTTTTCTTTGCTTTAGCGATGGGTATGGCACTGAGTAAATAAGCCATGGTTTTACCGGTGCCGGTTGGCGCTTCTACGCACAAAATAGGGTTGCTGTTGGCGTATTCACCCGATAAGGTTTTAGAAATTTCTGCAATCATTTTATTTTGTGCTTGTCTGATTTTAAAACCAGGCATGCCATTTTTAGCGGCTTCGAATGATTGGCGAATTTGAGCCTTAAGCTCGTCAGACAACACTAGGATTTACGCGCTAAAGATAAGTCACAAAGCAAAATCATGGCTTCTTTATAGGCTGAATCTTGAAGTGTGGATAAAGATTGTTTGGCCAAATTAGCAGATTCCTGTGCTTTTTGTCGGGTGTAGTCAAAAGCATTGACTGACGACAATATATTAACAATTTTGTCAATCTGGGTGTTGTCGGCATTTTCAATGGCGTTGATCAGTAGGTCGCGTTGTTCACCAGCGGTGTTTTCAATAGCGTAAATCATTGGTAGTGTGGTTTTACCTTCGGCGAGGTCATCACCGACTTCTTTACCCATGGTCTCGAAGTCAGATTCATAATCAAGTACATCGTCGATAATTTGAAAAGCATTACCCAAGTGTAGGCCGTAATTTTTAAGGGCTAATTCTTGTGCTTCGTCAGTATCAGATAAGATGGCGCCAATCTGTGTTGCTGCTTGAAACAGTACCGCCGTTTTCCGCTCAATAACTTTATAGTATTCTTTTTCAGTTAGCGCTGAATTTTGGCAATTAAGCAACTGCATCACTTCACCTTGAGCGATTTCATTAGTCGCCTTAGAAAGTAGTGTCATAATGCGCATAGAGTCAGGTTTGACCATCATCTCGAATGCGCGAGAATACAAAAAATCACCCACTAAAACACTGGCAGCGTTACCCCAAACTTCGTTAGCAGTGTCTTTGCCTCGACGCGTGTTAGATTCATCAACGATATCATCGTGCAAGAGTGTTGCTGTATGAATCAGCTCAATGACCACCGCCATTAAATGATGATGTTCGCCTTGGTAGTTGGTTGCACGTGCACAAAGTAACAAGAGTAGTGGGCGTAGTCGCTTACCACCAGCGCCAATAATATAACCACTCATTTGGTTAATCAGTGCCACATCAGAACTCAGGTGATCAATCAATACTTGATCAGTCTTAGTGATGTCGTCTTGGACTAATTTTTGAATGTCTTCAAAATTTTTCATGGTTAGTCAAATTTAAGTGATTATGGAAAAAGTCTGCAAGATTTAAAGTTGTTATTTTAGCGTATTTGCTAAAAGATATACTTCTTTAGAACGTGCTCTAGAGGCCTTGGGTTTGCGAATGGTAACTTTAACAAATACTTCTCTACAAGACTTTACAAAAGCATCAAAGCCATCGCCTTGAAAAACTTTAATAAAAAAGTAGCCTTGAGGCGTGAGTGTTTTAATGGCCATATCCAATGCGAGTTCACATAAATACATCGATTTTGGAATATCGACAGAAAGCTGCCCGCTCATATTAGGCGCCATGTCTGAGAGCACGACATCCATTTTATGACCTTCGGTGAGTTGTAACAATTCTTCATAAACCGAATCCTGGGTGAAATCACCACACAAAAAATCCACGCCAGGAATAGGCTCAATATCTAGAATATCACTGGCGATCACTTGGCCTGATTTGCCTACCAGTTTAATGGCTACTTGGCTCCAACCACCGGGTGCGGCGCCTAGATCAAGTACACGAGCCCCTGGCTTGATAAATTTATCTTTATCAACCACTTCGGTGAGCTTGTAAACAGCGCGTGAGCGATAACCTTCTTTCTGAGATTTTTTTACATATTCGTCACTCAGATGTTCACTCATCCAGCGACCAGAACTGCCTTTTTTTCCCATAAATAGTTATATCAATAATTTCTAATATTGAAGGGTATTTTACGGGATAATAGTGCCTTTTTCGCATTCACTTATCTCGTATGAATACCAAACTTAGAAATATCGCTATTATTGCGCACGTTGACCACGGTAAAACCACTTTGGTCGATAAGTTACTCGAGCAATCTCAAACTTTTGATGATCGTTTTGAGTCAACCGATCGCATGATGGATTCTAACGATTTAGAAAAAGAGCGTGGCATTACCATTAGCTCAAAAAATACAGCGATTAAGTGGAATGATTATCATATTAATATCGTTGACACCCCAGGTCACGCTGACTTTGGTGGCGAAGTAGAGCGTGTGCTTTCTATGGTGGACTCGGTGCTTTTATTGGTAGATGCGCAAGAAGGCCCAATGCCGCAAACGCGTTTTGTAACTAAGAAAGCCTTTGATCAGGGTTTAAATCCAATCGTAGTGATTAACAAAATTGACAAAGACGCGGCTCGCCCTGATTGGGTTATTGATCAAGTATTTGATTTGTTTGATCAACTCGGCGCGACCGATGAACAACTGGATTTTCCAGTTATTTATGCTTCAAGCATTAACGGTTATGCCTCTTTGGAAGACGATGTGCGCGAGGGCGATATGTTGCCAATGTTTGAGACTATTGTTGAAAAAGTAGCCGCGCCAGAAGTTGACATTAAAGCGCCATTGCAAATGCAAATTACCGCCCTAGATTATTCTTCATTTGTGGGTGCAATTGGTATTGGCCGTATTACTCGTGGTACGATTAAAAAGAATCAACAAGTGGCAGTCATTAGTGCTGATGGTACTGAGCGCAAAGCAAAAGTCGCTGATTTGATGGGCTTTATGGGTTTAGAAAAAATCTCAACCAACAGCGCTGAAGCAGGCAACATTGCCTGTGTTACTGGTATTGAAGGCATTTCTATTTCAGATACTATTTGTGACGTAGAGCATGCAGAAGCCTTGCCGCCGCTAAGTGTGGATGAGCCAACGGTATCAATGGCGTTTCGTGTTAATGATTCGCCTTTTGCAGGGCAAGATGGTAAATATATCACCTCAAGAAATATTCGTGACCGTCTAGATAAAGAACTCATTTATAACGTAGCACTACGCGTTGAAAATACCAACGATCCTTCAGAGTTTATTGTCTCTGGCCGTGGTGAATTGCATTTATCAGTACTGATTGAAACCATGCGCCGTGAAGGCTATGAAGTGGCAGTTGGTCGTCCACAAGTGATTCTAAAAGAAATTGATGGCGTGATTTGTGAACCATTTGAAGATTTGAGTATTGATGTAGAGACACAACATCAAGGCACCGTCATGGAAAAACTCGGTGAGCGTAAAGCCGAATTAACCAACATGTCGCCTGATGGTAATGGTCGTGTAAAACTTGATTTTAATATTCCTGCTCGTGGTTTAATCGGCTTTAGAACTGAATTTTTAACCGCAACCACAGGTACGGGTTTAATGAATTCTACCTTTGATGCTTACAAACCACAAAAAACAGGCGAGATTGGTCAGCGTAACAACGGCTCTTTGATTTCTATGAACCAAGGCCAAGCCGTGGCTTATGCGATTTTTAATTTGCAAAAGAGTGGTAAATTCTTTGTTGAACACAACACGGATGTTTACGAAGGCATGGTAGTTGGTATTCATACGCGTGATAAGGATTTGGTGGTTAATGTAATGAAAGGCAAACAACTCACTAATGTACGTGCTTCTGGTACAGATGAAGCGGTTGTGCTGACACCCGCTATTAAGTTAGATTTAGAGCAGGCTTTAGAGTTTATTGACGATGATGAATTGGTAGAAGTTACGCCAAACAATATTCGTATTCGTAAGCGACTATTGAATGAAACTGAACGCAAAAGAGCGCGCAATAAAAAAGCCGACTAGAAAACAAAACACACGACTATTGGTATACTAGTCCGCTATGGACAGTATCCTTGATTTCTTTGTTAGGCAAAAAAAACTAGCCCTAGTTTTTACTGTAAGTATTATTGCAGTCGGCTTATTGGCACTTGATAACATTCAAAGAGATCAATTTCCAGCTGTTGATTTTGAGGTTATGACAGTGTCAACTTCCTATCCTGGCGCCTCGCCTGAGGATGTTGAACAAAATGTTACTAATGTTATTGAGGATGAACTAAGTAATATTTCTGGGATAGATAAGTTTATTTCAGTTTCCAGAGAAGGGCGCTCTAATATTACGATAACACTGTCTCAAGATGCAAGTGATATTGATGCACTAAAACAGGATATTAGAAACGCCGTTAATCGCATTAAGTCTTTACCAGCGGAAGTATCTAGTTTGCCTAATGTGAGAGATCAAAAAACCTCTAGGAAAAGCATTATCAAGATTAGTATTGGCGCTGAAGATTTGCCCTATGCGCAATTAAGACAGATTACTGATAATATTGCAAACTCTCTCGAATTGGTTAAAGGTGTATCTGAAGTAGTTAAGGATGGTTATCTTGATCGGGAAATAAAAGTAAGAATAGACCCTGAAAAGCTTTACCAGCATAAGCTTTCCCTGCCACAGGTTATAGACGCCATCTCCAAAAGCAATAAGCGCTATACCTTAGGCCAAAACCATAGCAAAACCGATGAAAAAATTATTGTTGTACTGGCTAAATTTGATCAAGCTAAGTCAGTAGGGGATGTCATTGTTAAGTCAACTTTTCAGGGGCCAGTTATACGTTTAGAAGATATTGCAAATATTGAAAGTGGCAATGTAGAAGAGAAATCAATTATTCGTGTAAATGGCAAGAAAGGCTTTATTTTGCGTGTACGCAAACAGGAGCAAGCTGATGTTATTGCCACGGTTGATTTGGTTAAGGAAAAAATCATAGACTTGAATGCTAAGTACGACAATCGATTGCAAATTTTTTATTCATCAGATTTGTCAAAGTATGTTCGAAACCGTTTAGAGATTGTGACTAATAATGGCATGGTGGGCTTGGCGCTAGTTTTAATCGTGTTAGGTGCTTTTCTGTCTTTTAAAACTGCCTTTTGGGTGTCAGTTAGTTTGCCAGTAAGTTTATTAGGAACTGTTGCGCTGTTAGGCGCAACTGGAGAAACAATCAATTTGGTTTCATTAGCAGCTATGATCTTAGTGTTAGGTATTGTGGTAGATGATTCTATCATTGTAGCAGAGAGCATTCATTATCATAAACAGCGTGGAGAAGATCGATTTGAATCGGCCAGGCGTGGTTTTAAACATGTAATCATGCCAGTAGTAACCACCATATTAACGACTATTTTGGCATTTTCATCGATGTTTTTAATGGGCGGCACTATGGGTAAATTTATCTATGTGATTCCAATCGTGGTGATTTTTGCTTTGGTATTGTCATTTTTAGAAGTATCTATTGCTTTACCAGCTCACTTAGCAAGCTCGCATGAAAAGATTAAGACTAGCCATTGGTTTGACGCAGTAGAGGTTTGGTTTGAAGGCTTTTTAGCTATTGTTTTAAGATGGCGTTATATGGTTATTGCTATGTTTGTTCTGCTTCTAGCGTCATCTTTATATTTTGCTAAAAGCAATATGAAGTTTGTTTTGTTTCCAGCCATCGGCGTGGATACCATTAATGCTAGACTTCAGATGCCTGCAGGCAGCTCGCTTGACTATACAGAGTCAGTTAGTAAGCAAGTGGAAGCAATAATCAGCGAGGTAGTAGGTGAAGATTTAGAGTCAGTTACTTCAAATGTAGGTAAATATTTTACTCATGTGGCAAGATTTACCATTGAATTATCCCCATCAAGTGAAAGGGTTCAGACCTCTAAATTATTACTTAAAAAACTTAAAGCAAGAGCAGATGAAATAACGTCAGCTGAAAAACTCAAGTTTTCTATTAGAAGGCCTGGCCCACCTCAAGGCGAAGATTTGGAAATTATCTTAGTGGGCAGTGACAATGTTCAACGCCACGCAGCAGCTGATCGATTAGAGAAAATACTATCTTCTATTGATGGTTTAGATAATATTAATCGTGATGATGAGCCTGGTAAAGGGCGTATTGAAGTTGTACTTGATTTTGAAAAAATGGCCCGATTAGAAATCGATCTTCCTGTGGTTAGTCAGTATTTAAAAACAGCCTTTACCGGAATAGATGTCACCGATATGCGCGAAGGTCAGAATGATGTAAATTTTAGAATTTATTTTGGTGATGGTAAGCACTCACAAGACTTTATTCAATCTTTAAAGGTAAATAATAAAAAAGGGCATTTAGTGCCAATCTCTCAATTCTCTATTATTCAACAAATTACAGGTGAGCCAGACTTTAATCATTTCAATGGAGAGCGCTCTGTTTCAGTTAGTGGAAGTGTTGATGATGAAATTATGACAGTTGGAAAAGCAATGGATAAGGCATTAGATCGTTTAGATTTGGAAAAAAACTTTCCTAATATACGTTTGATTGGAGAGGGTGGCGCCAAGGAGACTATGCAATCTATGGATAATTTTAAACAGGCATTTTTGATGGCGATTTTTGGTATTTTTCTATTGTTAGTGTTGTTATTTAATTCGTATACACAACCGCTACTGGTACTTAGTGCTATTCCTTTTTCAGTCATTGGTGTGATTTGGGCATTTTTCCTGCATGGTGAAACACTGAGTTTCTTTGCGATTTTGGGAACATTGGCCTTGGTTGGTGTTATTGTCAACGACTCTTTGGTGTTGGTTTCACATCTTAATTATTTAAAAGAAAAAGTGTCAGACGTTAGCGCTTCAGCACATGATTTTATCATTAAAGGCGCAAAGGATCGTTTACGCGCCGTGGTACTAACAACACTCACGACGTTGGCAGGTGTTATTCCATTGGCTTATGGTATTGGCGGTACAGACTACATCTTGCAACCAATGGCACTATCATTAGGTTATGGCTTGTTATTTGGTACGGTAATGACGTTGGTATTATTGCCTTGCCTGTATCTGATTAATTACGATTTTGTCAATTGGATTAAGCGTTTAACTAAGACTACCTAAGGTTTTAAAGTAACCGTAGTAGGGGGTAAGCATACTTTGTCACTACAGGCTTGCAAGGTTAGTAAGAGTGTTGGTGTGATATAGGCCTTTGAGTGTTGTTTGAGTTTTAGTTTAATTTTTGCTTGATCCTTGTAGATTGAAATCTGATCTTTCGAAAAACCTAATTTAGCCAATTTTCCTTTTGGATAAGCCGACCCTTCTATGGCCCAATTCTGAGTATCTAGATTAGTCACTTCGGTGGCAATCAATGAATCTTGTAATGGCTGATTAGAATTAACATGCCAACCTGGATTAAGATTTAGACTGACGAGCAACTCGTTATTATTTAAAATTTTTGTATGTACACGAATGCGACCCTGGTAAGCATATTGAACTGAAGATGCTTCACCCTTCATAAGGTTATTCAGTCCTTGAATAAATGAGGTGTAACTATAAGGGTCTTTTTTAATTAAGCTTGAAACCGAATCTAATAATTGTTGCGCTTGAGTAGCATATTCTAGGTTAGTGGTTCGTGTAGACAAACTTGTCAAAACTTGATAGGCGACTCCATTAGCAGAAGGCAGTGCATCGTCATAGATTTGTTTTAGACTCAAATTTAAATGTTTATTTCCGGTGTTCATGTGAAAACCATAATTCTGCTTATCCCAAAAATTTGTAGTCATTTGTTGCACCAGTTGCTCTACTCTATCTAACCAAACTTGGTCATTCGTTTGATCAAACACTTTTAATAAAGCTTGAGCGAAGTAAGCGTAATCTTCAAATAGTGCCAACGTTGAAAAGCGCTTATCAATAGAAACACGGTATAGTTGATTGTTTTGATAAAATTGATCGAATAAGTATTGAGCTGTGTTTATGCCTGTATTAAGGTAGTGGTCGTTATTAAAGGCTTGTCCGGCTTCAATAAAGCTTTGCACTAACAGTGAATTCCAAGACAACAAAATTTTGTTGTCAGTTAAAGGCGGAACGCGTTTGACTCTAGCTTGATAAATCTTATCAATCAAGCTATCTACTGCTGAATAGTTGGTTGCTTGCAACTGATTAATATCATGGAAGCGAATGACATTTTTGTTTTCAAACTCTGTGTGCTTAGATAAATCAAACCATTTCAATGCTTGTTGATATTGCTCAGTATTAAAGATGGATTGAAGGTCGTCGTTTGAGAAAATGAAAAAGGTACCTTCTTCTCCCTCAGAGTCAGCATCGGTCGCAGAGAAAAAACCACCATTTTTGTCTTGCATTTCTTTGAGAACATAATCTAGCGTTTTTTCTGAGATACGTTTATATAGTGGTTTCTTTGTAAGTTGATAGGCACGTGTGTAAACCAATGAGAGTTGCGCTTGGTTATAGAGCATTTTTTCAAAGTGCGGCACTATCCAGGCATTGTCAATTGAGTAGCGATGGAAGCCACCACCAATGACATCGTACAAACCGCCAGTTGCCATAGCATCAAGTGTCGTGGTAATTGCAGTTAATTTATCTTGTGATGGGTTGCGTTTTTGTTCGTCTAATAAAAACAATAATAGGCTTTCATGTGGGAACTTTGGTGCTTCGCTAAAGCCACCTTGAAGGTCGTCAAAATTGTCTAGGATAGACTGTGTGGCTTTGTTAAAAATAGTTTTATCTAAAGCAGTAGCTTTGAGAGTATTTTGTGTTGCTTTGATGCCATTTAGCATTTGCGTAGTTCTATCTGCTAGTGCAGTTATTTTTTCTGTTTCTTTTTCCCACAGATTTTTTAACTGAGGGATGGTAGATATTAGCCTTGATTTAGTAATATAAGTGTCAGTTAAAAATGAGCGACCATCAGGCGTTAGAAATACATTTAGTGGCCAACCCGCAGATCCATTAGTTAGCTGAGCAATATTCATGAAAGTAGCATCAACATCAGGCTGAATTTCTCTGTCTACTTTAATAGCGACAAAATGTTGATTCATTAATTCAGCAACTTCTATGTCGTCAAAGCTTTCCTCTTCCATCACATGGCACCAGTGGCAAGTTGAGTAACCAATAGAGAGGAAAATTAGCTTGTTCTCAGCTCGAGCTTTATCAAACGCTTCATCTGACCAGCTATACCAATTAATTGGGTTATGCGCGTGTTGAAGTAAGTAAGGTGAATCGGAGAGAATAAGGTGATTGACAAATTTTGCTTTACCGTTCTCGTCTAAATGATGTGTTCTAGGCTGATAATCAGTACTTTTATTTGAATAAGCGAAGTTTAGCTCATCGATTGAATGCGATAGTGCTAGTGCAGGAATAAAAAGTAATAGTAATAAAACTCTAAGCATATTTTGATTATAGCAAAACTAGAGTTTTAATACCTATACTTGCATAAGGTCTTACTTGTTTTGCAGTGCTTGTCGGATCAGCTCTTCAGTTGAAAGTGATTCGTCATTAATAGCGCTAAGCATTCTATCAGCTTCTTTAGCCTTAAACCCAAGTGCTTGTAATGCTTGTATTGCTTTTTGTGTATTTGGGTTAGAATTACTGGCGGTAATTTTTTGATATTGTGTATTACTCAATTCTAATTTTTCTAATCGATCTTTAAGCTCTACAATGAGTTTTTGCGCTGTTTTCTTGCCAATGCCTGGGGTTTTGGCGAGTAGTGCATCATCTTCATTGGCAACCGCGTTCATCAGTGAGGCAATATTAAGATGAGAAAGAATAGCGAGTGCGACTTTAGGGCCAATACCATTTACGCGAATCAACTCTCTGAATAAGGTTTTTTCGTCTTTGGAGATAAAGCCGTATAGCGTATGAGAATCTTCTTTAACGGCTAAGTGCGTATGCAGAGAAACATTACTTTCGTTACCCATTTCATAAAAACTCGACATTGGGCATAGAACCTCATAACCAATACCAGCAACCTCAAGTAAGATTTCAGGTGGGTTTTTTTCTAAAATTTTGCCGCTAAGTCGCCCAATCATGGATTAATTATAGCCAAGAATAAGTTTTAAAATAATGCTTCTCAAAAGCTTTAATATCGTCCGAATATTGTAAGGTTAAACCAATATCGTCTAGACCATTCATTAAGCGGCGCTTGCGCTCTGCATCTACTTCAAAAGCATAGCTTTTACCATTAGCATGAATACTTTGTGATTCAAGATCAATGGTGATTTCACCATCAAAATCAAACAATTCATCCATCACATCGTTGTTTTGAACAATCGGCAAGATGCCATTCTTAAAACAGTTGTTGTAAAAAATATCAGCAAAACTTGGGGCGATAATCACCCTAAAGCCGTAATCTTCTAGTGCCCATGGTGCGTGTTCACGTGAGGAGCCACAGCCAAAATTTTCACGGGCAAGTAGTATTTGTGCGCCTTGGTACTGTGGTTTATTTAAAACAAAATCTGTATTTAGTGGGCGCTTGGTATTGTCCATACCGACTTCACCGTGATCAAGATAACGCCATTCATCAAATAAATTTGGACCAAAGCCCGAGCGTTTGATGGACTTTAAAAATTGCTTAGGAATGATGGCATCGGTATCAACATTGGCACGATCAAGTGGTGCAGCGATAGACGTGAGTGTTTTAAATGCTTGCATTATTTCACCTCCGAAAAATGACCAGCAATGGCACTGGCTGCTGCAATCGCAGGGCTGACTAAATGGGTAAATGAGCCTTGGCCTTGGCGACCTTCAAAATTACGATTAGAAGTACTGGCACAGCGCTCTCCGACTTCGAGTTTGTCGGCGTTCATGGCTAAGCACATAGAACAACCTGCCTCGCGCCACTCGAACCCGGCACTAGTAAATATTTTGTCTAAGCCCTCGTCTTCTGCTTGTTTTTTAATTAAGCCCGAGCCGGGTACGACTAAAGCCAGTTTGATGTTGTTGGCAATGTGTTTGCCTTTTGCAACTGCGGCAGCCACACGCAAATCTTCAATGCGAGAATTGGTGCAAGAACCAATAAAGACCTTGTCAATAGCCACGGTATTGATTGGTGTATTGGCTTCTAGGTGAATGTAGTTTAGCGCGTTGCGAATGCTTTCTGCTTTAACTGGATCAGTTTCTTTAACTGGATCAGGTGTGTTGCCATCAATACTGACCACCATTTCTGGAGATGTTCCCCAAGTGACTTGGGGTTTGATATCGTCTGCATTAAAACTAATGGTTTTATCAAATTTTGCATCAGAATCAGAATGTAGAGTTTGCCAATAAGTGACCGCCTTATCCCACTCGCTATCGGTTGGTGCTAATGGCCTGCCTTTAACATAGTCAATGGTTTTTTCATCAACCGCTACCATGCCCACACGTGCACCAGCCTCAATCGCCATGTTGCAAAGTGTCATGCGACCTTCAATACTTAAACCCTGAATGGTATCACCGGCAAATTCAATGGCATAACCAGTGCCACCGGCAGTGCCAATTTGGCCAATAATATACAGCGCCACATCTTTAGCGCTAACAAATTCGTTTAACGTGCCACTCACTTCAATTTTTAGATTTTTGGATTTAGCTTGCCATAAACAACCCGTGGCAAGTACGTGCTCCACTTCACTGGTACCAATACCAAAAGCCAATGCGCCGAGTGCACCATGGGTGGAAGTGTGAGAATCGCCACAAACGATACTCATGCCTGGTAGGGTGGCACCTTGCTCAGGGCCAACCACATGCACAATGCCTTGACGAACATCGTTCATGGTAATTTCATTAATACCAAACGTGTCACAGTTTTTATCCAGTGTTTCAATTTGCAGTTTTGAGATTGGATCTTCAATACCACCGACACCACTAAAGCGTTCAGTTGTTGGCACATTATGATCAGGCACAGCTAAATTGGCATCTAGGCGCCAAGGTTTTCTGCCAGCCATTTCTAAACCTTCAAAAGCCTGAGGGGAAGTGACCTCGTGAATCAGTTGTCGGTCAATATAGATAAGCGCTGTGGTTGCTTCTTCACGCACCACGTGTGCACTCATTAGTTTGTCATACAGTGTTTGTGCCATTACCGATATGTAATACTTGATAAAATAAGCTATTTTACATTTTCTCTACTTAAAATATGTGCGGTATTTGTGGCCAATTAAGATTTGATGATAAATCAGTCAATCACCAAGATTTAGATCTGATGATGCAAAAAATTGCGCGTCGTGGCCCAGATGCTTCTGGACAGTGGTCAAGTGGGCAGATTGGTTTTGGTCATCAGCGTCTTAGTATTATTGATTTATCAAACCATGCATCACAACCCATGGTGGATGAGGTACTAGATTTGGTGTTGGTTTTTAATGGCACGATTTACAATTATCAATCTCTGCGTCAAGATTTAATCAAACAAGGTTACACTTTCTTTTCGCATTCAGATACAGAAGTGATTATTAAAGCCTACCATTTTTGGGGTGAGGATTGCGTGACTCACTTAGATGGTATGTTTGCTTTTTGTGTTTGGAATCAAAAAACCAATCAGCTATTTGTTGCTCGTGATCGTATGGGCATCAAACCCTTATATTTTAGTTTAACTGATCAGGTGTTTAGCTTTGCTTCTAACACCCAAGCTTTAGTCGCGATAGGGGTTAATACGGATATCAATTCAGTGGCATTACAACAGCAGTTATCCCTACATGGTGTGGTACCAGCGCCCAATACTATTTTAAATGGGGTGAATAAAATAAAACCAGCCACTACTTTGACGATTGACGCCAAAGGCAAGGTGGTAGAAAAAACCTATTGGCAACCCAAAGCACAAAGATCTAATCTGAGTGATGCCGAGCATATTGAACGCACGCACGAGTTATTAACTGACGCTGTACTTAAAAGAATGCATGCTGCTGACGTACCAATTGGAGTGCTATTATCCGGCGGGCTAGATTCGTCATTGTTGGTGGGTTTGTTACATGAGGCAGGGCATCAAGATATTCGCACTTTTTCAATTGGCTTTGAAGATATTGATGACGAAGCCGGATCTGAGTTTGAATATTCTGATCAGATTGTTAAACAGTTTAACACCACGCATGAAAAATACGTTGTACCTAATTCGCAAGTTTTGCCACGTTTGGGTGAGGCAGTTGCCAATATGGCAGAGCCAATGGTCGGTCAAGATGCGGTGGCTTTTTATCTGTTATCTGAGCAAGTGTCAAAACACATTAAAGTGGTGTTATCAGGTCAAGGTGCGGATGAGGCGTTTGCGGGATATTTTTGGTATTCACGTATGCAAGCTGAATCAGGCTCTGAAGTGGAACGCTTCTCTAAACACTATGTCGACAGACCTTATGAAGAATATTTGCAAACAGTTAATAAGCAATATCATTCGGGTAATCACACACAAAATTGGCTTAATAAAGAGTTTGCCAAAGCCAATGCGGATGAGTTTATGGACAAAGTCTTTCGCACAGATATCACCCGTTTAATAGTTGACGACCCAGTCAAACGTGTTGATAACATGACCATGGCTTGGGGGCTGGAAGCGCGCGTGCCGTTTATGGATTATCAATTAGTAGAGCATGCATTGGGTATTTCACCTGGTTTAAAGATGAGTGAAGGGGGCAAACACCCACTTAAACAGATTTCCCGTGGTTTATTACCCGATAGTGTGATTGATCGCAAGAAAGGCTATTTTCCGATGCCAGCGCTTAAATACGTACGCGGTGAGTTTTTAGAGTTTATGGCTGATATCTTGAATTCCACCCAGTGCATTAATCGAGATGTTTATAATCAAACATTTGTACAAAAAATCATTAACCAGCCAGAGCAATATATGACTGCACTGAATGGATCGCGTTTATGGCATTTGGCGTTACTAGAGTACTGGATACAAATAAACGTGGATGGAAGTAAGTGATATGGAAAAAATAGTAATTTATACCGATGGTGGTTGTCGAGGCAACCCGGGTGTCGGCGGTTGGGGTGTGTGGCTTCGATACGGCGATCATGACAAGAAACTCAAAGGTGGTGAAAAAGACACCACTAATAATCGTATGGAACTCACGGCAGCCATCAAAGCATTAGAAGCGATTAAGTCAAGCACAATTGATATCGACTTGTATACGGATTCTAAATATGTGATGAGCGGTATTAATGAATGGATTAAAGGCTGGAAATTACGAGGTTGGAAGACGGCCAATAAAAAACCAGTCAAGAATGTTGACTTATGGCAAAAGCTTGACGAAGTTAATATCAAGCACAATGTGCATTGGCATTGGGTGAAAGGCCATAGTGGCGATATAGGTAATGACATGGCAGACGAATTAGCCAATCAGGCGATGGATGAAATGAGCTAAATAACAGATAGTTTTTTTTGATATTGTTCAAAATGAACGCCTAATTATTAGTATATTATGATATTCAAATAGTATAAAAAAAACTTGTAATCCTTATTGGTGATGGTATAAAGGTAATTTTTGGGCAATAAAACTAAGGAGAGAGATAGTGAAAAAGTTAGTCATATTATTTGGATTTTTATTAAGCGCAACATCGTTTGCACATCAAGACGGCGAGACTGTAGCAGCATTAGGTGCAGGTGCAACAGAAGCACAAAAACAATTGGTTCGTGACGGCGCACAAGATTTTTGTGACGGCGCTGAAGAAGACGAAAAAGAAGAATGTGTCATGGACTTCTTTGCTAACCACAATTTGGAAGAAGAGCCAAGCTGCGATTAACAACAAGAATTTTTAGTTCCGCTTCTTTGGGGGGCTATAAATAAAACTCAATAATGAGTTATTTTTTATATATAAAAGAGGAGAGAAGTATGAAACTTCAAACATTAGTAGTAAGTACAGCTGTTGCGGCAGCATTATCAGTATCACCAGTTTTTGCAGAAAAAGTAACAGGCAAAGCGGTTGGTATTGTAAAGGGCGTTATGGAAGTTGCGGGTATTTCACGTAACCAAGATAACAAAGCAACCATCGACCCAGCGTTTGCAAAAACGTCACGTCCTTGTCCACCATTCTGTATTCAGCCAACTGCACCGTTCGCGCCTGCAGAAGTTGACACAGTAACTGAATTAGACGTTATCCATGCTGCGCGTGATGCTGCTGGTGGAGACACTTCAGTATTGGTTGTTGACGCACGTACACCGGGTTGGGTTAAGAAAGGTACGATTCCACATGCGGTAAACGTTCCATTTACTAAGCTTAATTCTAAGGCGTTAGCTAAAGATCCTATGGCTGTAGTAGATATTATGACTGATACATTCGGTGTTAAAGACATGGATGGCGTACTAAATTACGACAATGCCAAGACTTTATACTTGTTCTGTAATGGTTCATGGTGTGGTCAATCTCCAGCTTCAATCAGAGCATTGTTGACGATGGGTTACCCACAAGACAAGATCAAATACTACCGTGGTGGTATGAACTCTTGGAAATCTTTAGGCTTAACAGCTAAATAATTGATTTTTAAAAAGCACTTACTCGTTAAGTGCTTTTTATAATTTTAGGAGATTATGATGAAAACTAAATTATTTGCACTAGCAGTTGCTTCAACATTTGCTTTAGGTGTGAGCGCAGCAGATTTTTTACCTGCTAGCCACAACTGGAACAATGGCTCTTCTGCGTCAGCGCCAGTAAAAAAAGCTAGCAAACCTGTTGGTATTGTAAAAGGTGTGATGGAAATTGCGGGTATTTCTCGTAATGGAGATAACGCTAATGCAGTTGACCCTGCATTTGCTAAGACTTCACGTCCTTGTCCGCCATTCTGTATTCAACCTTCGGCACCATTTACACCAGCTAGAGTTGCAACAGTAACTGAATTAGACGTTATCCACGCTGCACGTGATGCTTCTGGTGGAGACACTTCAGTATTGGTTGTTGACGCACGTACACCGGGTTGGGTTAAGAAAGGTACGATTCCACATGCGGTAAACGTTCCATTTACTAAGCTTAATTCTAAGGCGTTAGCTAAAGATCCTATGGCTGTAGTAGATATCATGACAGAGACATTTGGTGTTAAAGACATGGATGGCGTATTAAATTACGACAATGCCAAGACTTTATACTTGTTCTGTAATGGTTCATGGTGTGGTCAGTCTCCAGCTTCAATCAGAGCATTGTTGACGATGGGTTACCCACAAGACAAGATCAAATACTACCGTGGTGGTATAAATGATTGGAAATTGTTAGGTTTAACCACTAAATAATTGATCAGTCATTATTTGAAAAAAGGGGCGTTAATAGCGTCCCTTTTTTTCGTTCTAAATTTGGACGTTGCCGCCAATAGTCGAGCTGATACCTGGTATCAGATTGGTTATGATTATTCTCAGCGTGGGCGTAATACTGACGCTTTTAAATGGATGTTAAAAGCTGCTGATGCAGGCCATGCTGCTGCGCAAAATAACATTGGTTTAAGTTATTTACATGCCCTAGGCGCACCAAAGAGTGAGAAAACAGCCTTTTCTTGGTTTGATAAAGCCGCCAAACAAGGCTTGCCTTATGCGCAAAGCGAATTAGCCATGCTTTATTATGAAGGCAGAGGTGTTGAGCAAGATACACAAAAGGCGTATGATTGGTGGTTAAGCGCTGCCAAACAAGAAGATGAATACGCACAATTTAATTTAGCTTCTTTATTTTTAGAACAAAAAGATATCAAACAAGCTTACTACTGGTTTAACAGAGCAAGCAATAATAATCATCCTGAAGCAAAAACAGCTTTAGATAAATTGAGAGAAAAATATGTTGAATAAAATACTATTAACTGTGATGTTAACCTTATCACAAGCCAGTTTTGCTTTGTTTAGTTTGGATGATTTTCCAAAATTTCCAAAATTACCTGCTATCGGAGATTTTGACCCAACTTCATTACAAAGAACTTTCAACCAGTTTACTGATGAAAAACCAGACTATGAGCGTGAAGGGCGTATGATCGGTGAAATTGAGGAAGCGGTAATGGACGGTGATGTTGAGTATTTACCACTTACTGAAGACAAGGAAGTCTTTAGTATTTATATGGAGCCAGATGCAGACACTCCCAAGGGTGGCGTCATTATCTTGCACTCTCGTGGTTATCATGCCAATTGGGACAGCACCATCAAACCCCTTAGAGTAGGCTTGGCAGAAAAAGGCTGGCACACACTTTCAGTACAGATGCCAGTGTTAGATAAAGAGGCGACTTACTATGATTATGTGCCAATTTTCCCTTATGCACATGAGCGCATAGAGGCGGCGATTGATTTTTACATGCAGCGTGGAATTGATAACATTGTGCTAGCAAGTCATGGTTGTGGTGCTCATATGTCGATGAGTTATTTTGATAAATACGGCGACGATAAAATTAGCGCCTATGTTGGTATTGGTATGGGTGCTACTGACTATAAGCAAAAAATCATTAAACGCATGCCACTTGATATGATGCTAAAACCTGTACTGGATGTATATGGAGAAAAAGATTTTCCTGGTGTGAAACGTTCAGCAGAAGAAAGAAGGTGGTTGATGGATGTTGCTAATAATAAAAAAAGTGCTCAAAAAATCATTGCAAAGGCAGATCATTACTATAAAGAAGATGCAGCCTCAGAGGCCTTGGTTGATGCTGTTGATGCTTGGCTAACTGGTCTTAAGTAAAGTTTAATTAGCCTGTAAGTAGGCCAATTCTTGTTCGGTAAAATCAGCGGATTTACGCGCATCTAAGTTAAAGGGTCCGCGCAGTGATTCACCTAAGTGTTTGTGAATGAGGCTATCAAAGGTTTTAACAGGGTCTAGATTTCTTTCTTGGCAGAGGTGATGAAACCAAAAATTACCGATTTTCACATGACCAATTTCATCATGAAAGATAATATCTAGCAATTCAACCATGGGTTTAAAATTGGAGCTTTTAAAACGTTTTTGAATTTTTGGTGTGGCATCTAAGCCTTTGGCTTCTAGCACTCTTGGTACCAGCGCCATTCTGGCTAATACGTCATAATCAGTTTCATGGGTCATTTTCCATAGGCCATTGTGTGCATCAAAATCACCATACTGATAGCCTAACTCAATAAGGTAGTTGTTGAGTAATTGAAAATGTTGTGATTCTTCAAAAGCCACCTGAATCCAGTCTTGATAAAATTGATCAGGCATAGCTTGAAATCGATACACAGCATCGAGTGCTAAGTTAATTGCATTAAACTCAATATGGCAAATCGCATGAATGGTTTTAATCAAGCCTAGATCAGACTTGTCCCTTTTAGGAATAGATTGAAACCTGACTAAATCGGGTTTTGTTGGTCTGCCTGGTGATTTAATGGAAATAACAGGGTGCTTAACTTTGTAGTTGAGTTTTTCTTGATTTTTTAGCGCGTGCAACTGATCAACCAATTTGATTTTATTAATAACGTTATTTTGTATTAATGCATTAAAGGCTAATTCAAAGGCGTTCATATTTTCCGATGTTGATATTATTAAGCTTCCAATCGCCAATTTGAGTACGGATAAGTCTAAGCGTGGGAAAGCCAACCTGTGCACACATTCGCCTAACTTGGCGATTTTTACCTTCGGAAATCTTGAGTTCTATCCAAGTGGTGGGAATATTTTTTCTAATTCGTATTGGCGGGTTTCTATCCCAAATCCAGCTAGGCTCATCTATGATTTTAGCTTTAGCAGGCTTAGTTAGGCCATCTTTAAGCATCACTCCGCGCTCAAGTTGTTTAATGGCATCTGTGGTTATTTGGCCATCAACTTGAACAATATAGGTTTTTTCTTTGTCAAATTTTGGATGAGAGATTTTGTGTTGTAATTTTCCATTATTTGTTAATAGTAGCAATCCTTCAGAGTCTTTATCTAATCGTCCAGCAGGGTAGATATCTTTAACATTGATGTAGTTTGCCAGCGTATCTCCGTCACCACTAAATTGGCACAATACACCAAAAGGCTTGTTAAAAGCATACAACATTAATAAACAGCCTTTGCTCTGGTAATAAACGCCTCTAATTGAGAGTTGGCGATTGAAGTAAAAATAGGAGAAATTGTCACATCGATCACCTTAGAAGAAAAGCTAAATTGTAATTCTAGCTCGACTTTACATGCATTGTCGCTTAATGCGGTAAATATCCAAGCACCACTTAGGTGTTTAAAAGGCCCATCTTTGAGCTGCATATCAATGCGTTGATTACTTGTTAAAGTATTGATCGTGGTAAAAGTTTGATTAAAAGCGCTTTTGTTAATACTGACCGAAGCGGTAATTTGTGCATCAGTTTGATTTAAAATACAAGCAGACGAACACCAGTTGAGAAACTTAGGGTAGTCATCAACTTGATTAACCAGTTGATACATTTGTTCGCAAGAGTAAGGTACGATTGCACTTTTAGAAATATGATGCATGATAATATTGGTTAGTAACTATTATGGGTAAGAAATCCAAAAAATCTAAAACAAGTTCGAATACGATTGTTGTTAATAAAAAAGCACGACATGATTATTTTATCGAACAAAGCCTCGAAGCAGGACTTTCTTTAGAAGGATGGGAAGTTAAAAGCCTGCGTGATAATAAAGTACAGATTAAAGAAAGTTACGTTATTTTAAAAAATAATGAGCTGTTTTTATTTGGCGCACATATCTCACCTATGGCAAATGCATCGACCCATGTAAATCCTGATCCAACCCGCACACGAAAATTATTATTAAATCGTTTGGAGATTAATCGAATTAAAGACAAAGTTAATCAAAAAGGCGCCACGGTTGTGCCACTTAAATTGTATTGGGTCAGAGGCAGGGTTAAGCTTGAAATTGGCGTAGCTAAAGGAAAAAAAGCCCATGATAAGCGTCAAGATATTAAAACTAAAGACTGGGAAAGAGACAAGCAAAGAGCGCTCAAAGAAAACAATCGTTAAGTTCGATTTTTTTTTTTGCAATTTGTTGATATTGCTTGAATATTTCCTTATAATTGAGGGGGCTAAATGTTGGAGGTTAGCAACATATGATTAGACACGTTTTTCATTCTCTTACCTCCTTGTATAGTAAACCTTTAGCATTTAGTATTTTTATATAAACTTTCGAGGAGAAGAGATGAACAAATCAGAATTAATCGATGCAATCGCATCAGCAGCAAACCTTTCTAAAGCAGACGCAGGTCGCGCACTTAATGCAACAACAGACGCTATTTCTGGCGCTATGGCTAGCGGTGACGGCGTACAACTAACCGGCTTTGGCTCTTTTGTTGTTAGAGATCGTGCAGCACGTACAGGTCGTAATCCACAAACAGGTGCATCTATCCAGATTGCAGCTTCTAAAGTGGCAGCATTTAAAGCAGGTAAGGCGCTTAAAGACGCTGTGAATGGTTAATTAATTATCCGTTTATATCTAAAAGCACCTTCGGGTGCTTTTTTTATGTCTGAAATAAGTTAAAATATCCGCTTTGTTTTATAACAATCTTATGTTGATAGCACAGCTTTGTCTGTGCTTTTTTTCTTATGAAAGATATCGTTAATTTATTTAATCTAACCCAAGAGTCTTTAAATAGTTTTTTTGCCGAGTTAGGTGAGAAGCCCTATCGGACTAAGCAATTCATGCAATGGGTTTATCATAAAGACCAGCTAGATTTTGATCAAATGTTAAATTTGAGTAAAAGCCTTAGAGAAAAATTAAAACAAACAGCAACTTTAGAATTGCCTGCCATTTCCAAGCAAAATTTTTCATTAGATGGGGTGGTTAAGTGGGCTATTGATTTGGGTCAAAATAACCATATTGAAACGGTTTATATTCCTGAAAATGATCGAGGAACACTTTGCATTTCTTCGCAAGTTGGCTGTTCTTTGGCTTGTACTTTTTGCTCAACAGGTGTGCAAGGGTTTAATCGTAATCTAACTACTGCTGAAATTATTGCTCAAGTTGTTATTGCTAAACAGTATTTGAATGACAAAGGTAAGCGTATTTCTAATGTGGTGTTTATGGGTATGGGAGAGCCTTTGTTAAATGAGAAAGCCGTTTATGATGCTTGCGATTTATTATTAGACGACTTGGCCTTTGGCTTGTCAAGACGTAAGGTAACTATTTCAACTTCAGGTGTTGTCCCAGCATTGCTACGTATGGCAGACATAACGCCAGTGAGCTTAGCAATTTCCCTGCATGCACCAGATGATGAGTTACGAGATGAGTTGGTGCCAATTAATCAAAAATATCCGATTAATGAATTAATGGCCGCTTGTCAGAACTATTTAACTGCCGGCACCCAAGAGCGACATATTTTATTTGAATATGTGATGTTGGAAGGTGTGAACGATAGTATTCGTCAAGCGAAACAATTGGCGAAATTACTAAAAGGCGTTTCAGCCAAGGTTAATTTAATCCCTTTTAACCCTTTTCCAGAAAGCCAGTATAAAACTTCAAAAACAGCTACAATTGAAGCTTTTCAAGATGTTTTATTTAATAGTGGAATCCGTACAATGACCAGACGTACTCGTGGTGAAGATGTGGATGCGGCTTGCGGGCAATTGGCTGGGAAGGTAGTGGATAAAACCAAACGCACGAAATCATGATAGATGGGATTGATTACTACCCTAAAGAAAAGAAAAGCAACGGCAGATCTAAATTGTTGGTTTTTTTTTTACTTTTGTTGATTGGTGCGCTAATTTATTGGTATCTTGATGATCAAAAAAAACCAGAAAAATCAAAGTCAACATTGATTGTGATTAGTGAGCCTGTCATTGAACAAACTGTAGAAACGATTCCTATTGTTGTGACGCCTACTCAAGAAAAACAAAGAATTAACCAACCTCAAATATTGGAAAATTTAGACGAAGTGACACAAATTTATAATAGAGAAATGCCATGAAGCCTGTTCATACTATTAATCGAAGAAAATCTAGACAAATTTTTGTAGGTAATGTTGCGATTGGTGGTGATGCACCAATATCTGTACAAAGTATGACCAATACTGACACCTGTGATGTTGATGCGACATTGGCTCAGATTCAATCAATTGCGGATGCAGGCGCAGATTTAGTGCGTGTTTCAGTGCCAACTATGGAAGCAGCTGAAGCCTTTAAAGAGATTAAAAAACAAGCCAGTATTCCACTCATTACTGATATTCATTTTGATTATAAAATCGCGCTTAAGGTAGCAGAGTATGGCGCTGATTGTTTGCGTATTAATCCTGGCAATATTGGCCGAGAAGACCGGGTTAGAGAAGTGGTGGCATCGGCTAAAGACCATAATATTCCTATTCGAATTGGTGTTAATGCAGGTTCATTAGAAAAAGACTTGCAGAAAAAATACACTGAGCCCACACCAGAAGCCATGGTGGAATCAGCTTTTAGGCATATTGATATTTTAGACAAGCTTAATTTTAATAATTATAAAATATCACTCAAGGCCTCTGAAGTGTTTATGACTGTGTTTGCCTACAAACAACTCGCCTCACAAATTGATAATCCGCTGCATTTAGGCATTACAGAAGCTGGCTCATTTAGAGCGGGTACGGTGAAATCATCGATTGGTTTGGGCTTGTTGCTTTCTGAAGGTATTGGCGACACTATTCGTGTGTCATTGGCATCTGACCCAGTTAACGAAGTTAAAGTGGGTTTTGATATTTTAAAGTCACTACATTTGCGAAAAAAAGGCGTTAATTTGATTGCTTGTCCATCATGTTCTCGTCAAAAATTTGACGTGATTTCAGTGGTTAACGAGCTAGAATCTCGTCTTGAAGATATTGTTGACCCGATTGACGTTGCAGTGATTGGTTGCGTGGTTAACGGCCCAGGTGAGGCAAAAGAAGTCTCTGTAGGTTTGACTGGTGGTAGTCCTAATTTACTCTACATAAATGGTCAAACGCATTCTAAAGTTGAAAACACCAATTTGGTAGATGAGTTAGAAGCGCAAATACGCTCGCAACTCAAGAACGCTTAATTCTTTTGTAAGCCTTAAGTCGATAAATAAGCTGGATTGTCCAATAACCAATGAATGCACTTGCAATGGACACAATAGCACAACCAAGCAAGAAAGGCTGCCAAATTACACCAAACACTTCCCAAACATAATCGAGCGACATCACAAAGTCTTGCTGAATTTCAATGCCTAATATCCAAGCTCCTAGTTTATAACACCCGTAGTAGATTGGCGGCATGGTAATTGGGTTGGTAATCCATACCAAGGCAACTGATAAAGGCAAGTTTGCTGAAAAAATAACCGCACCGGGGGCTGCTAATAGCATTTGAAAAGGCACCGGAATAAAAGCGCAAAATAAACCAACCGCAAAAGCTTTAGAAATCGAACGTCGATTAAAATTCCACAGACTTGGATCGTGTAAATGCTCACTAAGCCAACCCAAATGTTTGTGATCTTTTAATTCTTGTGGATCGGGACTAAGGCGTTTGAGGATATTTTTCATGATTGTGCAGCTTGAATGATACTTTTTGAATCTAAGCCGTATAATGCATACAATTCTTCTTGTGATCCTTGTTCGGTAAATCTATCTGGCAACCCCAGTAGAGTGAGTGGTGTATTGATTTGATGCATGTGTAATAACTCACTAACGCCACTCCCAGCACCACCGGTAATTGCGTTATCTTCAATGCTAATAAGTTGTTGGTGTGTTTGCGCAAGTTTTAAAATTAATGCTTCATCCAGAGGTTTAACAAAGCGCATATCGACTACGGTTGCATCTAATTTTTCTCCTGCAATAAGCGCTTGATCAAGTGTGGTACCAAAGGCAAAGATTGCAGTTTTGTTACCCAATCTAGCGACATTACCTTTGCCAATTTCTATTGTATTGTTGCTGCTGTAGTCTTTAATTAAAGAGGTTCCACGAGGGTAGCGTACACACATTGGACCACTTGTGTGATAAGCTGTATTAAGCATTTGATACAGCTCACTGGCGTTACTCGGCGCCATAATGATTAAATTAGGGATACATCTTAAAAAACTTAAGTCAAAGCTACCCGCATGGGTTGCACCATCGGCACCGACCAGACCTGCACGATCAATAGCAAAGATAACATTTAAATTTTGCAGGGCAATATCATGAATGAGTTGGTCATAACCTCTTTGCAAAAAGGTGGAATAAATCGCTACAACAGGCTTTAAGCCTTGTGTCGCTAAACCGCCGGCAAAAGTAACAGCGTGTTGTTCGGCAATACCAACATCAAAGTATTGTTCAGGGAACTTGGTTTCAAATTCACTCATGCCAGAGCCAGTACACATAGCTGGTGTAATCGCCATCAATTGCTGATCATCTTTAGCCGTGTCTAATAACCATTGGCCAAAAACTGCGCTATAGCTTGGCAGTGTAGAACTGTTTGTTTCTGCAGGTGCCACCCCATGAAATTTACAAGGGTCGTTTTCTGCCGTTTCTAAACCATAACCTTTTTTGGTAATAATATGAAGCAAGCGTGGCATTTTAAGTTGCTTTAAATTTTGCAAAGTCTTAATCAGCATGGGTAAATCATGCCCATCAATAGGGCCAAAATAATCAATGCTTAGCTCTTCAAATAAGGTGCTGGGCAACACCATGCCTTTAATGTGCTCTTCTGAACGCTTGGCAAATTCATGTACCATTGGCATTTTTTCTAAAAACCCTAGAGATTTTGATTTCATGGTGGAGTACACCTTGCCAGAAATAAGTTTAGTTAGATACTTATTCATCGCACCCACATTTTTAGAGATGCTCATGTCATTGTCATTAAGAATAATGAGTAAATCCGCATCTGAATCACCCGCATGATTTAGCGCTTCAAAAGACATGCCACCAGTGAGTGCACCATCGCCAATAACGGCGATAGATTTTTTCTCAACTTGGTTGATTTTATTGCCAATGGCAATCCCTAGCGCGGCACTAATTGAAGTAGAGGAATGTCCAGCACCAAAGGCATCGTGCTCACTCTCGCTACGCTTGGTAAAGCCAGAAAGGCCATTTTTTTGACGCAAAGTGTGCATTTTATCTAGGCGACCAGTTAAGATTTTATGTGTATAGGCTTGGTGCCCCACATCAAATACAAAGCTGTCATCAGGTGTGTCAAAAACATAATGCATGGCAACCGTTAATTCAACTGTGCCAAGATTGGGCGCTAGATGACCACCGGTTTTTTGAATGTTTTCAATTAAAAATACACGTATTTCATCCACTAAGGATTGTAGTTGGTCTAAATCCAGTTGTTTAATATCTTGTGGAGAGTGGATGGAATCGAGCACGTATAGAGAAAATATTTAAAGAGCTCCATTATACTTGCTTGATCTGTGTGCATTATTAACATTGATTATAATCAATTGTTGGTATTAGACTGATACAGTAAAATAGTGATTTTCACTTAATGATTTCTTATGTTTACTGTTTGTGCTTTGTATCAATTTGTACGATTAGACGATTTTGAAGAATTTCGCACGCCATTGCGTGAACTAATGGTGAAATTAGAAGTTAAGGGTACTATTCTTTTGGCTTTAGAGGGTTTAAATGGTACGATTTCAGGATCAAAAGCATCAATTGATGGCATTATTCAGTTTTTGAAAGATGATGGTCGATTTGATAATTTAGAGATTAAATTTTCACACAGCGAAACCGCACCGTTTAAAAGATTAAAAGTCAAACTTAAAAAAGAAATTGTTACCTTGGGTGTTGAGCACGTTGATCCTTTGTCTTCGGTAGGTACCTATGTTTCTCCTCAGGACTGGAATGATTTAATTAGTGACCCCGATGTAGTCTTAATCGATACCCGTAATAATTACGAATATGAGATTGGTAGTTTTAAAGGTGCCATTAATCCTAACACTGAAACTTTTAGAGAATTCCCGTCCTATACTAAAGATAATTTAGAGCAATATCGCGGTAAAAAAGTAGCTATGTTTTGCACGGGTGGTATTCGTTGTGAAAAATCAACGGCTTATTTAAAATCACAAGGGTTTGATACGGTTTATCATCTACAGGGTGGTATTTTAAAATACTTAGAAGAAATGAATGAAGAGCAAAGCCTGTGGGAAGGTGAATGCTTTGTGTTTGATGATCGTGTTGCTGTTAAACATAATTTAGAGCAAGGGCAATACGATCAATGTCATGCTTGTCGTTATCCGATTACAGATGAAGATAAGCAACATCCTTATTATGAAAAAGGCGTGTCTTGTCCGCGTTGTTATGGTTCTCGTAGCGAAGAGCAAGTTAGTCGTTATCGTGAAAGAGAACGTCAAATACAGCTAGCTAAAGCGCGTGGTGAAGAGCATATTGGTGATCATGCAAGTCAGATTATTGCTGCCAAAGCCAAGGAAAGGACACTTAAAAAACAAAAATAATTACCTATGTTTACACGTCAAGATATTCCTAAATTAAAACAAGAGCTTAGTGTTCAAGCTACTTTGTTAGACCATGACCTAACCCTTAAAACACGATGGGGTGTATTTTCACCGCGTGCGATTGATGATGGTACTTTGTTATTAATGAAGTATCTAAATATTGATGAGCATGATAAATGTCTAGATCTTGGCTGTGGTTATGGGCCGATTGGTTTATCTGTTGCTAAGTCTTGTCCAAAAGGTGAAGTGCACATGGTGGATAAAGACTTTGTTGCAGTTGAATTATCAAATAACAACGCCAAACTTAATCATATTGATAATGCCGAAGCTTATTTATCGGATGCATTTTTGAGTGTTAATAAAAACAATTACTTTGATCAGATTATTTCCAATGTGCCTGCAAAAGTAGGGCGAGAACAACTGAGTATTATTCTATATGATGCCTATGATGCTTTAAAACCAGGTGGTAAGATCACTTTTGTCACCATTAATGGTTTACGTAATTTTATTAAAGATAATTTTAAATCGGTATTTGGCAATTATAAAAAACTCAAACAAGGGCAAAAGTACACAATCTCTCAGGCGATTAAGCAATAGAGTAATTGCTTAATAATTAATATAAGAGTAAAATACTCGGACATTCAGAATTAAATTAGATTAAATAGGAGTAACACAATGGACATAATGGATAGAATTCAAGCTCAAGTAGACAGTGCACCAATCGTACTTTATATGAAAGGCACACCACAATTTCCACAGTGTGGGTTTTCAGCACGTGCTGCGCAAACACTAGCATCAACTGGCGTTGAGTTTGCTTATGTGAATATCTTTGAAGATCAAGAAGTTATGCAAAACTTGCCAGCTTTCCAAGATTGGCCAACTTTTCCGCAAATCTATTTCAATGCTGAGTTAGTCGGCGGTGGCGATATTATTATTGAGATGGCTGAAATGGGCACCTTAGAGGCGGCCATGCAAGAAGCAGAAGACAAGTTTAATAACAAGTAATTTGTTTTTCAGCTATAAGTTATGTAGCTTATAGCCGTTATCTTTAAGCCAGCTTTTGCTGGCTTTATATTTTGGCAATATTGATTCAACCAACTGCCAAAAATCTTTCGAATGGTTTTTATGCACCGTATGGCACAACTCGTGCACAATGACGTAATCAATGACTGATATTGGCGCTTGAATAAGTAAATAGTTGAGATTGATGTTGTTCACCGAAGAGCAAGATCCCCACAGGGTTTTTTGCGCTTTAAGTCTTACTTGTTGGTATTTGAGCTGGTAAGTATCGGCATAATAATCCAATCTTGGTAGGGCGATTTTTTTAAAAGCAGCTTTGTACCAAGCATGAAAAGCTGAATATCCATCACTTTTTAAACTAAACATCTTGCCATCAAAGTCGAGTTTAGGAGTTTGTTTGGCATTATGAATCAACGGATATTGATTGCCTAAATATAAAAACTGCTCACCTGCGTTGTAATTTGGCGCATGTATTTGTTGTGACTGTATTGCGCGTTGTTTCTTTTCTATCCAGCGTGATTTATCGATAACAAAGGATTCTACTTCTTTAATAGAGAGTTTTTGTGAGCAACGAATAATAAGTTCAGCATTGTTGTTAATTTGCAAACTCAATGTTTTGCGTTTAGAGCGGATGAGTGTGTAATCAATCAACCCAGGCTCTGGCATTTTCAAACATTCGCATCCATGGGCTGCGCTCATTCCAACCTTTTGGATGATGTGAGTTTTGTACCGCACGAAATACACGCTCAGGGTGAGGCATCATAATGGTAACACGCCCTGAATCATTAGTAACACCAGCAGTAGCTTGCTCTGATCCGTTTGGATTGTGCGGGTAGGCTTGCGTGGTTGCACCGCTGTGATCAACATATTGTAGGGCGATGTTGTTTGCAGAGCCGTTGTTAAAGCTTGCTCGGCCTTCGCCGTGGGCAATGGCAATTGGCATGGTTGAACCGGCCATACCTTTTAAGAAGATAGAGTTTGATTCGCCAATTTTAACGCTTGAGAAACGTGCCTCAAATTGCTCTGATGTATTGCGATTAAAACTTGGCCAGTTTTGCGAACCAGGAATAATTTCAGTAAGGTTTGAAATCATCTGGCAACCGTTACAAACACCTAAAGCAAAGCTGTCTTCACGGTTAAAGAAGGCTTCAAACTCATCTTTAGCGCGAGCATTGTAAAGGATTGAGCTAGCCCAACCGCGACCTGCACCCAGTACGTCACCGTATGAGAATCCACCACAAGCCACCAAACCTTTGAATTCATCCAAAGATAATCGACCCGATAAGATATCACTCATGTGTACGTCAATTGTATCAAACTGTGCTTTATCAAACGCTGCACCCATTTCCACTTGGCCGTTAACACCTTGTTCTCTCAAGATAGCAATTTGAGGTTTAACGCTGGTTTTAATGTAAGGGCTAACGATGGACTGATTAAGATCAAAACTTAGATCTGTTTTGATGCCAGTAGTAGGTTGGCTAATTGAATCAAATTCTTGCTGCGCACAATCTGGGTTGTCACGTAATTTAGCAATTTCATACGAGGTTTTTGACCAAAGGCTGTGTAATTCAGCGCGAGGCTGAGCGTAAATGGTTTGGCCATTGGTGATAATTTCAATAGTGTCTGAGCTATTAAGCGTTGCAATTGAGTGCGTGCAAGACTCAAGACCTGCTGCTTTTAAAGCATCAGCAACGGCGTTTTTGTTTTCAGATTTAACCTGAACAACACAACCAAGCTCTTCGTTAAACAGGCTTTCAATGCTAGTGTCTGTGTTGATGGTTAAGCCTGTGTGTGAAGCAAACGACATTTCTAATAAAGTAGCAATAACACCGCCATCACTACGATCGTGATAAGCGCTAATTAGGCCGTCTTTATTAAGTTGGTTAATGGTGGCGAAGAATGATTTAAACACAGCGCTATCGTCAAGATTTGGCGCAATATCGCCAACTTGATTGTGCACTTGCGCTAGACACGAGCCACCCATGCGATTTTGGCCAAAGCCTAAGTCGATTAATAATAATTCAGAACTTAAGTCGGTTTCTAATAAAGGTGTTTTTTGTAAACGAACATCAGGTGTTTTACTAAACGCAGTAATGATTAATGAGAGCGGCGCAGTTACGGCTTTATCTTTACCATTTTCAACCCAAGAGCTTCTCATGCTCATTGAATCTTTACCAACCGGTACTGTTAGCCCTAATTCTGGACACAAGTCCATGCCTACAGCTTTAACAGCTTCAAATAGCTTGGCGTCTTCCCCCGGATGACCACTGGCACTCATCCAATTGGCGCTTAAGCTAATATCATGAATATCTTCAACATAACCGCCCAACATATTGGTTAACGACTCACCAATGGTCATTCTTGCGGCAGATTCAGCATTCACCAATGCCAATGGTGTTTTCTCACCAAGTGACATAATTTCGCCTTTAAAGCCAATGTAGTCAGATATGGAAATCGCACAATCTGCCACCGGCACTTGCCACGGCCCTACAAATTGATCACGCGCCACCATGCCGGTAACACTTCGATCGCCAATGGTGATTAAGAAGTTTTTGCTAGCAACGGTTGGCAATTGCAAGATGCGAGTAATGGCTTCATCAAGCTTGATACCATCAACATCTAGCGTATTAAGATTATCAACAGGGGTTTGTGCATTAATACTGGTTTTTGGTGGATTGCCTAGTAAAACGCTCATCGGCATATCAATTGGATTATTGTCAAACAGCGAGTCACTTAAAACCAATGCTTGGTCTTTCGTTGATTCGCCCAATACAGCAAATGGGGCGCGTTCGCGCTCACAAACACGCTCAAATAAATCTAAGCTATTAGGGGCGATGGCAAGAACATAACGTTCTTGAGATTCGTTACACCAAATTTCCAAAGGCGACATTTGATTGTCGTCATTTGGGATAGCGCGCAATTCAAAGCGACCACCACGACCTGAATCGTTAACTAACTCAGGCAAGCCGTTTGATAAACCACCTGCACCGATATCATGAATGGAGATAATAGGGTTACCCTTACCAAGGTTGGCACAACGGTCAATCACTTCTTGGGCGCGTCGTTCCATTTCAGGGTTAGCACGCTGTACAGAGGCAAAATCTAAGTCTTCACTTTGTTCACC
>Ga0209992_10001108_pt1 | contig 30445 bp, 19 predicted proteins | sample 2SBtaG_2_FD_182564 | JGI IMG/M metagenome (GOLD analysis project Ga0209992, IMG submission 182564) | Deep subsurface microbial communities from Kolumbo volcano to uncover new lineages of life (NeLLi) - 2SBTROV12_ACTIVE470 metaG (SPAdes)... | ecosystem: Environmental > Aquatic > Marine >... | reverse complement strand
CTAGAGAGGTGAACCGCTTACCTCAGGTCGCCCCGGCGGATTGCGACTCCGTGGAGCGTCGTTGCTCCTCGGTCACGGGCCCCGGCCCGCTCCCTCGTCCCGCCTCGCCCACGAATCCACACTCTCACCGGGACTCCGCTTCGCTAAGCGGATCACCTCTCTAGTCGTTGGGCGCGCCCGCGTCGATCCAGTTGCGGATGCCGGTGCGGTGGTCCGAGCTCAGCGGCGTACCCCCGAGCGGCATCTGGCTCCCCGAACCGTTGGCCGGCGCCGCCAGCTGCGTGCCGTCGAGCTTGTGCATGAAGTAGCTGAGCACCGAGTCGGACGGGGTCACGCGGAGGAGCGCGGACTCGAACGCCGCGGCGCTCACGAGCTGGTTGTAGCCGCCGGTGCCGCCCAGCGAGTGGAGGCCGGTGGTGCCGCCGGTGGCGCTGTGGGAGGACCCCGTGTGGCAGCTGCAGCTCGCGCCCAGGAGCGTGTTCGTGAACGTCCAGGTGTACTCGTCGATGAAGGCGTCGCAGTCCTGGTCCACCCCGTCGATGGCCTCGGCGTTGCCCGGGAACAGGTCGTTGTCGGTGTCGTCGCAGTCGTCGTCGGCGTTGCCCACCGTGCCGTCGGGCCCGCAGGTGGTCACGCCGTCGTTGTCCGTGTCGAAGCCGTTGTCGACCGTGCCGTCGCAGTCGTCGTCCACCGCGTCGCAGACCTCGGTCACGCCGGGGTTCACGTTGGCGCCGGTCGCCGCGCTGTCGTCGCAGTCGTCGTCCGCGTTGCCCGCGATCCCGTCCGCCCCGCACGTCGTGTAGGTGTCGTTGTCCACGTCGAAGCCGTCGTCCACGCCGCCATCGCAGTCGTCGTCGATGGCGTTGCAGACCTCGGTCTCGCCCGGGTTCACGTTCACGCCGGTGGCGAGGGTGTCGTCGCAGTCGTCGTCGGCGTTGCCGGTGACCCCGTCGGGGCCGCAGGTGGTCACGCCGTCGCCGTCCACGTCGAAGCCGTCGTCCACGCCGTTCGCGCAGTCGTTGTCGGCCGCGTCGCACACCTCGGGGTTGCCGGGGAACGCGTGGGCGTTGTTGTCGTCGCAGTCCCCCGCGCAGATCGTGAAGGTGTCGTTGTCGGTGTCCGCGTTGCCCACCTCGGGCAGGCCGTCGCAGTCGTTGTCGGCGTTGTCGCAGGCCTCGCTGTTGCCGGGGAAGTTGTCGATGTCGTCGTCGTCGCAGTCGTCGTCGGCCGTGTCGAAGACGCCGTCGGGGCCGCACGTCGTGACCCCGTCGTTGTCGAGATCGGCGACGTTCGCGGCCACCTCGTCGTCGTCGCAGTCGCCGTCGCAGGTCGTGTCCCCGTCGTTGTCCACGTCGTCGACGTTGAGGGTGGCGTCGGTGTCGTCGCAGTCCGGGGTCGCGTCGCAGGTGGACGCGCCGTCCTGGTCGACGTCGTTGGGGTTGAGCGCGGGATCGGTGTCGTCGCAGTCGCCGCCGCACTCGCTCACCTGGTCGCCGTCGTCGTCGACCTCCTGGTCGAAGTCCACGCCGTCGCAGTCGTCGTCGCGGTTGCCGTCGCAGGCCTCGACGGCGTCGGGGTGCACGTTGGCGTTGTCGTCGTTGCAGTCCGCGTTCACGCCGCCGGGCACGCCGTCGTCGCCGCAGCTGTCGAAGCCGTCCTCGTCCCGGTCGTTGAAGTCGCCGGTGGTCCCGTCGTCCTCGGTGCCGCTGCAGTCGTCGTCCACGCCGTTGCAGATCTCGGTGGCGCCCGGGTTGACGTTCGGGTCGTTGTCGTCGCAGTCCTCGTCCTCGGGGAAGCCGTCCTGGTCCGCGTCCCGCAGGGGATCGGGCAGCGTCACGCTCGCGCTCGCCTGTCCGCCCACGGTGCCGTCCTCGAGGCTGGGGGTGACCGTGACCTCCCAGGTGTCGCCCAGCTCGGTGCGCGCGGCAGGGACCGTGTCCGACGTCAGATCGTCCTGGGCCTCGCCGTTGACGACCCAGGCGTACGCGTAGGTCCAGGTCTCGCCTTCGTCGGCGACGGGGGAGGTGACGATCGAGACCACGAGGGCGTCGTCGTCCCCCGGCTCGACGGGCTCGATCGCGACGCGGAGGCCGACTCCGGTGAAGTCCTCGCAGCCGGCGGTGACGAGGAGGGCGGCGAAGGCCGCGAGGAGGAGGAGCCGAAGACGGGAAGACATGGCCCCAGAATAGCCGCTAGGAGGCCCCTCGGTCGCGGGCGCGATAGCGGGCGGCGCCGTCCACATAGTGGCTCCAGGAGTGGTGGATCCAGGTGTGCTCCTCCGCGGTCGTGGCGCGGACGCGACGACCGGGGCTCCCCAGCACCAGGGAGTTCGGCGGGATGACCGTCCCCATCGTCACGAGCGCCCCCGCGCCGACGATGCTGCCCGCGCCGACGACGGCGTTGTCCATGACGATCGCGCCCATGCCGACGATGCAGTCGGACTCGACGCGGCAGCCGTGGAGGATCGCCCGATGGCCGACGGTGACCCGGGGGCCCACGACGGTCACGGACTTGCCGCCGGTGTTGTGCAGCACCGACCCGTCCTGGATGTTCGAGTCCTCCTGGATGTCGAGGAGGCCGTCGTCCCCGCGCAGCACGACCGTGGGCCACACCGACGCGCGCGGGCCGAGCCTCACCTCCCCGATCACCACCGCCGTGCGGTGGATCCAGGCGGTGGGGTCGACGTCCGGGAGGATGCCTTCGTAGGCCTCGATCAAGGGCCGTCGACCCAGCGGTTCAGGACCGTGTGGAAGTGGGAGATGGCGGCCTCTTCCTCGTGGAGGACCTGCGTCTTGAGCCGCCCGGTGGCGACGCCCGCCTGGAACCGGTCGAGCATCTCCAGATCCTCGGCGAGGATGTACCGGGACGCCGCGGCGGTCGCGTGGGCGCGCAGCAGCTCGAGCCCGCGGGCGCCCCGTCGCTTGCAGAAGAGGTAGTGCAGGCGGCAGGACGTCGCGTCGATGGGGAAGACCTGCATCACCGTGAGGTGGTACGGCAGCACGTTGATGAGGAAGTTGGGGAAGATCAGGTACTTGTGCAGCGCGGAGAGCTGCTTGTCCGTGTACGGGCCGCCGCGGGTGCACCGTCGGTCGAACGCGCGGCGCCAGGAGTAGGGGGCGATGTCGAGCCGCTGCCGCGTGTGGTCGCCGTAGGAGCGCAGGTCCGGGGCGTCGGAGACGTGCCGATTGATGGTCTTCGAGTGCACCACGGGCACGTGATAGAAGTCGACGACGTTCTCCAGCATCGCCTTCCAGTTCACGGGGACGGTGAGCATCTTCTCCTTGATGGCCCGCATCTCGCCCAGCGCGTAGGGCTCGAGCTCCTCCGGGATCCCCCCGAGCGTGTCGAGCAGGGGCGGGGCGTCGGTCGCGAGCGTGCCCCAGAGGAAGCCCATGAACTCCGCGGTGCGCACCGGGTGCAGCCCCATGCGCTCCTTGTGGACGCGCTCCATGCCCTCGGGTCGCGGGATGTGGGCGAGGCTGCCGTCCAGCCCGTAGCCCCAGCCGTGGTACGGACAGCGCAGGCAGTCGGTGGTGCCTCGCCCCTCGACGATGCGGGAGCCGCGGTGGCGGCAGGAGTTGTGGAACGCGCCGAGCTTGCCCCGGTCGTCCCGGATCACGACGATGGACTCGCCGACCTCGTCCACCGTCCAGTAGTCGCCGGGCCGGGGCGCGCGCCAAGTGGGGCCGAGGCAGAGCCAGGCGCGCTGGAAGATGCGCTCGCGCTCCCGCTCGAGGAACTCCGGGTCCGTGTACCGCGAGCTCGAGACGCGACGGACCGAGCGATGGGGTTCGAGGGGGGTGACGTTGGAGCGGGTCGGGGCCATGGGCTCTCCCCGAGATTAGCTGCCCGTGGCCGCTGCCGCTGTGACGAGACACGGGTTCGCGGTGGACCGAGCGGCGAGCGGGCGCAGCGGCGCCTGCGGGATCGAGTGGACGTTCGAGAATCCGAGGCTAAACTGACCTACAGAGGTCAAAGCCCGGCTTTTTCGGAGCCCTAACGGTCTTCGCTGGAGTCATCCCGTCAACCCCCGCAGGGAGGTAGCGTCCAAAGGTTCCAGTTGACACTCGCCCCCCGGGCCGGTCAACATGATGGCGCTGGCAGACAACCCACCCCGCATTTCGAGGAGGCATGGCATGAACTGGCGTCCCGCTCCGATTCCGAAGCCGACCCCGAAGCCCCGCCCCAAGTCCTAGGGCGGCGCCTCGCCCCTCGCCGGGGTTCTTCGCGCATCGGTTCACCGTTCGTGAAGTAGTCGACAAACTTCGTGTAGTACGCCGTCGCTTTTGCGACGGCGTTTCTACTTGGGGGAACCCTTCGGGTTCCTTGGGCGAACCCCGCTCTCGCCTCGCGGCTCGTGCGTCATTCGAGGCGCGGACGGCCGTCCGGGGGGCCTCAGGGGTTGATGGTGACTTCGGGCGGCGGCTCCGTGCAGGGGCCGCCTTCGATCGTTCGGGCGGTGGGGCCGCTCGGGCCGACGACGCGGATGTTGAGGCGCCAGCGGGGGGGGCGGCCCTCTTCGAGGCCCTGGTCGGTGCACGTGGGGGTGTTGGGCTCGAGCCACCGGACCGAGCCGACGTGGACGGACGGGTCGGTGACCCTCACCGAGGTCGCGGTCGTGGGCGGGATGCGGTAGCGGCGCAGCTCGAGGTGGTCGAACGACCACGCGCCGTCGGGAGTGAGGTGCTCGTCGGCCCAGGCCAGGCCCCGGGCGGCGGCGTCCGCGGAGAACTTCGGGCGGCCGAACATCCGCTCGTCCACCACCGCGACCCACAGCCGCGCGAAGTGCCCGTTCGCCGCGCTGGTCTCGAACGGGAGCGACTCGTCGATCGCCTCCAGAAACACACGCTTGCCGTCGATCTCCCACGCGAGGCCGTCGTCGCGGTCCACGAGCCGCGCGTCTCCCCGGGTCAGGTAGTGGCTCAGCGGCCCCCGCTGTCCCCAGAGCGGGAGCACGGCGACGGCGTCGCGGTCGGCGAGCTCGGCGAGGATCAGCTCGGCTGCGTCGTCGTAGGCGGGGCGCGGGCCCGCCTCCGGGGACACGGCCAGCCGGAACGCCGTGAGCGCCCACAGCAGGCCGCCCGCCACCACGAGCACGCGCTCGAATCCGCCCGCGCGGAACCCGGCCACGACGCCCACGGCCCCGCACCCCAGCAGCAGCGGGGCGAACCAGGAGACCCAGCGGAAGCCGTAGAACACGCGGCCGTCGAGGTGGTCGACCAGGTTGGCGTGGAAGAAGAAGGTGCCCCCCGCCCAAGCAGCGCAGGCCGACAGCAGGAGCAGGCCGATCTGGGCGTCCCGGCGCAGGATCGAGACGAGGCCGACGGCCGCCAGCCCGAAGCCCAGGACCGCGCCCGCGGCGCCGTCGGCAGGGTGTCCGCCGGCCGTGACCGTCGCGAACTCGCCGAGGAACGCCCAGCGGCCCGGATCGAGCGGATACACCGACGCGAAGAGGCGGGTGTCGAGCGCCACCGTGGCGAACGAGGCGAAGTGCAGGAACGACCACGCGAGGGGCAGTGGAGCGAGCAGGAGGACGGCCTTCAGCGCCCGCCGCCCCGCCTCGGACCACCGCGGGTCGGCGCGACGACGGGCCACGAACACGGCGAGCGCCACGACCTGCGCCGCCCCCAGGATCGCCACGGTGTAGTGCGAGAGGAAGCCCAGGACGAGGGCCGCCGCCCACCGTCGCCAGGCGCGGGCCGTGCCCTCCTCGAGCGCGACGATCATGAGCTCGAGGGAGGCCACCGACACCAGCGCGACGAAGGCGTAGGGCGTCGCGTCGGCCCCGGGATGCACGCCGGTGGCGGTGAGGGCGTAGAGCCCGGCGGCGACGAGGCCTCCAGCCGGATCCACCCGACGGAGCAGCCGATGGATCAGGACCACGGTGGCGATCGACGCGAGGAACGACGGCAGCCGCAGCGCCCAGGCCGCGTCCGTGACCAGCCCCACCGCCGAGAGCAGCGCGTGCCAGAGCGGGGGGTGAGTCACCTCCAGGCTGGCGGGCTCCAGCACCGCCTCCAGGAGCCGCTCGGCGAGGGGCGTCGCCACCGTGCCGTCGACGTCCACCGGCACGATCCGACGGGAGCCGGGGCCGTAGGTGTGCTCGATGAGCTCCAGGGCCCCCCCGAACAGCCGCGGGGCCCGGGCGATCGCGGCCGCGATCACGATCGACACCAGGCCAAGGCGCTCGCCGGGCAGCATCGGCGGCGCCTCGCCCCCGGCGCGGGGGGCTCCGGTGCGCCTGCCCGCGCCCGTCGAGGTCGCGCCCTCCTGCGGGCGAAGCAGCCGCAGCCCCAGCGCCCCGCCGCCGTACAGCAGGAGCACGAGCAGCACCGGAGCGAGCCACCAGCCCGCCAGGGGCTCGCCCGCAGCCCGGGCCGACGCCGCCGCCCTCGGGAGGGGGCGGAACCGCACGAAGCCGCGGTGGTCGGCGGCGATCGGGGCGAGGTCGTGGGGCACGTGGAACGTCAGGGGCGCGGCGCCGGCGCGGTGGATCGTCTGGCGCAGGAACACCCACACGTCGTCGTCGTGGTCGGGGAACGTCGCGACCCAGGTGCCGTCGCCTCGCACGTCGGCGGTGCCGAGGGGGGGGACGCCGAGGTCCAGGGACTCGAGGACGAGCACCTCGTACGTCGTGTCCGGCTCGATGGGCTGGACCGAGCCCCGCAGCTCCGCGGCCCCCGCGGGGACGCTCAGGAGCACGGTCCCGAAGACGGCCGCGAGGAGGACGTCTCGCCGGGGGGGCAGCGCGAGCCCGAGCCCCAGGAGGAGCACCCAGCCCACGGCCGCCGCGGCGAGCGACGGGAGCAGGCCGGGGGGCCGGAAGACCAGCCGGAACGTCGTGCGGCCCGCGGGCACCGCCACCCCCGTCTGGACCTGGTTGACGGGGAAGCTGCGCAGGGTGGTCGTCGCGGTCTCGGCGGTGCGTCCGGCGTGGGTCCGACGGGGGAGCACGACGACGGCGTCGCGGTCCGCTCGTACCGTGATCCGGTCGCCGTCGACGGAGCAGCGGGCGTCTCCGGGCAGGCCGGGGACCTCTCCTCCTTCGAGCACCCCGCGGGTCGTGCCCGCGGAGAGGCTCGCCGTCACCCGGGCGGCCGGGTCCTCGATGATCTCCCAGGTCGTCGGGAACCAGCAGGGCGGCGGCGGGGCTGCCGCCCGGAACGCGAGCTCCCCGCCCCACACGGCCACCGGGACCCCGTGCAGGGCCATCGTGCGGCTCCCGAGGGCGTCGGGCGCGGCGAACAGGGCGCGCAGCACGTCGGGGTCGCCCGTCACCGTCTGGAGCTGGTCCGCCAGGGGCGCGAGCGCCGCCGTCTGTCGTGCGGGGGGCAGCTTGCTGCGGCCCGCGAGGCCCCGCAGCCCGGTCGCGACGCCGTAGTGGGGGGGGATCGCGCGCCCCAGCAGGTCGGCCTGCATCGCGGGCGCGTCGACCTCGGGCACGCGCACGTCCCACTCCACTCCCGATCGCTCCGCCGCGTCGCCCGCGGCCGTGAGGGCCGAGTCGAACCCCTGCGCCAGGTCTTGGATGTCGAGGTAGCCGTCCTGGAGGAGCGAGGCGTCGACGGCGATGTCCGTGGTCGCGCGCAGGGGGGTCGACGGCACCACCACGTGGGCCCGCACGGCGAACGCGGTCAGGTCCGCCGCCACGACGACGAGCAGGAGCGCGCGGCGACGGCTCGGGGCGCCGATCCGCAGCAGGATCCAGGCGGCCGCGCCGATCGTCGCCGCCGCCTGCACCGCCCCGACCAACGCCGTGCCCACCGGCGCCTCGCTGCCGAGCAGGGCGCGGGCGAGGGGGCGGCCGACGGTCGTCGCACCGAGCACCCCGAGCACCACCACCACCGCCGGCGAGCGCAGTCGTCGCGCCCAGGCCCCCGCGGGCAGCTCGGCGGCGCGGTCCAGGGCGACGGCCCCGACGATGGCGACGGGGTACATCGCGAGGGCCGCGTAGACGATGTCCACGGGCGCCGAGAGGACGCGCAGGGGCGCGAAGATCCAGCGGAACCCGGGCACCGCGGAGGCGCCCGCCCCGAGCAGCAGGAGGGCCCAGACCAGCATGCGTCGCTCCCGCACCGCGACGACCCGCAGCCCCGCGAACACGAAGCCCAGGGCGAGGATCGGGCCGGGGGAGAGGTCCCGGATCAGCACGCGCGGAGTCGGCGCGAGCCAGCCCGCCAGGTTGCCGAGGCCGAGGGCCTGATCGACGGGCAGCCCGCCGCTCCGGGCGCCCGCCTCCGCGAGCTCGAGCAGCATCGGCGCGTAACCCGGCGCGCCCGCGAGGAGCCCGAGCGCCCCCACGATCGCGGCGCCTCGGAGGTCCCGGCCGCGCACGACGGCCCACAGCGCGAGGGCCGCCCCGGCGGCGGCGGCGACGCGGAGGTGGGTCCCGAGCAGCAGGAGGGCGACGGCGCCTCCGGCGAACGCGAGCAGTCGCCGCCGTCGTCGGCCTTCCGCGTCCGCGGCGAGGTGGAGGCACCCCAGCGCGACGGGGAACCAGACGAACGTGGGCCAGGCGTCGAACTGGGCGTCGATCACGGCGGACGCGCCCACGGGGCCCACCACGACCGCGAGCGCCGCGGCGGTGGCGGCGGGGGTGCTCGCACCGTGCACGCGGGCGGCCCACCGGGTGGCGAAGAACGCCCCCACGGCGTGCAACGCCGTCGCGATCAGCAGGGCGGGCAGGGCGGGGAGGAGGTACGCGAGGACCACCCCGGGATAGAAGGGCCCCATGGGGACGACGTCGGCGAACAGCGAGACGCCGCCGAGCTTGCCGGGGATCCACCAGGGCGAGACGCCCGCGCCGACCGCGTGACGGAGCCACTCCCACGACGGCAGGGCGTAGTACAGCGCGTCGTCGGGCACGTCCACGCCGTCGGCGGTGAGAAGGGGGGACAGGAGCGCGAGGAGGGCGACCCCGGCGACGGCGAGCTGCGTCCTGGGGTCCTCCCATCGGCTCATCGGTCCCAAGAGTAGACGACCGGGGCGCCGGGGGCGTTCGGTGCCCGCGACGTCGCTCCGAGGGGTGGGCTAGCATCGCGCCCACTCGCTCGGAGACCGCCATGCGTCGACTGCTGCTGCCCTCTCTCACCCTCCTCGCCGTGTCCTTCGGGGTGGTGGGCTGCCCTCCCGGGAACCCCGACGACGGCGGGGACGACGACACCGTGGACGACGACGACGCGGTGGACGACGACGACGCGACCGACGACGACGACGCTGCGTCCATCACGGTGATGGGCCTCGCGGTCGATCCGGCCACACAGCAGGGCGTCCCCGGAGCCACGATCACCAACCTCGGCACCGGGGAGTCGACGACCACGAACAACGAGGGGACCTACGAGATCGAGGCCGCGCCGGGCTCCGTGACGGAGATCCAGGCCGAGTTCTTCGGGCGGCTGACCGCGACCGCGTACATCGACACGGCGTGGCAGACCAACATCCAGACGGGCCTGCTGCACCCGCTGATGCCCACCGACATGGTCGAGCAGCTCTACAGCGGGATCCTCGAGGACACGTACGACGACACCCAGGGGATGCTCTGGGTGGCGGCCAGCGGAGACAACAGCGCGGTGCCCGCGGGCGCGACCGTCTCGATCTCCGTGGACCACCTGGGCCCGATCCTCCTGGGTCAGGGCCCCCCGGTGGTCGCCGACGCCGTGTTCGGGACCGATACGAACTTCGTCGGCTTCATGGGCATCGACCCCGCCGATGTGGAGGTCGAGGTCGAGTTCGACGGCGGGCAGTGCACCGGCCGCAACGAGGTGCGGGTCGTGTCGGACACGATGACCTTCGTGAGCTTCAACTGCGCCGCCCTCGTCAAGGGCGACGACGACGACTCCGCCCCCGGCGACGACGACGACTCCGCCCCCGGCGACGACGACGACTCCGCCCCCGGCGACGACGACTCGGCGCCCGGCGAGTAGCGCTCGAATCCCGAGAGCCCCGGAGGGGCGAGCGCCAGGGATTCGCCCAAGGAACCCGAAGGGTTCCCGACGACGACTCGGCGCCCGGCGAGTAGCGCTCGAATCCCGAGAGCCCCGGAGGGGCGAGCGCCAGGGATTCGCCCAAGGAACCCGAAGGGTTCCCGACGACGACTCTGCTCCGCCCGAGTAGCGGGCCGACCCTCCTCACCCCCCCCACGCCTTCACGAGGGCTCGGTACTCCTCGTCCAGGGCTCGGGCCGTCTCCGCGGCGGAGCGCGCCGCCTCCTCGGCGGCCTGCTGCTCCCGAGCCGCCTCGGCCGCGGCCTCGTCGGTGCGCGCCCGGCGCTTGCGCTTCTCGGCCGCCACCGCGATGCCGGTGGACTTCGCGGCGGCGCGGTTCGCGTTGAGCTTCTGCAGCCGGAGGGCGCGGATCTCCGCGGACCCGTGCAGGGCGGGGATCTCCAGCGCGCGGAAGCCCTCGGGTCGGTGCCCTGGGTGCTCCTCGGCGTACGCGACCGCGGCCTCGATCGTCGGGCCCGACCACGTCGCGCAGGGGACGGGGACCATGTCGCCCGAGAGGCCGACGAAGCCGCTCGCGTCCACGGCGAAGGTGCACGTGGTGAGGTACTCCCCGTCGCGCACGACGTGCACCGCCCAGTTGCCGACCCGGGCCCGGAGCTGCTCCGTGGTGACTCCGTCGGGGCCGCCCCACACCCGCAGCGGCAGGACGACGGGCGTGTGGCTCTCGAAGAAGTGGATGTCGATCTCCCACGAGAACGTCCCCGCCCGGGCGCCCTCCAGGTCCCAGAGCATGTCCACGCGGGTCTTCTCCTGGCGCAGGTCGACGGGGAGCGTGATCCAGAAGGGCTGCTCGCGGCTCCCGTCGACACCGAAGGGCCGGGTGTTCGTGCGCAGCGCGGCCTGGGTGGGGACCCGCGCCTCGATCCCGAGCCCGAAGCCCCCGGTGGTGGCGATGCGCGAGAGGCGGAACGGGACGCGAGTCTCCAGCTCGGCTCCGCCGTCGGGCGACACGACGATCCGGAGGACGTGCTCCCCGGGCTCGGTGTCCAGGAGCAGGTCCGCCCGCTCCCCCCGCAGCCGGTGGCCGGCGGCCCCCGCGTTGCCCACGCGGCCGACGTCGCCGCCCTGCATGAAGAACCGCCCCTCGCTCTTCTCGGCGATCACCTCCCCCTCGCGTAGGACCTGGACGCTCAGATCGCCCGTGATCGCCCCCACCGCCGGGGCCGCCAGGTAGGCGCCGTAATACAGGGCGGTGCCGGGAGACTCGTCGTCGCGGCCCGTCTCTCCGCGCTCGGGGCGCGCGTCGAGCTCGACCCCCCCGGCGAGGAACCGCAGCCCGGTGTCCTGGGGGACGGCCGTCCGGGAGCGCGCCTCCGCGGAGTCACCGCACGCCCCGAGGACGGCGCTCAGGCGCTCCGTGATGCCCGGATCGGTCGGGGCCTTGCACCAGGCCGGGCCGAGATTCTCCAGGGCACTCGAGCACCGCTGCGCGCTCGCGTTGCCCGAGAGCACCTCGTCCACGTGCGGCCCCGCCCAGGCGACGAGGCTGCCTACCGAGTTGACCGACTGCATCGCCTCCGAAGCGCAGTCGACGAGGTCCGGGCCCGACGCGGGCGCCGACCCCGCGGGCGCAGGCGCCGACCCGGCGGGGGCGGGCTGCGGCGTGGAGGGGGCGGAGGCGGACGCGGCGCACGCGGCGAGGACGTCCGTGAGCCGGTCGCCCAGCCCGTCCTTGTCGGGGTCCTTGCACCACGCCGCGCCCAGGTACGAGCGCGCCTTCCCGCAGGCGAACTCCGACGGGTTGCCGCCCAGGATCTCGTCCGCGTGGGTCTTCGCCCAGGACAGGAGGCTGCCGACGGAGTTCGGGGACTGGACCGAAGGGTCGGCGCAGTCGACGAGGGGCTCCGCCCCGGCGGGGGCCGAGGCGAGGACGAGGAGGACGAAGAACGCGGTGCGCATGGAGCCGGGGACCTCTCCGGTCGACTCCACCACGCGCGGGCACGCCCCGTCCACTCCGCCCGCGGGACTCAGGGCGGGGGCGCCGGCCCAAGGGCGAGGACCTCGACCATCGCCTCCGCCACGGCGCGGCCGAGGATGCGGTTGCCTGCCGCCGTGAGGTGCTCTTCGCCGCGGATGAAGTAGCGGTCTTCGTGGTCCACGAGGACCGGCCAAGCCGAGCTCACGTCCACCACCGCGACGTCGTGATCCGCGAGCAGATCATGCGGCGGCGTACACCCGTCGCACCACGGCTGGGCCGCGTACGCCGACCGATCCGACAGCAGCACCGCCGCGGTTCGATACCCGTCGGTCGTGCCTCGCGCGTGCAGCCGCTCCAGGGCGTCGAGGAATCGCTCGGCGGGAGGAGCGGCTCCCTCGGGGACGGGCGGGCCGCCGCGCAGCGGCCCGGTCAGGACCCAGAGCAAGCGGGTCGTATAGACGCGCTGCAGGAGGAAGCGCCCGAGCGTGGAGTCCCCGCCTCCGTATCCGCAGTAGGAGTCCTGGGGGCTCAGGTCGTTGGTGAAGACCCCCACCAGCACCACGTCGGGATCGACCCGCGGAGCGACGCGAAGGGCGTGGGCGACGGACTGGGGGGTGCCGTGGCCCGGCACGCCGAAGTTGAGGACCTCGACGTCGACGCCCCGCTCCCCCAGGGCGGCCCCCATCGCCGCGGGCCAGGACTCGTCCTCCTCCACGCCCTGGCCGAACGTGAACGAGTCCCCGAAGGTCGCGATCCGCAGCCGGCCCGGGGTCTTGTCGGGCACCTCCGCCCCCCGCCCCCCGAGGGAGTTCACGCGCATGCGGGTGGGGGGCACGCGCAGCAGCCAGCCCGTGTACTCGATGTCCGCGCCCGGGCGCAGCTCGAGGCACACGTCCGGGTCGTCCGCCCGCTGGAGCAGGTGGGACTGGGCGAAGTTGCCGAGGATCGCGTGCAGGCCCGCCTCGAAGAGCAGCGCCCCGATCGCGGCGATGAGCAGCCCCCGCGTCCACCGTCGGCGCCGGTTCGACCGCCGTTCCTGTTCCGAGCCGCGTCCCGCCATCGCCGCTCAATCTATATCGGGTGAGCGGGGGGCGCGGGCCCGGGGGCATGATGCGCCCGTGCGAGTCGCCATCGTCCAAGCGGGGGCCGTCGACGAGTCGCTGGCTCTCTGCGATCTCGCGGGCGAGCTGGGGGCCGCGGGCCACGACGTGGGGCTCGTCCTGGAAGCCCAGGAGCGCGACTTCGACGGGGCCGTGGCTCGACTGCGGCCGGACGTGGTGTTCGTGCAGGCCGCGTTCATGGGCGAGCGCTGGCTGCGGCGGGTGCTCCCGAGGCTCCCGGACGGCGCGCCCACCGTCCTCGTGGGGACCGCGGCGACGTTCGACCCCGACCTCGTGCTGCGGGTGGGCGCCTGGGGCGCGCTGCAGGGCGAGCTCGACGACTCCGGTCCCGCCCTGCTCGCCGCCCTGGACGGCGGATCCCTGGACGCGGTCCCCGGCCTCGTGCGCCCCGACGGCCGCGGAGGGACCACGACCGTCCCGTGGGGCGACCCGCCCGGAGACTTCGACGCGCGCCCTCTGCCCGACCGCGCGCTGTACTTCGATCGCTACCCCGTCCTCGGGCGGTTCCCCTGGAAGCGGTTCAACACCGGCCGGGGCTGCGTCCACTCCTGCGGCTTCTGCTACCTCCCCGGCCTCCGGGAGAACTACGGTGGCGCGTCGGCGGCCGTGCGGCGCAAGTCCGTGGGTCGCGTCATCGCCGAAGTCCAGGCCGTGCGCGCCCGCTGGCCCCTCACCCACATCCACTTCGCCGACGACCTCTTCGCCCCCCGTCGCGCCTGGCTGGAGGAGCTCGCGGAGCGGTTCCCCCGCGAGGTCGGCGTGCCGTTCTCTTGCAACACCTCCCCGGAGACGATCACCGAGAAGAACGCGGTGCTGCTCGGCATCGCCGGGGCGAGGGTCGTGGGGATCGGCGTGGAGACCGGCACCGAGCGCAACCGGAACGAGCTGCTCGGACGCCCCACGAAGGACGAAGCGATCCGGAAGGCGGCGTCGCGGCTCAAGGCGCAAGGGGTGCGGCTCCTCACCTTCAACATGATCGCGAACCCCGGGGAGACCGTGGAAGACGCGATCGCCACCGTGCGCCTCAACCAGGAGCTCGGCACCGACTTCCCCCGCGTCAACCTCGCCTACCCCGCGCCGGGCTCCCACCTCGAGGACCTGATGGCGGCGCGGGGCATGGCGCCGATCGCCCCGGACGCTCACGAGCGGTCGGACTGGCGCGCCTGGTGCGCGGAGGGCGACCCGGTCCCCTACGAGGTCCTCGCCCGGCTCTTCCGGCTCGCCGTGAGGCGGGGCCTGTCCGAGTCCGTCCTGCGCCGCCTCATGACGCGGATCCCCGACGCCCGCTGGTTGCTCCCCCTGGTCTTGTACGATGCGAGTGTCGAGATGCGGTGGAGCGGCGTGCCGCTGTGGGAGGCCCTGCGCTACGGATGGCGCGTCGGTCCCCCCAACCGCCGAGTGACCTACCACGAGAGCCTCCCCTGATGGTGTGGAAGAAGCGCTCCGGCCGGAGCGACGAAAAGGCGACCAGGCCCTTCCCCGGCGCGGACGTGTCTGCGTCCGGGGAGCACGAGCCGGCGCCCGATCTGGTGACGCGGGACACCTTCGAGAAGGCGGACGAGCCCGCCCCGCTGGTGCTCGTGGTGGTGGACGGCCGCCCGGGCGCGACCGCCCCGGAGACCGCGTTCCGGGCCCTCGGCTACCGCACCCAGGTGGTGCAGGCGGGGCCGGACGCCGTGTTCGCGCTGGACTCCGAGGCGCCCGAGGTCGTGTTCCTCGACTGCTGGCGCAGCGAGATGGACCCGATGACCTTCCTGACGGTCGCGCAGCGCATGCACCCGGACCTGGGGTCGTCCGTGATCGCCCTCGTGCCCGCCGACGACGACGGCTTCCGACGGGGGCTGCTCCAGGACGCGGGCGTCGAGGCGCTCGTCTCGCCGCCCCTCACGGCGGGCGGCGTGGCGGGCGCGGTGGGTCAGGTGCGGCTGCGCGAGCTGGCTCCCCTGGGGGCGGCGACGGTAGGCGAGACCGAGGGCGTGTCCGTGGTGGACGAGCCCGAGCCCACCAGCCGCCTCACGGTGCTGCCGTCGTCGGAGATCCGCCCCCCCGGCGAGGTGATCGACGGCCGCTACGTGGTGCGCGGGCTGCTCGGCAAGGGCGGCGCCGCCCACGTCTATCGCGTGCTGGACAAGGTCCGCGGGGAGGAGCTGGCGCTCAAGCTCCTCAAAGCCAACGCCCTCGACCCCCACGCCGAGAGGCGCTTCGAGCGGGAGCTGCGGATCCTCGCCTCGATCCGGAACAAGAGCGTCGTCCAGACCTACGACAACGGTCGGCTGGACGGTCGCCCCTACTTCACCATGGAGGCGCTGGACGGCCGGACCCTGCGGCAGTTCATGCGGGACGTGCCCGGTCCGGAGCTCCCCCTCCGCTCCGCCATCGAGCTCCTGCTGCACGTGTGCCGGGGCCTCGCCGCGACGCATCGCATGGGGGTCATCCACCGCGACATCAAGCCGTCGAACCTGTTCGTCATCGGCGACGGCCCGCTCGTGAAGCTCACGGACTTCGGCATCGCGCGGGACGACAACCCCAGCTCCGCCATGACCACGCTCGGCATCGTCGTCGGCACCCCGGGCTACGTGGCGCCGGAGCGGCTGGTGGTGGGAGGTCCCCATGCGCCGGCGTCGGACATCTTCAGCCTCGGCGTCGTCGGGTACGAGCTCTTCGCTCGTCGCCGCCCCTTCACGGGCCGCAACCCGGCCGACCTGCTTCGCGCCATGACCGAGGAGAAGCCCATGCCCCTCCCGAGGACCGACTCGCGCGTCCCGCACTCGCTGGACGCCCTGCTGCGCTCCATGATCGCCTCCGAGCCCGCCCTGCGACCGCCGAGCGTGATCGAGGTGGCCGCCGAGCTCCGCCGCATCCGGTCGGCGCTGTGAGGCGGCTCCTCCTGCTGCTGCTGCCGCTGGGCCTGCTCGCCTGCGATCCGCCCCGCGAGGGCGACGAGGCGGGCGAGTGCGACGACCGGATCGACAACAACGGCGACGGCCTCATCGACTGCGCCGACGAGCAGTGCCTGCGGGCACCCGCGTGTGCGGGCGACGACGACGACGCGGTGGACGACGACGACGCGGTGGACGACGACGACGCGGTGGACGACGACGACGCGACGGACGACGACGACGCGGCCCCCGGCGACTGGATCGCCGTCACGGCGGGCGACTTCCACTCGTGCGCGCTGGGCGACCTCGGGGGCGTCGTCTGCTGGGGCTGGAATCACGCCGGCCAGGGCACGCCCCCGGCGAACGTCGACCTCGTGAACCTGGGCTCGGGCTGGTCCCACACGTGCGGGCAGGACGAGGGCGGCGTCGTCCACTGCTGGGGCGTGGACGCGGAGCTCGACTGGGAGCAGGCCGTGGCGCCGAAGGACTCCTTCGCCTCCATGGGCGTGGGCTCCCACCACACCTGCGGCGTGGGCAAGGACGGCGCGGCGACGTGCTGGGGCCGCAACAAGGACGGCCAGACGGACGTGCCCGCGGGCTCCTACCGCGAGATCCAGGGCGGCAAGTTCCACACCTGCGGGCTCACCACAGACGACGAGATCGTGTGCTGGGGCGACGACAGCGAAGGGCAGCTGGCCGCCCCTCCCGGCCCCTACGACCACTTCGGGGTGGGCGAGTTCGCGGCCTGCGGCGTGCTGAGCGCGGGCGGGGTCGTCTGTTGGGGGCTCGACGTGGCGGATCTGCTCCAGCCGCCGCAGGAGGAGTTCACCCTCATCACGGTCGGCAAGGCGCACGCGTGCGGCCTCAACCCGACGGGCAGCGTCACGTGCTGGGGCGGCGACCGCAACGGCGAGACGGCGGTGCCCGCGGGATCGACCTGGCAGACGATCGACGCGGGCTCGGGTCACACCTGCGGCGTCACGACGGGCGGGGAGCTGGGCTGCTGGGGCAGCAACGAGACCGAGGAGGGCGTGGAGGTCGGCCAGGCCACCCCTCCCGACTGATCCGGAGCACCCGACGCCTCACCGGCCGCGCAGCTCGACCACGGGCGCCGGGCCCGTGCACGGCCCCCCGACGACCTGCAGCCGCAGGGCCTGCTCCACGCGCGTCGCCGTCACCTGCGCGTCGGCATGGCGCACCACCTCCGGGATGGGCGCGGCGAGCGGCAGGGGCACCCGCAGGTCCAGGTACCAGTGCGTCGGCGCGTCCGGCTGCAGCAGCGGATCCAGGGCGACCTCCTCCCAGTCCACGCACCCCGGGCTCATGGGGGCCTGCAGCCCCATCGTGGCGTCCAGGACGTCCGCGGGGGCCACGGGCTCGGTGGCCGCGAACGGCGGTCGCGCGGCGTCCCGAGGATAGGTCCGGGAGTTGAGGACGACCCGGTCGGCGGAGAAGCGCTGCGCTTCCCCCTTGCCGAGGATGCGGCCCTCCCGGGGGACCTCGTAGAGGATGAGGCGGATGCCGTCGACGGAGGTCTCTTCGACCCGGCGCATGCGGCTGTCGGCCCACCGCAGCGCCTGCTCCGCGACCGGCGCGGAGAACTTGTCCCGGCCGAACATCGTCTCCTCGATCACCGCGACCCACAGCCTGCGGTAGTGGGGGTTGAGGGCCGTCGACTCGAACGTGAGCGACGGGTGCACCGCCTCGATCGTGAGCCGCTTGCCGTCCACGCGCCACACGGCCTCGCCCTCGGACGGGGCCCGGGTGAGCTGCGCGCTCTGGAAGAAGTAGTGACCCAGCACGCCGCGCTGGAACCACGTGGGCAGCGAGGCCACGGCGTCGCGGTCCTCGACGTGCTCGAGGATGTAGTCGGCGGCCGCGCGGTAGTCGGGCCGTCGCGGCTCGGTGAGCTGGATCACCGTGCCGTGGCCGATGCCCAGGAACCACACGCCCGCCAGGATCGCTCGCAGGAGGCCCGGTCCGGCCCCCCGCACGGCCCCCAGCACGCACAGCCCGAGCAGCACCGGGTGGTACCAGGAGACCCACCGGAAGCCGTAGAAGACGCGGCCGCCGAGGTGCTCGCGCACGTTGTCGTAGAAGAAGAAGACGCTGAGCAGGAACACGACCGTGCAGGCGACGCCGAGCATCCCGAGGACGCGGGTGGGGCCGGGCGCGTCGCGGTCTCGGGGCGCCCAGGCGCGGTGCAGCCCGAGCAGGAGCAGCACCACGACGGCCGCCAGCGCCCACCGGGGCCCGTCCGCGCGGACGCCCGCGGTGACCGCCACGAAGTCGCCCAAGAAGGAGAGCGGGCCCGGGTCGGGGGCGTAGGTGTCGGCCACCAGGCGGGTGTCCTGCGCGACCGTCGGGAACGTGGACAGGTGCAGCCATGTCCAAGCCAGGGGGACGATCGCGAGGGCGAGCGCGGGACCGGTGGCGAGGCGCACGGCGCTGGGCCACCGCGGATCCGCGCGCCCCGCCCACGCCGCCGCGAGGAGGGCTGCGAGACCGGCCAGGCCCACGAAGGCGACGTTGTAATGCGCGAGGAAACCGAGGATCAGCACCCCGAAGAAGTTGCGCCAGGCCCGCGCAGTGCCCCGCTCGAGGGCGGCGAGCATGGTGTGGATCATCGCCATGGCCGCCAAGCCCACCGCGGCGTAGGGGGTGGCGTCCTGCCCGAAGTAGATGGCGGGCGACGCGAGGGCGAAGACGGCGGCGGCGGCGAGGCCGGTGGCGGGGGACCGGCGCCGCAGGATCGCGTGGAGGAGGAGCAGGGTCGCGATCGACGCCGCGAGGCCGGGGAGGCGGAGGAACCACGCCGCGCGACCGAGCAGCCCCATCACCCCCATGAGGCCGTGGTACAGCGGTGGATGCACGAGGTCGAGGCAGTAGAGCTGCGACATCTCCCACAGCATCCCGCCCACGGCCGCGAGCCCCGAAGCCCCGCCGCCGAAGGGGCTGGGGCGTCCGATCCCCGGCAGGTACGAGACCTCGAGCAGCTCGAGGCTGTCGGAGAACATCCCCCAGAACCGGAGCGCCAGGGCCGCCGCGAGGATGGCGAGCAGCGCCCGCTTCTCTGCGGCCGTCGGGGGCTCGGGGAGCCCGCGGTCGCGCAGCGGGGCGGCGTCCTTGCCTCGACCGTCGAATCGAGCGAGGGCGCGACGCACCCCGAACCCGAGGCCGAACAGGCCGAGCGCGAGCAGGCCGAGCTTGGCCAGGACCGCGGGGGCGAAGGAGACCCGCGACCGCGTCATCAGGAGCGCGGGATCGATCGCGTACATGTCCACGGGCCCCGGGGCGACGTCCGGCGGGTGGGGCAGCAGGGAGTGGGGCAGGAAGTGGTCGATGGGAGGGCCGGCCGCGGGGCGGTAGCGCTCGTGCAGGAAGATCCAGTAGGGGGCCCCTCGAGGGTCCCAGTCCACCGCCCAGGCGCCGGTCTCGGGGTCGACGTCGGCCACGGCGGCGGGCTGGCCGTCGGCCGTGAGGTCCAGATCGGTGACGATCCACACGGTGTGATTCGCGTCCGAGGAGGCCTCGAGGATGCGCCCCGAGAGGTGCAGCGGCGCGGACGCGGCGGGCGCCGGGGACGCGAGCAGGGCCGCGGTCGTGAGGACCGCCGCGAGGAGAGCCCGCCAATGCACGGGGGCAGTGTAGACAGCCTCCCGTCTCCCCGTGATAGACCCCCTCTCGTGCGACGGCCCCTGCTCTGCTTCTCGCTGCTCTCGCTGATGGCCGTCGGCTGCCCCGCGGAGCGGCCGGGTCCGGCGCAGGACGGCGTCGACCGCGAGCGCCGCGAAGAGAACAAGCTGCCCGTGACGCAGCGCTCCATCACCGTCACGGTCGCCCCGCACGAAGACGTCCCCGAGCAGGCCGCGCTCGTATTCCTGGGCTTCGTCGAGGACCAGGTGGAGGGGAACCACCCCAAGAAGGGCAAGCCCCCCGCCTTCTACTGGGCGACCGAGAGCCGCAGCATCGAGCCGTCCATGACGTTCGACGCCCCCCTGCCGGACGACATCCACCTGCTCGTCGTCCTCGACGGCGACGGCGACGGGCGCCCCGCTCCGGACGAGCGCAGCACCGCGTTCCTGTCGGGGCTCGAGGGGGAGACGCTGGCGCTGTCCATCGATCGCGCCTTCGGGGATCTCGGCGGTCCGGCCCGCGGCGGGCCCGAGCGGGACGTGGTCGTGGACGTCTCGCGCGTGGGCGACGCGGTGAAGGGCGAGGTCGCTCCGTTGATCCTCGGCTACGAGGCCGACGGCCTGCGCAACGGGATGCCCCGCGCGGGCGTCGTCCCCGCCTTCTTGTGGGCCGGGGAGCCCACGAAGTTCGCCGAGACGCTCGCCTTCCGCGCGCCGCTCCCGGGCACGCCGGGCCTGGACGTCATCCTCATGCTCGACACGGACGGCGACGGGCTGCCGAGCCCCGAGGAGCCGCTCAGCCCCGTGGTGGAGGACTTCACGGCGCCCGCCGAGGGGACCCCCTGGCGCGTCGAGGTCGACCGGCTCTTCAAGCCCGCGCGCGCCGATCAGCGGGGGCCCGCCGGCCAGGAGTCCGACCTCCCCGGGGCAGGCCGCTCCGTGCGGGTGATGGTGGACGCCGACCCGCGCGTCACCGTGAAGCAGTCCAGCATCCTGTTCCTGGGGTACGAGGACGTGGACGTCGAGGGCGGCAAGCCCATGCCGGACGCTCACGCCGCCTTCCAGTGGCGCGTGCTCGAGCCCGAGTTCCCGTGGCCGATGACGGTCGAAGCGCGAGTCCCCCGCGAGGGCGTGTTCTTCGTGGTGGTGGACATGAACGGCGACGCCCAGGCGTCCGTCGGGGACCTCACCACCGCGGCGCTCTCCGCCCCCGACCCCAAGACGCTCGGGGACGCCCTGAACGTGGTCCTCGACCGCACCTGGGCCTTCGCCGACGAAGCGGAGGACGAGGGCGAGGGCGAAGAGTGACCGACCGTCTGCTGCGCGGCATCTCCCGCGACAAGCTGCATCGGGTGTTCGTCGCGCGCACCACGGACGCCGTCCAGGAGGCCGTCACCCGGCATCAGCTGGCGGGCGTCCCCGCCATGGCCCTCGCCCGCGGCATGACCGCCGCCCTCATGGCCGCCGCCACGGATCCCGAGTGGCATCGCGTCTCGTTCCAGTGGGTCACGCGCGGCGCGCTCGGGACCATGCACGTGGACGTGCGGGCGCCGGGGGCGCTCCGGGGGTACGTGAACCTCGCCGAGGACGCCGCCGAGTCGGTGGGCCGGCCGCTGGTGGACTGGGTCCGTCCGGGCGTGCTCGTGGCGCTGCGGCAGGAGGCGAGCGGGCGGTACAGCCAGGGGCAGATCGCGATCGACCCCGGGGAGGTCGACGTGGACGTGGAGACCTACCTGCGCCGGTCCGAGCAGGTGGCGTCGGGGCTGCGGGTGCTCGCCGCCGAGGATGCCGCGGGGGGGCCTCGGGACGTCGTCGGCGTGCTGGTGCAGACCCTCCCGGGCGGAGACCCGGGGCGGGCGATCCTTCCGGCGGAGTTCGGCGAGCGTCGGCGCGGCCCCGGCCCCCTGGAGGAGCTCGCGGCGGCGGCCCTCCCGGGCATGGAGATCGACATGGTGGCGGAGACGCGCCTGCGCTTCGCGTGCGCCTGCAGCCGGTCCCGGGTGGAGATGAGCATCCGCCTCCTCGGGGCGTCGGACCTGGAGGACATGATCGCGCAGCACGAGGGCACGTCGGTCCGCTGCGAGTTCTGCGCGAGCGTCTACGACGTGTCCGTGGCGGACCTCGGGCGCATCCTCGAGGGGCTCGAGCAGCACCCCATCGGCGAGGCCTAGCGGCTACTCCGGGTAGGAGAGCTCCAAGCCGTCTTCCCAGTCGTCGGGCACCGGGTCGGGCCTCGTCCTGCGGTCCACGTGCACGCTCCCGCCGTCGACCAGCGCCCCGAACAGCAGCTCGTCGGCCAGGGCCTTGCGGATGTGCTCGTGGATCACCCGGGACATGGGCCGCGCGCCGAACTTCGGGTCGTACCCCTTCTTCGCGAGCCACTCCTTGGCCGCCTCGGACACGTCGAGCGCGACCTTCTTCTCGGCCAGCTGCCCGTCGAGCTCCAGCAGGAACTTGTCGACGACCAGGCGCACGATGTCCGGGGGAAGGCCCTTGAACTGCACGATGGCGTCCAGCCGGTTGCGGAACTCCGGGCTGAACACCCGCTCCAAGGCCTTGTTCTTGCCCTGCTTGGCGCCCGGCGCGGAGCCGCCGAAGCCGACCTTGTTGCGGTCGGCGTCTCGCGCCCCGGCGTTGGTCGTCATGATGATGACCACGGAGCGGAAGTCGGCCTTGCGCCCGTTGTTGTCCGTCAGCGTGGCGTGGTCCATGACCTGCAGCAGGATGTTGAAGAGGTCCGGGTGGGCCTTCTCGATCTCATCCAGCACCAACACCGAGTGCGGGTTCTTGACGATCGCGTCGGTGAGCAGCCCGCCCTGGTCGAACCCGACGTACCCCGGCGGCGCCCCGATCAGGCGACTCACCGTGTGCTTCTCCATGTACTCGGACATGTCGAAGCGGAGGAAGTGCACGCCCATCACCGAGGCGAGCTGCTTCGCGAGCTCGGTCTTGCCCACGCCGGTGGGGCCGGAGAAGAGGAAGCTCCCGATGGGCTTGTCCGGGGCGCCGAGCCCGCTCCGGTTCATCTTGATGGCGGCGGTGACGGTCGAGATGGCCGCGTCCTGCCCGAAGATCAGGAGCTGGAGATCCCGCGCCAGGTCCTTGAGCTTGACCTTGTCGTCCTTGCTCACCGTGCGCGGGGGGATGCGCGCGATCTTCGCCACGACCTTCTCGATGTCCTTCGGCCGGATCGTCTTCCGCCGCTTGCTCGCGGGTTGGAGCATCACGTACGCGCCCGCCTCGTCCAGCACGTCGATCGCCTTGTCCGGGAGCTTGCTGTCGTTGATGTGCCGGGCGGCCAGCTCCGCGGCGGCGCGCAGGGCGGCGGTGGTGTAGCGGATGCCGTGGTGGTCCTCGTACCGGTCCTTGAGGCCCTGGAGGATCTTCACCGTCTCCTCGACGGTCGGCTCCACGATGTCGATCTTCTGGAAGCGACGCGCGAGGGCCCGGTCCTTGCCGAAGGCCGACTTGTACTCGGCGAACGTGGTGCTGCCGATGCAGCGGAGCTCCCCCGAGGACAGCGCGGGCTTGAGCATGTTGCTCGCGTCCATGGTCCCGCCCGACGTGGCCCCGGCGCCCACGACCGTGTGGATCTCGTCGATGAAGAGGATGTTCTCCTCATCCGCCGTGATGGTCTCGATGAGGGCCTTGAGCCGCTCCTCGAAGTCGCCCCGGAACCGCGTCCCCGCGAGCAGCGACGCCATGTTCAGCGAGTACAGCTTGGCGTTCAGCAGGACCTCGGGGACCTTGCCCTCGTGGATCGCCAGGGCGAGGCCCTCGGCGATGGCCGTCTTGCCCACGCCGGGGTCTCCCACCAGCACCGGGTTGTTCTTGCGGCGACGACACAGGACCTGAACGGTGCGCTCGATCTCCGCGTCGCGGCCGATGAGGGGGTCGATCTTCCCCTGGGCGGCCCGGTCGACCAGGTCGATGCAGAAGCTCCCCAGGGGATCCGCGAGGACGCCCTCGCGCTCGCCGTCTTCGCTCGTGCCCGCGGGCATCTTCGACGTCACGCCGCCGGTGCCGTCCTTGGTGATGCCGTGGGAGATGAAGTTCACGACGTCGAAGCGGGTGACCTCCTGCTTCTCCAGGAAGTAGACGGCGCTGCTCTCCTCTTCGCGGTACATCGCCACGAGGAGGTTCCCGGCGTTGATCTCGTCGCGACCCGAGCTGCGGGTGTGCATCGCCGCGCGCTGGAGGACGCGCCGGAAGGAGAGCGTCTGCTGGGGCTCGGCGTCCGAACCCTCGGGCAGGGGCTCCACGTCGTCCGCGAGGAACGCCGTCAGCTCCGCGCGCAGGGCGTCGATGTCCGCCTGGCACGCGCCGAGGATGTCCTTGGCGGTGTCGTCGTCCAGCATGGCCAGGAGGAGATGCTCGAGCAGCAGGTACTCGTGGCGCATCTCCATCGCGGTCTCGACGGCGCGGCGGAGGGTCTCTTGGAGTTCTCGGGTCAGCATGGGCCTGTAGAGGTAATCATCACCCGCGAGGAGCGCCAGGGAAAGGTCACGGGAGGTCGGATCGCCGGTTCCGCGCGAGACTCCGGCGTCACGGGTCGCCTTCGGGGACGACCAGATCGAACACGATGTCGATCTCGAACTCCTCGGCGGCGTCGATGGCGAGGCCCTGCATCAGGACCACCGGGTCGCCCGGGGTGGGGCCGCCCTCCACGCCGCTGGCGTCGTCGTCCAGGTACGCGACGAGGAAGAGCGGGGCCTCGTTCTGGAACACCTTCGTGAGGAGGAACGGGACGCTGCCGTCGGGGTCGCTCAGATCGACGTCGTCCAGGATGAACGTCTGTCCCTCGCTCGGGGGGATGCCGGGCACGGGCTCCGTGTCCGACAGGAAGATGTTCACGTCGCCCACGCCGTCGCCGGGGATCTCGACGTCGCGTTGCAGGACGCCCCGGATGCTCGCCCCACCCCCGCCGATCGTCACGTTCCCGCCGTCGCAGTAGTAGTTCTCCTCGAGGGGGTACGCGACGCCGAAGGTCGTGCACATCTCCTCCGGATACTCCAGGGGCGCGCTCGTCCGGTTCAGCCAGTTGCACGACGTGTGGAACAGGTCGCCCTCCGCCACCGTGAGCGCGCCGTCGTCGAAGTTGGTCATGGGCGGCTCGAACCGATAGATCTCGCGCCACTGGGGCACGTCGTAGACGGTCGCCCGTTCGTCGCCCGCCTCGTGCGTGACCTCGTACGACGTGCCGAAGCCGTGCATGTGGCCGCCGAGGGAGAGCACCGTGAGGTCGTCGTGCCAAGCGCAGCCGAACTCCTCCGAGCCCGCCTCGCCGGGCGGAATGGAGAACCCGCCCGCGTCCATGTTGAACGTGCCCGCGATGGCCCTCACGTCGTCCAGCGGCACGAAGCCGAGCAGGAAGCCGTAGTTGAGGACGATCGGCTCGCGACCGGTGTTCACGTAGTGCACGTCCGCCATCCAGCGCTGGCCCTGCTCGAGGCGGAAGGCGATGCCGTCGGGGAGGTTGATCCACTCGTCCGGGTCGGGCCCGCCGCCCACGCGCTCGAACAGCGTGGGGCGGGGAGGCCACTGCTCCTCGACGTCGGTGCAGTCGATGATCGTGCCGTCCGGCGGGTCGTCCGCCGTCCCTCGCTTGAGCAGGCCGTGGTGATGGAACCGGCTGGGGTAGGCCGGGCGCAGGCTGTTCACCCCGGTGGTGGGGCCCTCGTACGTGCCGTAGAGGCAGAACAGCTTCTCCTCGCCGGGGCCGACCTCCATCCAGGGCACCTCGAACAGCGCGCCGTCCTCGGGGTCCGGGGCGTCGGGGAGCTCGACGCGGAGGTCGAGGAAGTCGTCTTCGGGCGCCCCCGGGCCGGGCAGGTCCGGCGCGCCGTCGCAGCCCAGCAGGGCGAGGGCGACGACGACGAGGGGACGGAGCGAGCGCATGGAGCGTCGGTCAGGCTAGCAGCGGATCGCGGGACCGGCCGTCAGTATCGAGTGACCACGCCGGTGTCCGAGCAGTCGTCCTCGGGGTCGGTGCTCGTGGCGTCCACGGGATCGCCGCCGGTGCGGTACCAGTGGACCGTCTCGTTGTACGAAGCGAGGCCCGCGACGCAGTCCGCCTCGAGGTCGGCGTCCGGGCACGCGGTCCCGAACGAGTACGTCCCCCCGAGCGACGTGCAGAGCGAAGACAGCGTGCTCGCGCAGCTGGCGGAGAGCTGGGTGGCGTAGAGCGGGTTGTCGGGCGCCGAGAACTCCACGCAGCGCGACTCGTCCTCGATGAGGTCGCAGGAGCAGACGTCGCCCGCGCACCCGGAGACGAACGCGGTGAGGAGGGTCGCGGCGAGGGCGAGGAGGCGGGACATGGGGGCTCCTATTCGGGCTCCATCGAGCATTGGAGGGGGAACTCGTGTCGCTGGGCCGCGGCGAGCGTCTGCTGGACCTTCGTCTCGGCGATCTCGTGGGTGAAGACGCCCGCCACGCCGACGCCCTTGTGGTGCACGTGCAGCATCACGCGCGTCGCGTCGACCTCGTTGAGCCGGAAGAGCTGCTGGAGGATCGCGACCACGAACTCCATGGGGGTGTAGTCGTCGTTGTGCAGCAGGACCTTGTAGCGCTTGGGGCGCTTCGTCTTCGGCTTCTCTTTGGTGGCCACGCCGCCTTCTCTGCGGGTGCCCGTCTCGTCGTTGCTCATGTGTTCCCAGGCCCGAAACCGGCGGCCGCCCCTGGATCCGCGGGGCGGGGCGCCATAATAGATCCCCCGATGGAGATCACCATCCAAGAGGGCGTCGCGGGCATCGATCCCCAGCAGTGGGACCGCCTAGACCACAGCCCCTCGCCGTTCCTGGAGCACGCCTTCCTGCACGCGCTGGAGACGTCCGGATCCGTGGGCGAGGGGACGGGCTGGAAGCCGCTGTTCGTGGTGCTGCAGCACGACGGGGAGCTGCTGGGCGCGGTGCCCGCCTACATCAAGGCGCACTCCTACGGCGAGTACATCTTCGACTGGGCGTGGGCGAACGGGTCCCAGCGGTCGGGCCTGCCGTACTACCCGAAGCTGGTCGTCGCGGTGCCCTTCACGCCCGCCACGGGCCGTCGGATCCTGCTCGCCCCGGGCCAGGGCAGAGAGACGGCGTTGGCGCTCGCGCGGGCCGTGCGGGAGCTCGCCGGGGACGCGGGGCTGAGCTCCGTGCACTGGCTGTTCTGCACCCGCGAGGAGCAGGCGCTGCTGGCGTCCGACGGCTGGCTCTCCCGCCTGACGATGCAGTACCACTGGTTCAACCGCGGCTGGGCGACGTTCGACGAGTTCCTGGGCGCCCTGCGGGGCAAGCGGCGGCGCGAGCTGCGGCGGGAGCGTCGGCAGGTGGCGGACGCCGGGATCGTCGTGCGGATGCTGTCGGGATCCGAGATGACGCCCGAGCACTGGTCGGCCATGCAGCGCTTCTATCGCGACACGACGGGCCGGAAGTGGGGGAGCGCGTACCTCCAGCCGGACTTCTTCCGCACGCTCGGCGAGACGATGCCGGATCGCGTCCGGTTCGCGGCGGCCGAGAAGGACGGCGTCCTCATCGCCGGGGCCCTGAACTTCGAGCGCGACGACGCGATGTTCGGCCGCTACTGGGGCTGCGACGAAGGCCACGCCGCGCTGCACTTCGAGACCTGTTACTACGCCGCGATCGAGCACAGCATCGCCCGCGGGCTCGCGCGCTACGAGGCGGGCGCGCAGGGCGGACACAAGATCCCGCGCGGGTTCCTGCCCGCCCCGACGTACAGCGCTCACTGGCTCGCGCACCCGGGGCTGGGCCGGGCGGTGTCCGGGTTCGTGGAGCAGGAGCGGCGCGAGACGGAGCACGCGATGGCGATGTTGGCCCGTCGCTCCCCGTTCGCGGCGGGCCCTCCGGGCCCTCCGGGGGGTTAGACTCCGCGGCCGTGGCCCGCCTCTTCTTGATCGCCGCCCTGCTCGTGCTCGCCGCGCCCGCCCAGGCGCAGGAGGCTCCGACCGACGCGCGCGCCGCCCTCGACGAGGAGCGGTGGGACGACGCGCTGGCCGCCGCCGAGGCCGCGCTGCGGGCGGACCCGGGCAACTGGGACGCCTTCCTGATCAAGGCGCTCGCCTACGAGGGCCGGGGCGACCTCGAGCGGGCCGAGTCGCTGCTCGTGGCGTTCCGGGAGTTCGCCGTGGGGCGGATCATCCCCAAGGAGGCGAACGACGCCCTCGATCGGGTCCGCGCCGCGCGCAAGGGCGAGGCCGAAGCGGCCCGGACCGAGGCCTCGGTGGGTCCCGACGAGGAGGTGACCGTCGATCTGCGGGTGCGCTCCATCCTGGGCGCCGGCGAGGCGGCGGCGCTCGTGTCCTCGGTGCGCGACGCGATCGACGCCGGGCGCTGTCGGGCCGCGATCGCCGACGCGAAGTCGATCGTGGACGCGGCCTTCGAGGACCCCACGGGGTGGGCGCTGCTCGGAGACGCCCGACGCTGCGCGGGGGACACCCTCGGCGCCGTCGACGCCTACCGCCGCGCCCGGGCCCTGGGCAGCGACGACCCCGGCGTCCTGGTGGTCCTGCGCAGCCTCGAGGCCGGCTTCGGCGAGCTCCGGGTGCGCGTCGTGCTCGACCGACCCTTGGAGGTCCCGCGCGTCGTCCTGCGGATCGGCGACGCGGCGCGGAAGCCCGACTTCCGACGGGGCGGCGAGAGCGTGTTTCGGGACCTCGACTCCCCCGAGCCCATGAGCCTGGTGGTGAGCGGCCTCGGGCTGCGCGAGCAGGTGCGGGCCCTCGATCCCCTCGACCCCGGGGAGCGCCGGCGGGTCGAGGTGGAGACGACGTACGTGGGGGTCGGGTCGCTGCGCATCGGGGCCCACGAGCCCTCGGACTGCCGCGTGCGCGTGCGCGACCTCGACGGCCCGGAGATCGGCCCGGGGGGCGTGGTCGAGGTCACCGCGGGGAGGGTGCGGGTCTACGTCCAGAACGAGTACGGGAGCCTCGAACACCACGTCCAGGTCCCGGCGGGCGAGCAGGTCGACGTCGACCCCCTGCCCCTGGTGCCGTCGACGCTGACGGTGGTGGGCCTGCCCGTGGGCTCGACGGTGCGGGCGTACGTGGACGGGGCCCGCGAGGGGACGTACGCCGAGCGCGAGCTGCGGGTCCCGAGGGACGGCGCGGTGCCCGACGAGGAGACCGGCGTCCTCATCGCGCCCCCGCTGAGGATGGGCCCGCTCATGGGCGGGAGCGGCGGCATCTTCCTGGAGCACCCCCGCCTCGGCGTGGCGGCCGCCGACGTCTCGCTGCAGCCCGGGCGCGCCAACGCGACGACGTTCGTGTGGCGGGGCCTCCAGGGCGTCTCGGGCGTCCGCGACGAGTTCATCGCCTGGAAGAACACGCAGGAGGGCCGCCGCGCGATGAGGGCCCCGGCGTGGGTGCCCGCGGCGGTGGTGGGCGTGGGCTCGGTCCTCGCCGCGAGCGTGCTCCTCGGGCTCGGCGTGGAGACGTACGACGAGGGCGTCTTCGCGGGCTCCGCGGCCACGGGGATCGCCTCCGGAGTGGCCTTCGGCATCGCGATCGGGGTGGGGGTGGCGAGCCCTCCCCAGCAGGCCTGGTCCGCCTGGCGCCCCCACGGCTTCTAGGCACCCCCCTCGGCTCCGGTTAGTATCCGCCCTTCTCGGAGGTCGGCATCGCTCGTTTCGAGCCTGGACTACAGATCGGGACGTACACCCTCCGGCGAAAGCTGGGCCAGGGGGCGTATGCGGAGGTGTGGCTGGCGGTCCAGGAGGGCGGGTCGCTCGGGTTCCGCAAGAAGGTCGCGCTGAAGCTGGTCCGACCGGGCAAGCAGGACGACGACGACGAGACCCAGGCGTTCCTCCGCGAGGCGAGCCTGGTCGCCAACCTCCGGCACCCCAACATCGTCGACACGCTGAGCGTCTCCGAAGAGGGCGGGACGCTGCACATCGCCATGGAGTTCGTGGACGGCGGCACGCTGCACGACCTCGTGAACAAGTGCCTCCGCTACGGCCTCGCGTTGCCGAACTCGGTCGTCTGCTCGCTGCTGCACGACACCTGCCGGGGCCTCGCCGCCGCGCACGAGGCCGAGGACGTCGACGGCGACCCCCTCCGGGTCATCCACCGCGACCTCAAGCTCGGCAACGTGCTGCTCGACAAGCTCGGCGTGGCGAAGGTCGCCGACTTCGGGATGGCCAAGGCGGCGGGCGACATGACCGCCACCGCCACCGGCTTCGTGAAGGGCACGCCCGCGTACGTCGCGCCCGAGGTGTGGGAGGGCGCGCGCTCGTTCACGCCCGCCGTCGACCTCTTCGCCGTGGGGTGCATCGCCTACTCGCTGGTGACCCGCAAGCGGCTGTTCGACGGCGAGAACGTCGCCTCGATCTACGGGCAGATCTGCAAGCGGAGCCCCGAGCAGGAGGCGGCGCCGATCGGCGACAAGTACCCCGGGCTGGCGCCGATCGCGGAGAAGCTCCTTCAGCGCGATCCGGCGGACCGGTACCAGCGCGCCCACGACGTGGCCGACGACCTCCTCGACCTGATGCGGCGCACCCCGGCGGCGGGCGAGACCCGGGACTTCCTGTGGTTGCTGGACCGCATCGAAGCCTACGAGTCGGACGTCGACGCCGAGGACGAGACGCACGGGGCCGCGCCCTTCAAGATCCCCGCGGAGACGGAGGCCGGTTGGGCCGTCGCCATCGAGCGGGCGCTCGGTCAGAAGGTGGGCGTGCTGCCCCTCGCCAGCTCGGGCGGCGGGGTCGAGCTGCCCGAGCCCGCGAGGGTCCCCGACAACAAGCCCGCGCAGCTGACGGCGCCGTCGGCCGATCCGGTGCCCGGGCCCGCGCCCGAGGTGCCCCCCGAGCCGCCGCCGCCGAGCGGCCAGGTGTTGAAGACGCAGCTGCTGCCGCCGCGGTCGTCGCTCGGTGTGGGCGAGCGCACCTCCAT